>Ga0192243_10157_pt1 | contig 26927 bp, 24 predicted proteins | sample Koala_Koa27_K3_FD_131233 | JGI IMG/M metagenome (GOLD analysis project Ga0192243, IMG submission 131233) | Enriched cells from koala feces incubated with labeled cellulose particles, San Francisco Zoo, California, United States - Koala_Koa2-7_K3 ... | reverse complement strand
ATATAAAGATATAAATAATACACACAGGGGAAGAAAAAAATATTGAGAAAACAATGGAATAAAATGCTAATACACATACATATACAAACAGCCACATTGGTGCACTGGATTGTTATGCGCATTGAGAGTATCATATACGTATGGCAAAAATAAAACAGGAGGCAGTAAAATGGCAGGAGAAAATCAAGTAATATTAGCAGTGGTTCAAAAAGAAATGGAGAAGGTGGAAAATGCAATCAAGAGGGAAAAGGCTATATTAAAAAATATAGACGATATAACAGCAACTCTTGAGCATATAGCAGAGCTAGTAGAATCAGGAAAGGAGTTCCCAGAAAACTCAGCATATGAGTCATACAAAGACTGGCAGGAAAGCGCAGAGAAGGAAATTAAATCTTATACAACTTCTTTGGAAACAATAGACAAGTACAGAAGTCTACTGGCAGCATACCAGTTTTATGTAAAAAATAATACACCAGAAGCTTAAAGAAAAGAGGCTGCGGCAGAAGCTGCAGTCTTTTTTTTACCCAAAAATAAAAAAACGGAGGAAAATTTATGAAAACAATAATAATAAAATTTTTAAAATATTTTATCAGCAGATGGTTTGGAACAAAGGCAATGGAAAAAGTAGTGATAACAGCTTTGGGAGAATTGGTAAAAAGAACAGAAAGCAAAATAGATGACAAGATATACGAGGCAGTATTTGGAAAACTGGAGGAGGAGAAAAATGATAAATAATGCAGAACTGTTTTTTAAAATAATAACTACAACAGGAACTTTTTTTCTGGCATACCACAGGTACACATTATCATTGTTTGAGAAAAAAATAGATAAAGGGGAGTGCGAAAAAGAAAGAATCTTTGCAGAAAAATTCAGAATAGAAAATATAAAAACACTGACTGAGGGAATAAGCAGGATTGAAGAAAGAATGACAAGGATAGAGGAGTATCTGATGAAGCATTAAGAGGGAGAAAAAATAGAGTATTAAAAGGTTGAAAAAACGAGCTTTTTGCTAAAAAGTTCTTGTTTATACATAAAGGCGAACACATTCCCTATATTTTCCCTATCATTGTACTCTTTAAATTTGTAAAAGTCAACATAAAAGTTTTGGAAGGTGAACGGGGTCCAAAAAATGAGGTATTAAAAATTGGGAGGTTAGAGCGTCTAAAAGTTCGCTTTTATGTATAAAAGGGAACTTTTCCCAGTTGTTGGCTGAATTTCTACATTTAAATTTTCAATTTTAATTAGAATTTTGGAGGAGAAAATTGAAAAAAATTTAAGAAAAATTTAAATAAAAAATATATAAAAACAAACTTGGGGGAGGAAAAATATGATTGAAAAGATTATGAAGGCAGTAAAAAGCAGCAACAAAAAGAGAAGTAGAAATATAACGATAGGGGCAGTGATTGGATTTTTGCTATCATGCACAGCAGTAATGGGAGCAGGTGATTATCTTTGGATAAAAGAAGATGGTGTAGAAATTAAATTTAGTACTACAGGAGATAATGGAAACTGGAATGAAAAAAATCCATATGAAAATGCTGGAAATATTTGGTATAAGGATACTGCAACTAAAACTAAAACTTATACAAATAATATGACATTGTCATCAAGTGCAGCTAATGGGGTAAATAGTCTTAGAGAGAATATGAGTTATGGACTTAGATTAAGTGGTAACTTGACTGGAGTGAATTTTATAAATAATGGTTCAATAACAGGAATAATGAGTACTGCTTCTGGTACTGGTAATGGTTATGGAATATATAATACAGGTACAATGGGAGATATAACAAATAGAGGAGTAATAAGTGGTTATGGAGATTATTCTGGTACTAGTACTGAAAATGGATATGGTTCTGGAATATATAATTTATATACAATTGGAGATATAACAAATACAGGAATAATAAATGGTTATGGTAATGGTGCTGGATATGGTAATGGCTATGGGATATTTACTAGTATTACGAATGGTATGGGAAATATAACAAATACAGGAGTAATAAGTGGTTCTGGTTCTAGTCGTGGTTATGGAATATATAATTCAGTTGCAGTGGAGAATGTAACCAATATAGGAGTAATAAGTGGTTCTAGTAATGGAATATACGATTCATATACAATGGAAAATATAATAAATGAAGGAATAATAAGTAGTAATGGTTCTGGAATATATAATTTATATACAATTGGAGATATAACAAATACAGGAGTTATTTATGGAAAAGATAATGCTATAAAGAATTATGATAGTGGAACTATAACTACAGCAAAGAACAATGGAATACTTGTAAATGGAAGTGATAGTAATGATGTAATTAATGGATTAACAATTGTTGATGAAACTCCAGAAGAAAATAAAATAGTAAATAAAGGTTTAATATTTAAGGCAGTGGGAGGAACATATAAAGCAGAAGAAAAAGATTATGAAAAATTTGGAAAAATTTATGAAGAAGAGAATGTTATAATTGGTTATCAGAAAGACGGTGCTGGAAAATCTGATTTAAGTAATCCAATAACAAAAAAATATACAATAATCAATGCTACAGCATTGGGAAATGATAGAGATGATATAACAGGAACTAAAAGTTTAGAATTGAAAAATGGAATTTTAACATATGGAGATTTTCAAACAATAAATATTTCTTCAAGTAAGGGATATATATTAAATGGGATAACAAATACTTTGAAAGTTTCAGGGGAAAATAATGAACTTAATAATTCAGTAATTAATGCATATAAAACAGCAGTAGTTATGGGTAGTAATGATTCAACCCTTATTCTTAACAACACAGTAGTAAATGGAGGAATTTTAGGGAGTGACCCAGCAATAAGTATAACAGGAAATAAAAATATTCTTACTATTCAAGGGAATTCTGTTGTAAACGGGGAAATGAAATCAACAGGAGCAAATAATACTTTGAATTTTAATGGAAATGATGAAAATGGAATAAATATATTACATAACATATCTGGCTTTTCAAATATGAATATAGGAGAAAATACTAATGTTACTCTATTTGAAAAAATATTGGCGCAGATGGAAAAGAAACAGCTCTAGAAGTTTCAGGAGTGAAAGAGATAGATATAAAAGCAGGTGGAGTTCTTAATTTAAGAATAGACAGTCAGAAATCGACTGCTGGAAGATATGAAGGACATGCCCTATTTAATAAAAATACTAGTCTTATAATCAATGGAGATATTAGTCAGTTGCCAGATGGGAAAACAGAAATTAAAGAAACAGAAGGTGAAAAATACAAGGTAGGAGTATTTAACCTTATAACAAATGGGCTAGGAATAAATGCCATAATTGCTATGGATGGAATAACTTTAAAAGAAAATCTTTTTGTTAAAACTAATTCCATATTGGATAAAGCTACGATTATAAAAAGTCCAAGTGGAAGTGAGAAAAAAGGAGATATAAAGATTGAAGACAATGAAGATATTTTTGTAATAAACAAAGAAATACCAAGAGATGAGCAAAAATATATAAAATTAAATGAAATATATAAAGGAGTACATTCAAGTGCAAGGGAAAATTTTAATGCATTAAAAGATATTTTAACTTTAAATGCAGCAGGAGGAGATTATACATCAGTAACAGATAAAGATCAGTTAACTAGACTTTTATCTTACTTAAGTAATATCTACACAGAAACTCCATACTCATTTTCAAGTGAGCTTTCAAGAAAATCAATGGGAATGTTTAGAGATATAATCACAGAGAACCAGTTCAAACCAGATATGAATCAATGGTTGATAATGGGTGGACTAACTCATAGAGATGGAGGAACAGAAGATACATATTATGGAAAGAATTATCATGGCTTTGATACAGGTACGGCTGATGTAGATACAGACATGAAACTTACTGGAGCTTACGCACTGGGTAAATATGGATATTCAGAAAATGTATCTCTAGGAGTAACAGTAGGAGGAAACAGAAGCGAAGCTAAACTTCCAATGTCAAAAGTAAAAGGAAATAGTGGATATGTAGGAGCTTTTGCAGAAAACTACAGAGGAAACCTTACATTGAAAGCTGGAGCAGGAATTCAATATTCAGAATATGATGCTAATAGAGCAACATTAGGAGGACACAGTTACAGTGAGAAATATTCAGATATGACATATGATATCTACCTAAATGGAAGATATTCTCATAATATTGGAAATAATTTATTCTTAGAGCCATATGGAACACTGTCATATACATATATCAAGCAGGATAGCGCAGATGAAGGAAGCAAGGTTCTTGCAATAGAAACAGATTCAAAATCATTTGACTATACAGCAGCAAAAGTGGGGGTAGACCTTAAGAAAGTAATACCACATGAGAAAGGAAAGAGTACATTTTCAGCAGGAGTAAGCTATACAAGACTTCTTACTGGGGCAGATGAAGAAAACATCACAGGAAGATTTAAAGGAGAAAATGCAACAGACTTTGATATTCTAGTAGCTCATAAGAATGAACAAAGCATAGGACTTAATGCTAAGTACGCACTTGAACTTGAAAGTGGAATCCTATTTGATGTAAAAGGAAGCTATTCATTAGAAAGAGATTCACACAATGAAAGTGGAAAGAACAGAGCAAAAGGTGAATGGATAGTAGGAGCAGGACTGGGGTATAAGTTCTAAAAAGATATTGAAAATTTATAGTGTCAAAAAATATAATGAAATAAAATTGAATAAAATGAAAAGACCAAAAGAATTAAATTTCCTTTGGTCTTTTTTTTTTATGTAAAAAAAATAAATTTTAAGTATTTTAACTGTAGATAAATAAAAATAATAACTAAAAAAAGAAGAAAGAGTTAAGAAAAAATGACAGGGATAGAAGAGTATCTGATGAAGCGCTAGATGAGGAAAAATAAGCTTTGAATCTAAAGGAATGCAAAAAGTTCTCTTTTATCTATAAAGGCGAACACCTTTTTGATTTTTATTTCACTATTATACTCTCTAATTATATAAAAGTCAAGACATAAGAATTGAGCAAAATATAGGGTCCAAAAAATGAGGTATTAAAAATTGGGAGGTTAGAGCGTCTAAAAGTTCGCTTTTATAGATAAAAGAGAACAGTATTTAGTTGCTCTCTTAATTTATACCGAAAAAATCAAATTTAAATTTAGATTTTAGAGCAGAAAATCAAAGGAGAAAATTGGACCAAAAATATTAAAATGTCACTGTGGAGGAAATTTATGATTGAAAAAATTATGAAGGCAGTAAAAAGCAGCAACAAAAGAAGAGGAAGAAATATAACAATAGGTACAGTAATTGTATTTTTATTGTCATGTACAGCAGTAATGGGAGTAACAGAGGGTAATTACTTATGGATAAAAGATAATAACGGAATTAAATTTAGTACTGATAATAGTGAACCTGATTCACAAAAAAATCCATATGAAGATGCTGGAAATACTTGGAGCAAAGATGTTTATACAAATAACATAACATTATCTGGAAATGATGTTTATGGATTAAAACTGGAATTGAATTCAAAAAGTTTTGAATTTATAAATAATGGGATAATAATATCTGGCATTAGAGAATATGATGATAGACAGAGTGGTTATAGTGGTTATGGAATACATAATGAGAAAAGTGAGAAAATAGCTAAATTAAGCAATAATGGAATAATATTAGGCAACATTTATAATGTTGTATCTAATATGGGGGCTCGGAGCTATGGTTATGGAATATATAATGAAAATGGGACAATAACAAATTTAACTAATAGTGGGTTAATATTTGGTAATATTAGTATTAGTTCTCAGAATTTTACTTATAATTATGGTTGTGGAATACAAAATAAAGGTGGAACAATAACAAATTTAACTAATAGTGGACTAATATCTGGGAATAATAATAGTAATATGAGTATAAATTACAGCTATGGAATACAAAATGGAGGTGGAGAAATAACAAAGTTAGTTAATAGTGGACTGATATTAGGTATTAATACTGCAGAAGAGAGTATGCAATACTATAGTAGTGGAATAGTGAATAGTGGAACAATAACAAATTTAACTAATAGTGGAATAATATCTGGTAGTAGTTCTAGTAGTAGTTCTAGGAATAGTTCTAACTCTGGGATAATGAATAGTGGGACAATAACAAATTTAGATAATAGTGGACTAATATTTGGTAATGCTAATTCTAGTGAAGGTAATAGACTTAATAATAGTTATGGAATATATAATGAAAGAGAAGGAACTATAACTAAGACTATAACTAATATAGGGATAATATCTGGTGGAGGCAATACTAGTTCTGGATCTGGAATATATAATGAAAATAAAGAAATAACAAGTTTAAATAATAATGGTTTAATATTTGGTAGTGGAATAACTGGCAGTGGAATAGTAAATAGTAACGGAAATAATGGAATAGGTAAATTGATTAATACTGGAATAATATCTAGTAATACCAATAGCACAAATAGTTATGGAATATTTAATATAAATATGATAAAAACTATAATTAATGCTGGGCTGATATCTGGTAATGGTAGTAGTAATAGTAATAGTAATAGTGATAGTGTTTATGGAATATATAATAAAGAAGAAATAAAAGATTTAACTAATACAGGAGTTATTTATGGGAAAACTAATGCTATAAAGAATGAAACAGGTGGAGCTATAGGTACAGTAAATAACTATGGAATACTTGCAACAAAAGGGAGTTCAGAAGTTAGTGAACTAGCTATGACAAATTTTGGAATAAAGATCACAGGAGCTACAGGAGTAGTAACATCGGGAAGTGGAGGACTCAAAACTGTAAAAATTGGAACTTCTGAAAGAGAAATGACTATAAAGAATGCTAATATAGTAGATGGTTCAGGAATAGGAACATCAACAGAAAGCTTTACGATTTCAAAAACAAATGAATTTGATAATTTTATCCTAAATGGAAAAGACAAAACTTTAGAAGTAAAAGGTTCAAACAATGAAGTAGCAGGTTCAATAATCAATGCCTATGGAACAGCAGTTGTATTTGGAGATGTAGTAGATAATAACCAACTAACTTTATCAGGAACAGTAGTAAATGGGGGAATAGAAGATAGTACTAATGGTATAGCTATATCAGGAAGTGGTAATGGAGATACTCTAATACTACAGTCAGGAACTGTTGAATATACAGATGGCAGCAAAGGAATTCAAAATACCATAGTTAATGGAAATATAAATATGGGAGCTGGAGCTGATACTCTTACAATTGGAGATGGAACAATAATTAATGGAACTCTTGATGGTGGAGATAGCGATTCTAAAGATACTCTTAATTTTGGAATAAGTTCAGTTACTAAGTCAAATCCAGCAGACAGTCAAGAAATAAGAATCATGCATAATATATCTAATTTTGAAAATATAAATGTAGGAGAAGACACTAATGTCACTTTGTTTGAAAAAACTATTGGAGCAGATGGAAAAGAAACAGATTTAAAAGTATCAGGAGTTAATGAAATAAATATAAAAGCAGGTGGAGTTCTCAATTTAAGAATAGACAGCCGGAAATTAAGTGATAATGGAAAATATGAAGGACATGCTCTATTTGGAAATATAGACCTTGTAATCAATGGAGATATTAGCCAATTGCCAGATGGTAAAACAGAAATTAAAGAAACAGAAAGTGAAAAATACAATGTAGGAGTATTTAATCTTGTAACAAATGGATTGAGAAAAGATGCCATAATTGCTATGGATGGAATAACTTTAAATGAAAATCTTTTTGTTAAAACTAATTCCATATTGGATAAAGCTGTAATTTTAAAAGAGTCAGAAGAAAATGGTGGAAAAGGAGAAAAAGGAGATATAAAAATTGAATGGGAAATTGATATTTTTGAAATAAACAAAAATCTATCAAGAGATGAACCAAAATACATAAAATTAAATGAAATATATAAGGGGATATATTCAAGTAAAGAAGAAAATTTTAATGGGTTAAAAGATATTTTAACTTTAACTGTAGCAGGAGAAGACTATACATCAGTAACAGATAAAAAACAGATGGCTATACTTCTATCATATTTAAATAAAATATATACAGCAAGTCCATACTCATTTTCAAGTGAACTTTCAAGAAGATCAGCAGGAATGTTCAGAGATATAGCAACAGAAAATCAGTTTAGACCAAACTTAAATAAGTGGCTGGTAATGGGTGGATTGACTCATAGAGATGGAGGAACAAAAGATACATATTATGGAAAGAATTATCATGGCTTTGATACAGGAACAACAGATGTAGATACAGATATGAAACTTAAAGGAGCATATATATTAGCAAAGTATGGATACTCTGAAAATACAACTTTAGGTACTGTAATAGGAGGAAACAAAAGCGAAGCTAAACTGTCAATGTCTAAAGCAAAAGGAAACAGTGGATATATAGGAGCATTTGCAGAAAACTACAGAGGAAACCTTACACTGAAAGCAGGAGGAGGAATTCAATATTCAGAATATGATGCTAATAGAGCAACAATAGGAGGACATAGCTACAATGATAAATATTCAGATATGGCATATGATATCTATTTGAATGGAAGATATTCTAATCCAATGGGAGATAACATATTCTTAGAACCATATGGAACATTATCATATACATATATCAAGCAGAAGGGAGCAGATGAAGGAAGTAAAGTATTAGCAATAGAAACAGATTCAAAATCATTTGACTATATAGCAGCTAAAGTGGGAGTAGACCTTAAGAAAGTAATACCACATGAAAAAGGAAAAAGCACACTGTCAGCAGGGGTAAGTTATACAAGACTTCTTACTGGTGCAGATGAAAAACATATTACAGGAAGATTTAAAGGAGAAAATGCAAGCGATTTTGATATTTTAGTAGCTCATAAAAATGAACATAGTATAGGATTAAATGCTAAGTACGCACTTGAACTTGAAAGTGGAATACTATTTGATGTAAAAGGGAGCTATAATGTGGAAAGAGATTCATACAAAGGAAGTGGAAAAAACAGAAACAAAGGTGAATGGATAGTAGGAGCAGAAATAGGATACAAATTCTAACAACAATAAGGGGGAAATAATGACAGAAAAAGAATTTATAAAATATTATAGAAATAGAAATCATTTAAAGAATGTTAAGGAAGCAAAAGAAAAAGTGGAATTATTTTGGGATACAATACTAAAAGCTTTAGATGAAGATGAAAAAGTAGTATTAAAGAATTGGGGAACATTTGAGAAAAAAGAAGTAAAAGCAAGAAGAGTAATGATACCCAAGATGGATAAAATAATAATAATCGATGCAAAAGAAAAGATAAGATTCAAAGCAGGGAAAGGATTGAGAAATGTGATAAATGGAGTTGATGTAGATGAATAAGATGGAATTGGCTAAATTATATATCAAAGCAAGTAAAAGTGAAATATCAATAAAAAAAGCAGTGGAGGAAATAGATATATTTCTAAAAACTATGCAGGAAGCTTTGGTGATAAGTGGAAAGGTAAAATTTATGAAAAAAGGAACTTTTGAAGTACTAAAAAAAGAACCAAGAATAATATCGAATCCATCAACTAGAGAATTGATGAAAATTTATCCTAGAAAAACAGTAAAGTTTAGAGCATCAAAAAGTATAATGAAATAAAATAATAACGAAAAAGACTAAAGGGATTAAAATTTCTTTTAGTCTTTTTTTTATGTAAAAAAATAATAAATTTTTTGGATATCTTACTTTTTTAGAGGTAAACAAAAAATAAAAAAGATTAGAAAAAATAAATAGGATTGAAAAAAGAATTACAAGATTAGAAAAATTCCTAATAGGGCTTTAAGAGAGGAAAATAAGCTTTGAATCTAAAGGAATGCAAAAAGTTCTCTTTTATCTATAAAGGCGAACACTTTTTTGAAATTGATGCTATTATTATACTCTTTAAATTTAAAAAAGTCAAGATGAAAAAATTAGGGGGGAAACAGGGTCCAAAAAATGGGGTATTAAAAATTGGGAGTTTAGAGCGTCTAAAAGTTCGCTTTTATAGATAAAAGAGAACATAATTCACTTGCGTCCTCAATTTATACCAAAAATATCAAAATTAAATTTGGTTTTTGAAATAGAAAATTGAAGAGGAAAGATTAAATGAAAAAATATTAAAATATCACTATGGAGGAAATTTATGATTGAAAAAGTTATGAAGGTAGTAAAGAATAGCAACAAAAAGAGGAGCAGAAATATAACAACAGGAGCAGTAATTGGATTTCTATTGTCGTGTACAGCAGTAATGGGAACAGATAATTATCTTTGGATAAAAGAAAATAATGGAACAATAGAATTTAATACAGCTGAAACTTCTGATAAAGAAGGTACTGATGGAAACTGGAATGGAAAAAATCCATATGAAGAAAATAATTGGAATGTAGCTACCAAGACTTATACAAACAATACGACATTGTCATCAAATGATAATAATGGGAAAGGGATATATCAGGATAGAGAAGTTGATATAAGTTATGGACTTAAATTAAGTGGTGACTTGACTGGAGTGAATTTTATAAATAATGGTTCAATAACAGGAATAATGAGTACTGCTTCTGGTGATGGTAATGGTTATGGAATATATAATACAGATACAATGGGAGATATAACAAATGGAGGACTAATAAGTGGTAATGGTGATGCTTCTTATGCTCCCGGTGATAACTCTGGCTATGGTATTGGAATATATAATGTAGGCGAAATAGGAGATGTAACAAATATAGGACTAATAAGTGGTAGTGGTGATGGTTATTATGACAGCCGTAGTTTTGGAATATATAATAGAGGTAAAATAGGAGATATAACAAATATAGGAATAATAAGTGCTAATGGGCCTAGTTATGGTATCGGAATATTTAATATTATTGGAGCGACAATAAAAAATATAACAAATATAGGAATAATAAGTAGTTCAAGTAATGGAATAACTACTGCAGGTAAAATAGGAGATATAACAAATATAGGAATAATAAGTGGTACTGGTAAGGATTATGGTTTTGGAATAACTACTTCAGTTAAAGGGACAATAGAAAATATAAAAAATATAGGTCTAATAAATGGTTCAAGTATTGATAAAAATTCTGTATATCATAGTTCCGGAATAGAGAATGCAAACCAAGAAATAGGATATATAATAAATATAGGGCTACTAAATGGAATATATAATTTAAAAAAAATGAAAAATATAACAAATATAGGGATAACAAGTGGTTCTGGTTATAATTTAGGTCATGGAATATATAATTCATATGAAATAGGAAATATAACAAATACAGGAATAATAAGGGGTTATATTCAGACTCCTTTTGGTTATGATTCAGGTTATGGAATAAATAATGAATCAGGTACAATTGGAGATATAACAAATACAGGAGTTATTTATGGGAAAATTAATGCTATAAAGAATGAGAATAGTGGTGATATAACTGTAAATAATTATGGAATACTTGTAAATGGAACTGACCAAGATGTAAATGATGGAATAAATATTAGTAACAACTATGGACTTATAATAAAAAATGAAGGTAGTGATATATCTGTGGGAACTGCAGGAATTGCAGGAACTCAAGATATATCAATACCATTCTATGATGCTGAAGGAAATATCATGGGAGAAAGAAAGGTAACAATAGAAAATGTAACAGGAAAAAATGATGATAAAAGTAATTCATTTTATGGAGATAAAAAAGACCATATATTAAATGCTTTAACAAATACATATAAGGTTACTGGCTCAAATAATGAAGTAACAGGTTCAATAATCAATGCTTATGGAACAGCAGTTGTATTTGGAGATACAGGAGATAATAACCAACTGACTTTATCAGGAACAATAGTAAATGGTGGAATAGATGAGAGTGATCCTAATACTAAAGGTATAGCTATATCAGGAAGTAATAATGGAGATACTTTAATACTTCAGTCAGGAAAAGTTGAATATACAATTAATGGAGAAAAAAAATCTGCAACTCAAAATACTATAGTCAATGGAAATATAGAGATGGGAGCTGGAAATGATAAACTTATAGTAGGAAGTGGAACAGTACTCAATGGAACTGTAGCCATGGGAGCTGGAGATGATGAACTTGAAATAGAAAATGGAGCAGTAATTAATGGAAAGCTTGATGGCGGAATTGGAACTAACAGTACTCTTAATTTTAATTCAACAACAGCAAGAACTTTAAATAGTGATAAAATAAATATTATGTATAATATATCTAATTTTAAAAATATGAATATAAATACAAATGTTACTCTATTTGAGAAAACTATTAATGCTAGTGGAGAAGTAGCAGATTTAAAAGTAACAGGTGCAGCCGAGATAAAAATAGGGGAAAATGGAACTCTTACATTGAGAATAGATTCAACTAATAAAGATAATTCAAGTGGAATAGATAAGATTATAGGTCATGCACTTTATGAAAATGAAGGAGAACTATCTTCAACTGATGGAGGAAAACTTCTACTTGCTCTCAATGGGGCAGGAAATGAAAGTATAATATCTTTTGGAAAGACTACTTTAGGAGATGGATTAGTAACAGGGAATGAAGGAACTCTTGATACTACTTCCCAGTTGCATACTATATTGAAACTATCTGAAAATGAAGTAAAAGTTGTTATAAGATGGGATATTCCTGAAATACTTAAATACAAAGAGCTTAATAAGATATATCATGGAATTTTAAGTGTCGATGATTTAATAGCTAATTTTAATGTAGATAGTGATGAGAAACTTTCAACATTCTTAGGATACTTAAATGACATCTATGCAGGAAATCCATATTCATATTCAAGTGAACTTTCAAGAAAGTCAGTGGGAATGTTTAGAGATATAGCCACAGAAAATCAATTCAAACCAGAACTGAATAAATGGTTGATAATGGGTGGACTGACTCATGTAGATGGAGGAACTAAAGATACATACTATGGAAAAGGATACTACACTTATGACATAGGAAGTTCAGATATGGACGCAGATACTAAAATAACTGGAGCATATATGCTTGGAGAATACGGAGTATCAGATACATTGACTTATGGAGTATTAATTGGAGGAAATAAGCTTAAATCTAACTTGTCTAATGGATCAAAGGTAGATGGAGATGCGCTATATATGGGAGCATATGCTAAGAAGTATATAGGAAATCTAAAAGTAACAGGAGGATTAGGACTGCAGTATGGAGATTATGATGCAGATAGAATTGTAGCAGGAAGAGGAATAACAGAAACAAGAAGTTATTCAGATAACTATAATGATATGACATATGATATTTACCTAAATGGAAGATATTCTCATAATATAGGGAATAATTTATTCTTAGAACCATATGGAACACTGTCATATACATATATCAAGCAGGATAATGCAGATGAAGGAAGCAAAGTATTAGCAATAGAAACAGATTCAAAATCATTTGACTACACAGCAGCAAAAGTGGGAGTAGACATTAAGAAAGTAATACCACATGAAAAGGGAAAAAGCACACTGTCAGCAGGGGCAAGCTATACAAGACTTCTTAATGGTGCAGATAAAGAAAATATCACAGGAAGATTTAAAGGTGGAAGCGACTTTGATATTTTAGTAGCTCATAAGAATGAACACAGTATAGGACTTAATGCTAAGTATGCTTTGGAATTAGAAAATGGAGTTCTTTTTGATGTAAAAGGAAGCTACAATGTGGAAAGAGATTCACACAACGGAAGTGGAAAAAATAGAACAAAGGGTGAATGGATAGTAGGAGTAGGAATAGGATACAAATTCTAATAATAACAGGAGAAAGCTATGACAGAAAAAGAATTTATAAAGTTTTATAAGAGAAGGAATCTCTCAAGAAGCTATAAAGAAGCAAAAGGAAAAGTAGATTTATTTTGGGATACCTTACTAAAGGCTTTAAATGAAGATGGAAAAGTAGTATTAAAGAATTGGGGAGTATTTGAGAAAAAAGAGGTAAAATCAAGAAAAGTGGTGTTACCTAAAACGAATGAAGCAGTAATAATTGGAGCAAAGAAAAAGATAAAATTCAGAACAGGGGCAGGACTGCAAGATGCAATTAATAGTGGTGATGTAGATGAATAAGAGAGAGCTGGCAAAGATATATAGTGCAATAAGTCAAGAGGAAGTACTGAGAAGAGAAGCATTAAAAGAAATAGAAATATTTATCCAGACTCTACAAGAAGCTCTGCAAAAACATAATTCAGTTACATTTGTCAACAGAGGTGTATTTGAAGTAGCAAAAAGAAAGCCAAAAGTGGTAAGTAATCCATCAACTAGGGAATTAATGAAAATTTATCCTAGAAAAACAGTAAAGTTTAGAGCATCAAAAAATATAATGAAATAAAATAATAACGAAAAAGACTAGAGGGATTAAAATTCCTTTTAGTCTTTTTTATATAGAAAAACTGCCAAAAATAAAATATTTTCAGCAGTTTTTGTGTTATAAAAATATTTTATTTATCTCAGATTCACCAGTTACTTTTATTCCATTTTTTATTAGCAAATCAGCAGTGGCACCATTTCCATTTATAAGAACTTTTGAAAAAGTACCATCATAAATTTTTCCATAACCACAGGAAGGGCTTCTTTCTTTCAAAATGGCAGCACTGCACTTGTAAAGTTTAGCCAATTTGAGAACTTCTTCAGCACCTTTTAAATATTCCTTTGTAACATCTATACCAGTTTTTGTAATAATTTTATCTCCACATATTTCAGCTGGATCACGAGGAGTAGCAAGTCCTCCAAGCTGTTCAGGACATACTGGTATGAGTTCATGCTCTTTCAATAAAGTTTCTATATCTTTTTTTAGTTCCCCTTTACCATTGTAACGACACTCTACCCCTAGTAGACAGGCACTTACTAATATTCTCATAATCCTCCTCCTGAATAATTAAGCTAGAGCTTCAATTTTACTTTTGAAACCTTGTGGAACTCTCTTTATTTTTTTAGCTGTGTAGTCAAAGCATACAAGCATTGTATAGCCATTGATTACTTTTTCTCCAGCAGTATTGTATATCTCGTAATGAAGTGTAAAGTTAGTTCTTTCAATTTCAGCTTTAACTATTTTTATTTCAATTTCATCATTTAAGAAAAGTTCTTTGTTGTACTCAACATATCCATTTTTTTGGATAACTCCAACTCCATCTCCTAAATCTAATTCTGTAAATCCTAGAGATTCAAAGAATGCCATTCTTGAAAATTGAAAAAAGAGAAGAGCTCTTTCATTCCCAACATGACCTCCATAGTTTATATCTTCCTGTACTATCTTATATTTGTATGAAAACATTTTACCTCCCTGAAAAATTTCATTAAATTGAATATCAATACAATAATTATATTATAAAAACCGTAATAAGAAAAGAGATTAGAGTTAATAAAATAAAAATATATAAGTTGAATCAATGTAAAATCAAATTTTAAGCAATATATAAAACTTTGAGATAAAGGAGATAAATTAAAAGCATTGACAATAAAAGAAATTAAAGTATAAAATTGAATTAGAAGAAAAATACATATACACTAAGGAGAAAGGAATGGGGAAAAAAGGGTATGGGTTTTTATTCAAGGGGAAAAAAGAAACAAAATCTTTAAAAGATGAGATTATAGAAAATACATATGTGAATAAAATGATGAAATCTATAGTTGATTCATCTTATGATGGAATTTATGTGACTGATGGAGAGGCTAATACTCTTCTGGTAAATAAGTCATATGGAAGAATTACAGGTTTGAATATAGAGGAACTGATTGGAAAAAATATGAAGGATTTAGTTGAAGCAGGAGTATACGATAATTCAGGTTCTCTTACAGTGATAGAAACAGGCAAGGAAGCTACTGTGAATCAAAAACTTTCTTCTGGAAAAGAGATACTGGTAACAAGTGTGCCAGTATTTGATGAAAATGGAGCAATAAAATATATAGTGACTAATGTGAGAGATTTATCAGAGATGGAAAGACTTCGTAGGGAATTATTCTTAAATCAAAATCTGACTCAGAAATATAAAGATGAATTGGAAAATATGAAAGAACAGCTTGTAGATATAGATGATATAACATTTAGAGATAAATCAATGTTCAATACTTTGAAAATGATATTGAAAATATCTAAGATGGATACTTCTGTGCTTTTGACGGGAGAAACTGGAACTGGAAAAACTCATATAGCTAAATTAATACATAAATACAGCAATAGAAATGAAAAGACATTTATTGAAATAAATTGTGGAGCTATACCAGAAAGCCTTATAGAATCAGAATTTTTTGGATATGAAGCAGGAGCTTTTACAGGAGCATCTAAAAAAGGAAAGATGGGAGTTTTTGAACTTGCCAATAATTCCACTTTGTTTTTAGATGAGATATCAGGATTAAATATAGATTTACAGGTAAAATTATTGAAAGTCTTGGAAAGTTTGGAAGTGAGGCGTATAGGAGGAGAAAAAATCATTCAGACTAATGCAAGGATAATAGCTGCTACAAATAGAAATCTGAGGGAATTGATAAAAGAGGGAAAATTCAGGGAAGATTTGTATTACAGACTGAATGTACTGTCTATAAATATCCCATCTTTAAAAGAGAGAAAAGATGATATAATTCCTTTGTGTCTAAGATTCTTGAAAGAGTTTAATGAAAAATACAATGTTGAAAAATTCTTCAATAAAGAAATAATAGAAGTATTCTACAGATATCAATGGCCTGGAAATATAAGAGAAATGAGGAATCTCATAGAACAATTAGTAATAATATCTCAAGGAAATGAAATTTCTACTGACTACCTTCCTAAATATATTTTTCAAAATGGAACTTTAGACAGCCTATATGAAAAAACAGAGAAGGCTGATGAATTTTTCCAATATTATAAAATGAGCTTAAAGGAGGCTACTCTTAAATTTCAGCAGAATCTTATTAAAAATATGCTCAAGGAAAAAGGTTCACAAAGGCAGGTTGCAAAAGCACTTCAGGTAGATCCAGCAACAATTACAAGGAAGCTCACAGGCAGGGAATAATTATTAGTGCACAAACGTTGCATAAATGCAACGAATTGCATAAATGCAAAACTTTATAAAAACTGTATTGAAAAAATGCAATACAGTTTTTTTTAATTCTTTTTATAAAAATATAAAATAATGCTTTATTTAGTACTTGTGAAAATAAAGAGAAAAAAATAATATTGGCAGACAAATTGCTTATTTAATATATCAGGGAATTAAAATAAATTTAAAAGGGAAGTGATTTGTATGGCTTTAAAAACACCACAAGAGTATTTAGATAGTTTAAGAAAATTAAATTTGGAAGTTTATCTTCTAGGAGAAAGAGTGAAGGACCCTGTAGATAACCCTATTATCAGACCATCTTTGAACTCAGTTATAATGACTTATGAGCTTGCACAAGATCCAAAATATGCTGACCTGATGGTAGTTAATTCTCATTTGACAGGAGAAAAAATCAATAGATTCACACATATACATCAAAGTACTGAAGATCTTGTAAAGAAAGTAAAAATGCAGAGATTATTGGGACAGAAAACAGGTTCTTGTTTTCAGCGTTGTGTAGGAATGGACGCTTTCAATGCTGTATACAGCACTACTTATGAAACAGATCAAAAATATGGAACAGAATATCATGCCAGATTTAAAAAATTTCTTGAATATGTACAAAAAGAAGATTTAACAGTAGATGGAGCTATGACTGACCCTAAAGGTGACAGAGGACTTTCACCATCAAAACAGGAAGATCCTGATTTATTTCTTCATATAGTTGAAAAAAGAAAAGATGGAATAGTAGTAAGAGGAGCAAAAGTACATCAGACAGGAATAGTAAATTCTCATGAAGTACTTGTAATGCCTACTATATCTATGACAGAAGAGGATAAAGAATATGCAGTAGCTTTTTCTGTACCTACTGATACAAAAGGAATAAAAATCATCTATGGAAGACAATCTTGCGACACTAGAAAACTTGAAGAAGGAACTTTGGATAGAGGAAATCCTAAATTTGGAGGACATGAAGCTCTGGTTATATTTGATAATGTATTTGTACCAACTGAACGTATATTTATGTGTGAAGAATATGATTTCTCTGGAATGCTTGTAGAAAGATTTGCAGGATTCCACAGACAAAGCTATGGAGGATGTAAAGTAGGAGTTGGAGATGTACTTATTGGAGCAGCAGCACTTATTGCAGACTACAATGGAACAAAAAAAGCTTCTCATGTAAAAGATAAAATAATTGAAATGATACATTTGAATGAAACTTTATATTGTGCAGGAATTGCATGTTCTAGTGAAGGACATCCAACAGTGGCTGGTTCATATGAGATAGATATGCTTCTTGCAAATATATGCAAACAAAATGTAACTAGATTCCCATATGAAATAGCAAGACTGGCTGAAGATATTGCTGGAGGATTATTTGTAACTATGCCTTCTGAAAAAGATTACAGAGATCCAGTATTGGGAGCATATATAGATAAATACTTAAAAGGAGTAGCAGCTGTACCTACAATAGACAGAATGAAAGTACTTAGACTTATAGAAAATCTTACACTTGGAACAGCAGCAGTTGGATATAGAACTGAATCTATGCATGGAGCAGGATCACCTCAAGCACAAAGAATTATGATAAGCAGACAATCTAATCTTGAAGTTAAAAAACAATTTGTAAAAGATATCTTAGACATTAAGGACTAATTATGGAAAAAATAGAAAAATTTTTAGATGAGGAGATAAGACCAGAACTGCAAAAGCATAATGGGGATATATCTATCGAAGAGTATGATGAGAAAAGTAAAAAACTTGTTTTAAGATTGATGGGGCAGTGTTGTACCTGCCCTCATTCAATTGATACTACTGAAAATTTTATAAAAGTCAGTATAAAGGAGAAATTTCCAGAAATAGAAACCCTACATGTAAATGCAGGAGCTTCCAAAGAGTTTATAGAAATAGCTAAAGCATATTTAAGAGGGAGGTAGGTTTATGGATTGGAAAGAAGAGTATAAAAAAAGGGTTTATTCTCCAGAAGAAGCAGTAAAAAAAATAAAATCAAATAATCGTGTTGTTATATGCCACGCAGCAGGAGAACCACAAACTTTGGTAGATGCAATGGTGAAAAACTACAAGGAATATGAAAATGTAGAAATAGTTCATATGGTTCCCCTTGGAAAATGTGAATATATGAAGCCGGAAATGGCAAGACACTTCAGACATAACGGACTTTTCTTAGGAGGAGGAACAAGAGAGGCAGTAAGTGCAGGAGCTGGAGAATATACACCATCATTTTTCTTTGAAATACCAAAATTATTTAGAAAAGGAGGAAATCTTCCAGTAGATGTGGCTTTGATACAGGTATCTCTTCCTGATGAACATGGATACTGCAGTTTGGGAATAACTTGCGACTATACAAAAGCTGCTGCCGAGAATGCAAAGTGTGTTATAGCTCAGGTGAATAAATTTATGCCAAGAGTGTTGGGAGATAACTTTATACACATATCAGAAATAGATGCAATAGTAGAAAAAGATGAGCCTATAATTGTTTTAAATCCACCTAAGATAGGAGATGTAGAAAGAAAAATAGGGGAATACTGTGCAAGTCTGATAAATGATGGGGATACATTGCAGTTAGGTATAGGAGGTATACCAGATGCAGTGCTTACATTTCTGAAGGATAAAAAAGATTTGGGAATACATTCAGAAATGATATCAGATGGAGTGGTGGATTTAGTAAAAGCAGGAGTTATCAACAACAGTAAAAAGACTCTTCATAGAGGAAAATCTATTGTAAGTTTCCTTATGGGAACTAGAAAACTGTATGATTATGTAGATGACAATCCAAGTGTAGAAATATATCCAGTAGACTATGTAAATGATCCGAGAGTAATATCTAAAAATGACAATATAGTTTCTATAAATTCAGCTATACAAGTTGATTTAATGGGACAGGTAAATGCTGAAACTATTGGAACAAAACAATTCAGTGGTACTGGAGGACAGGTAGATTTTGTAAGGGGAACAGCCTTTGCTCTAAATGGAAAATCAATAATAGCAATACCTTCTACAGCTTCTAAAGGAAAAGTATCAAGAATTACTGCTTATTTAGATGAAGGAGCAGCTGTTACTACTTCAAGAAATGATGTACAGTATATAATCACTGAATATGGAATTGCTGATTTAAGAGGAAAAACTTTGAGAGAAAGAGCAAAGGAACTTATAAAAATAGCTCACCCTGATTTTAGAGAAGAATTAACTCAGAAAGCATTGGAAAAATATAAAACACTTTAGGAGGGGAAAAATATGGCAATTAGAGAATACGGACAGGAACAACCATATACTCCACTGGGAATATTTAAACTAAGATTGCCTTTTATTCATTATAAATGGGAATGGTCAGAGGCAATACAGGCAATATTTATGTGTGCAACATGTTTGGGAGCTATTCCTATATTGACTGAATATCTGGGAGTGTCTTTTGAACTGGCATGGTCTATGATAATAATTAATGGGATACTTTATAACCTTCATGCACTTCTTGGAGATCCAGTAGTACCTGGTTGGATAACACCTTCTATTCCTTTGACAATAGTATATCTCTCAAAATTTACTATTGGTGTAGATAGAATACATGCTCTTATAGCTTTGCAGCTGCTTGTTGCATGTATATTTATAATAATGGGGATAACTGGTTTGGCAGGAAAACTTATGGGAATAATACCAGTATCTATAAAATCAGGAATACTTTTGGGAGCAGGATTTGCAGCAGTAGTTGGAGAATTCAGTGCAAAGGGAAGATTTAATCTTTACCCTATATCAATAGCTTTTGGAGGATTATTTTCTTTTTATCTGCTTTTTTCACTGAAGTTTAGAGATTTGAGGAAGAAAAGCAAAATAGCAGACGCCTTTGGAAAATATGGTATGCTTCCAGCTATCTTTTTAAGTATAATAATAAGCCCGTTAGTAAAAGAACTTCCATTTCCAAAGATAGAAATAGGATCAGTTATAAAAATACCAGAAATGGGAAATATATTGAGAGAAGTGAGTATATTTGGAGTAGGAGTTCCTAAAGCAGCATTTTTTATAAGTGCTATACCTATGGCAGCAATGATATATATAATTGCATTTGGAGATTTTGTAACAAGCAGTGCATTAATAAATGAAGCTGATGAAGTAAGACAAGATGAAAAAATAGATTTTAATTCTAATAGGTCAAACCTAATTAGTGGATTAAGAAATATAATACAGTCAATTTTAATTCCATATATACCTATGTGTGGACCATTGTGGGCAGCAGTTACAGCTTCTGTATCTCAGAGATATAAAGAGGGAAGAACAGCTATGGATTCTATATATGGTGGAGTTGGAACATTTAGAATAATGACTTGTATATCAGTTGCATTAGTACCTATAGTTTCATTGGTACAGCCTATACTTCCAGTTGCTTTATCCCTTACTATGCTTGTGCAAGGATATATTTGTACAAGACTTGCTATGTCTATGTGTAAATCAGAACTAGATATGGGAATAGCTGGAGTAATGGCAGCAGTACTTGCAACAAAAGGTGCAGCATGGGGATTAGGAATAGGTATAATTTTGTATGTGCTTCTTGAAAATATAAAAGGTAAACAAAATGAAACAAATGAAACAGTAGAAGTTCAAGAATAAGGAATCTAAACATGGAAATTAGATTTTGTGGAGGCTGCAATCCTCTATACCACAGGGAGAAATTATATGAAATGCTGAAACTTTTACCAGAAAATAAAGATGTAGTAATAGTATTGAATGGTTGTCAGAGAGGGTGTGTAAAAGTTTTAGAAAATAAAAATGTAATAAATGTTCAAGAATATTTAGTACATACAGGTAATTTTGATGAAAAAGAAATTTTAAAATGGATAATGGGGAAAATAAAATAATGAGAGAGGGATATTTCCAGAGCTAAGCCATAGTAAATTTGGAGATATCACTCTCTATTTTTTTATGATAAATTTAAATATACCTGATTAAATTATTTTATTTCTTTAATGATACTGTTTTATAATAAAGAAGTTTTTTAAAAAAATATATTGTATAGATTTTTTTTTATATATTATTTATAATGTAAGAAGGAAGAATATGCAGCTTAAAGGAGTATGATATGGAAATAAGATATGGAAATGATAAGGATAAAGCAAAGGCTGAATATATATGGAAAGAGTGTTTTACAGACAGAGAAAATGAGGTAGATTTTTATTTTAATGAATTGTATAGAAAAGAAAATTTTTTACTTATGGAAGATGGAGAAAGTGAGATAAGAGCTTCGCTTCATGAAAATCCATATGAAATAATAGTAAATGATGAGGTTATTCCATCTTTTTATATAGTTGCAGTAGCTGTTTCCCCTCAATATCGTGGAAGAGGGTATATGGGAGAACTTATAAGATACAGTTTAAAAAATGCAAGGAAAAAAGGGTTGGACTTTATTTTTCTTAGTCCTATAAACAGTGAAATATATAAAAGATATGGCTTTGGATATATGAGCAGTCTTGAAAAATATAGTATGTCTATGAAAGATATTCCTTTTGATAGAATAGATAAAGCATATGAAATAAAAAAAGTATCTGATGAAAAAAATATGTATAAAGATTTGGTAGAAATTTATGAGAAAAAGATGAAAAATAATTTTGCCTATTTAAAAAGAGGTGAAAATTATTATAGAAGAGCTTTGAAAGAGATGGAAAATGAAAATGGAGATATTTATATATTCTATTTGGAGAATAGACCAGTTGGATATATTTCATTATACAGAAGAGAAGAAAGTATAGAAGCCAGAGAGTTCTTCGGAACAAGCAGAGGTGTAGTCGAATCAATGTATGCTTTTATAAAAACATATAGAGAATACTACTCAGAGCTTATAATAAAAGCTCCTGTAAAGAGCAATCTGAATTTTTATATTCATAATCAGGTAGCTATGAAAAAAAATGATTCTCCATTTATAATGGGAAGAATAACTAATGTAGAAAGTATGCTTAAAAGACTTCATTTAAAAGGGAGTAACTTAAAAATATCTGTTATTGATAAAATTATTGAGGAAAATAATGGGGTATTTGAAATTGATATAAATGGAAATATTAGCAAAAAAGATAAGATAGAAAATGATATGGAAATAGATGTATCAGAATTAAATCAGTTGCTATTTGGGTATTTTTCTATGAATGAAATGATTGAACTAGAAAGAGTAAAGATAAATAATACAGAGAAAGTAAGCGAATTGGAAAAATTATTTGTTAAAAAGAAAGTGTATATTCAAGAATATCAATAAAACAAAAAAGCTGGCAGATTTTGTAGACTGTCAGCTTTTTTGTTAATTAAGTAAAAATTAAAATACTTTTAAAAAGAAAGGATTTGTAGGTTAATTGTATAATAACTTATTGAAAAAGTCAACAATTATTTTTGAAATATTTTATTTATTTGTTTCCTATTATAATTTCATTAAGAGATAGTTTAGGAACAAAGTGGTTATTGAGTGTATCTCTATAATATTTAGTATCCTTATTTTTTGCTGCAACTATTTTAACTTTATCTTTTGGCTCACCTAAGGCAAGAATGAAATATGACTTATATTTTTCTGGAAGAGCAATTAGTTTTTCAACTTCCTTTTTATTATAAGCTCCTATAATACAACCACCAAATCCCATTTCAGCAGCACAAAGAAGCATATTTTGTGAAGCTATACCCATGTCAAAGTGCAATAGAGGTTCAGAAGTTTGAGTAAGAGGATTGCAGGCACAAAGAATAACATAAGCTCTTGGAGATTCTTCAAGTACAGGATTCCAGCTTACAGCAGCAGCCCATTTAATCTGCTCAAATATTTCATCACATAATTTTTTGTCAGAAACACAAAAAAATCTGATAGACTGGGAATTTTTAGCTGATGCTCCAAGTCTTGCTCCTTCTACTATTTTAGATAATTCAGTTTTTGTCAATGGTCTGTCAGTAAAGCTTCTGTGTGAACGAACATTTTCTAAAGTCTTTAAAATCATAACAGCCTCCTAAGTTTATTTAATTTATCTATTTAAAATAAGATTTCTATATTCTTTGGCAGTGAGTTTTTCTTTTGGTAGTGCTTTGGTACTGATAGTGGAAGCTAAAGCCTGTCCAAAATAACCACTATTTAATGAGTTTATATGAGTGATGGCTATAGCCAATGCATCTGCTGCATCATCTGGTTTTGGAAGCTCTTTCATTCCTAAAAATTTTTGAACCATCAGTTGTACCTGTTTTTTTTCAGCTTTTCCATATCCAGTTATACCTGTTTTAACCTGTAGAGGAGTATACCCTTGTATTTTTAATCCATTTTGTTTTCCACATAAAAGAAGAACACCTCTAGCCTGTCCAACAGAAATAACAGTTTTGTTATTTTTAAAGAAAAACAGTTCTTCTATTGCCATATGTTCAGGATTATATTTTTTTATGAGTTCGCTGAGCTTTTCATAAATTTGACAGAGTCTTTCTTCCATAGGAGTATCTTTATCAGTATAAAGGCACCCATAATCTATTACTTTAAATTTATTATTTTCATAGTCAATTACACCAAAACCTACTATTGCTGTTCCCGGATCAATTCCCAGCACTCTCATTAAAAATCACCTCTCTATATTAAAGTGTAACATATTTGACAGTATTTTTCTATTAAATAAAAAATATATAAAAAAATAAAGGATTTTTTTTAATTATACAGTATAAAACTAGTGTAAAGTATAATTTGAGAAAGGTAGGGGAAAGTGTTGGATATTTCTGAATATATAAAAGATATAAGTACTTATCCTCTTTTGACACCTAAAGAGGAGAGAGAGATTGCAGTAAAAGCAAGATCTGGAGATAGAGAAGCACAGGAAAAATTAGTGACTTCTAATCTTAGACTGGTTATCAGCATAGCTAGAAAATATACAAATATGGGAATTCCTATACTTGATTTGATACAGGAAGGGAATATGGGATTGATAAGAGCAGTAGAAAAATATGAACCAGATAAGAATATAAGATTTTCTACTTATTCTACATTTTGGATAAAGCAGAGTATACTTAGATATATTACATCAAGTAGAGGACTTATTAGGTTTCCTTCATATGTCTATGATGGCATATCAAGAATGAAAAAATATGTACAGGATTATAAAAATAAAAACTCACATTTTCCATCTATTGATGAGATATGCAGAAGTCTGGATATGAAAAAAAAAGAGGCTGAAAGATACATTGATGTATTGGAAAAAGGAAATGGGATAGGAAACGAAATGTATGGAGAGATGGTGGAATATTGCAGCAGTATAATTTATGATGATACTTTTGAAGATGAGGTTATTGCCAAAAGTTCAAATATTGATTTAATGAAGAAAGTAAATAAACTTCCACCAAGGGAAAGGGAAGTTCTGATATATAGATATGGACTATTAGATGAAAAGGTACTTACTTTAGGAGAAATAGGAGAACGAATGAATCTCACTAAAGAGAGAATAAGACAGATACAACTGGAGGCAATTGATAGACTAAGAGAAAAATTATAAAAAAAATAAAAATTATACAGAGGGTGTTTCATAAGTTGAAACCCCTTTTTTTCGTTATATTATGGATTAAATAGGTGAAGCTTAAAACTGAAAACATTTGACAGATATTGTTAAAAATTATAAAATTACTAGTGTGTATTGAACAAATCAGTATGAAAAGGGGAAGAAAGACATTTGAAAAATAGATTTTATATAACTATAACTGATTTCAGAGGGGTAAAATGCTATTCTTTTGATAAAATAATAAAAAAATATCTTTTTGTAGTGGGAAGCCTTTTCTTTACAGGACTTGTTTTACTGATAATAATGATCTTCGTCTTGAAAGATAAAGTAGATGAATACAGCTATTTTAAGCTCGAAAATGAAAAACTTTATACTCAAATAGAGGAAAATAGAAAAAATCTGGAAGAAAAAAATCTGGAACTTGAAAATATAAGTGAAAAGATAACGGAAATTGAAAGACTTATGGGTGAGGATAGTATTGCCAACTCAGTAAATCTCAATGAGATAGAGAGGCTGGATTTAACTAAGCTAAATATAATAGATAAGAAATATCTTCTTCAGATGATTCCAAATGGAAATCCAGTATCGCCATTTAGTGGATATTCAAGTGGATTTGGGGGGAGATTTCATCCTGTATTGGAGCAGAGGAAGTTTCATTATGGATTGGACTTTGTAGCTAAAATTGGAACAAGTGTACTAGCCCCTGGAGATGGGATAGTAGAATATGCAGGATTTAATTCTGGAGGATTTGGAAATCTTATTATATTATCACATAACTTTGGATTTAAAACATATTTTGCTCATTTAAGCGAGATAGATGTAAAAGTAGGAGATTTTATAACTAAGGGAACTGTAATTGGAAAAACAGGAAATACAGGAAGGTCCAGTGGACCTCATCTCCATTATGAAATACATTATCTTGGAAAAAGAATGGATCCAAAGAATTTTGCAAAATGGAGTCTAGAGAATTATGACTATATATTTAAGAACGAAAAGGGGGTAAAATGGCAATCTTTAATAGAAATGACAAAGTTGCAGACACAGATTATTCAACAAAAGAATTAACTAAGGTATCACAGGGGACTTCATTCACAGGAGATGTAGTAAGTGAATGTAATTTGCTTATTGATGGGGAAATCAATGGAAATATACTTTCAAGAGCATCTGTTACTATTGGGCCTAAAGGTAAAGTTGAAGGAAAGATAGCAGCTTCAAAAATTGTTATAAGTGGATTTTTCAAAGGGGAATTAGAAGGGGATACTGTTGAACTTTCAGCAACAAGTAATGTAATAGGAGATATTATAAGCGACAAACTTGTAATAGAAGATGGTGGAAACTTCGAGGGATATAGTAAGAAAAAAAAATCTAATGAATATCTAAGTATGAAAGATGATGAAGAGGAAAAAACAAATTCATATGAGGAAGAAGAG
>Ga0192243_10154_pt1 | contig 27135 bp, 23 predicted proteins | sample Koala_Koa27_K3_FD_131233 | JGI IMG/M metagenome (GOLD analysis project Ga0192243, IMG submission 131233) | Enriched cells from koala feces incubated with labeled cellulose particles, San Francisco Zoo, California, United States - Koala_Koa2-7_K3 ... | reverse complement strand
CCGGTATTCATAGGCGGAAAAAGCGGCCGCCAGCACATCCGCCGCAAGACCGATGCCGATCGCCTCATACCACGGAACGCCGAGCAATGCAATCAGAATGGGGGCAATGATCGTCGCCGCCGAAACGCTGGCAAAGCCGATCTCAATACCTGCGACCACTCCGGCAAACAGGCAGACAAAAAATACTTGTGTCATAATGTCGTCCCCCACTTCCATACGGATTTCAAATCCAATCCGGTCATCTCCGCGGTTTTCGCTACGTCCTCATCAAAGTAGTGCTCCAGAAAGATACGTGTTTCGGGCAATAATTTTGCTCCGTCCGTGTCCGGAACCAGCGTTTTTTCACGAAGCCGGTCATAATATCCGCGAAAACATCGATAAAAAATCGGATTCCAGTGTTTCATGGCACACAGGTCATAAAAGAAATAATTCCACCCCTTGATAATCATAAACCGCCTTGCCAGACGCGCTGAAACCGCCCTCTCATTTCCCGGATTAACCGCCAGGCCATACTGAATATCCTCAACGTCGTCAATCCCCAGAAAATCATACAATTCCCGACAGATCCGATGCTCATCACGGACAAAATCCTCAAACACGATAAACTTCATGTTTTTCCGGTCAAACGCAGGCAGATACTCCCCAATGCAGGCCGCGTAGTTACTCTGTGAGAGAACAAGATATTTCATCCTTTTCTCCATAATCTCATTTCGGGAAGCCGGGTTATCCAGCACCGTATGTACATAACGGTCAAATCCCGCGGCATGTCCGAGCCGCCGGTCATCCTCAACCGCCTCTTCCGGCAGAAATCCGCGGGCCAGGAAATATTTGTATGCGGAGTAACTCCGGTCAACCGGATTGCGAAGCATAAAAATCATCTTCGTATCGGGGGAGAAGTTTCTGATAATCTTTTTCGCACAGCCGTTGAACGTCAGCCCTGCGTTTACTTCTCCTTTCAGCCGCGGATCATCTTTTTTCACATATCTGAAATAGCGCACCCGATATCCCACTTTCCCCCAGAAAAGCGTGCTCCAGACGGGAACCCGGTAATACATTGGTTCCTTTACATCACTGCACAACGCAACCTGCGGATGCTGACGCAGCAATTCATACAAGGTCGATGTTCCGCATTTCTGAAAACCCATGCAGACAAAATCCGGCCACCCCATGTTATATCCTCCAATATGTCACCGAACAGACCTGTGTTCCTCAGGCAATGTCCGTCCATGTAACGGTATCGTAACAGTATTGTAATATATTTTTATCCGAAAAGTGAAAAATGTCAACTGTTACTTTGTGAATAATAAGGAAAAACACAAAAAAATCATATTCGATCGGTGTCTTATAATGAACCGGCATGAAGAATCAATCACGGCTTGCTTTTCCCGCGCGGCTGCGCTATACTGATTTGCTGAAACAAAACAGCTACAGGATACCTGCGGCGATTGCGGGAGTGCAAAGCACGGAGCAATCAACTTTCATGAATGTTGGCGCGCTGCGACAGCAGCGCATGAGTGCAAATGAGGATAATCTATGTACCTGAAGAAACACAGCGCCGTCATCGCACATCACAGCATGGCTTTCGTCGGCGGCTTTTTCGGCATATATGCTCTGTTAAACAGAAGTGAAACCTTCGGTTCATCCGAAACGGCGAACCTGATCTTCATGATTGCGGCAGGACTCGGAGGTTCCGTGACGGAATTCATGATCCGTTTCTGCGCCATGTGGGTCTACATCGGCGGCATTGTGTTTGCCACCCTGATGGCACGCTGCTTCCGGGACGGGGATTTCCGATATACAGCTGTCATCATCGATATCATTGCCTGCCTGATACTGGCCCGGATTCCGGCCGACACGGATCCCGTACTCGCGTTATATCCGATGTTTTTCGCAGCCGCAGTACAGTGGCTCGCGTTTACACAGGCTGACGGATTCTCCAGTTCCACCGTGTTTTCCACCAACAATGTCCGCCAGTGTTTTTCCGGCCTGACAGAGTACATATGCGACCGTGACCCGAAGCATCTGGCCCGCTTCCGGTTTTTCGGCGGCACGCTGATTTGTTTTCATGCAGGAGTTGTATACGCATGGTTCTGTATGAAAACATGGGAACTGAAAAGTATTTACGCCTGCATTCCGCTCGCTGTGTGGGGCGGCATTGCCATCTGGCTGGACCGACATAGAAAGCAGCCCGATGCGATAAAAAACATCCCATAAATTTTCTAGTCAAATGCCCCTTCCGTCCTGACAGACAAAAGGGGCATTTCTTTGTGTATAACAACACTCGTTATAAGACTGCTTTTACTTACTGTTTTTTTCTATACAGAAAACTTCTGATCAATCACTGCTGCCTGGTAACTGTAAATCTGCTTACTGCCACACTCCCACGCAGATATCATCCGTGGTTTTTCCATAAGAAACTCTGCCGTATGTATCTGAAGTGTCTGTCAAAGACTTCTGGAACAGCACCGCATTTCCACGGCGCACTGCCAATGTATCACAACCGTCTCCGTTCCAGTCGCCCGCAAGCGCTTCATCCGATGCTTTTCCGTAGTTCACAACACTATAAGCCTTTACATCCGTGAGATTCTTCTGGAAATAGAAAGCGTTCCCGCGGCGCACGCACAGGGTATCGCCGCCCTCAGCGTCCCAGTTCCCGGACAAGACCTCATCCGCTGCTTTGCCGTAGCTTACCTGTGAAGCATGCTTCGTATCTGTTATCTCACTCTGGAAATAGAACGTATTTCCGCGGCGCACACACAGTTCATCACAACCATCATTATCCCAGTCACCGACAAGAACCTGATCCGCCGCTTTTCCGTAGGATACGGTCATATAAGCTGTTGTATCGCCGGAATTTTTCTGAAAACAGAAAGTATTCCCGCGGCGCACACACAGGGTATCCACGCCGTCGCCATCCCAGTCTCCTGTCAGCACCTCATCTGCGGATTTTCCGTAGTTTACCGTATTCCCGGAAGCAGTCACATCGTACAGTGAATTCTGGAAATAGAAGGCATTTCCTCTGCGTACAGCCAGCGTGTCCGCCTTTGTTTCCACTGTATCAGTCTGATTGCCGGTACTGCTGTCCGAATTATTGTCTGTATTATTGTCTGTGCTGCCGTCCGTGTTATCATCCGTGCTGCCATCCGCATCATCGCCCTGATTATCCTCATCCTCTGATGTACGGTTAATGGTAAAGCTGTCCACGACACTCATATCCGTGGTACGATATGTTGTAATTGTAAAGGAATCATCTGTCACATCCACACGGGACACATTCGGCACATTTTCCTGATTCATGACAGCCGCATAAGAAAATTCATAGCTCGTCTGAATCGAGTAATACTTGGAACCGGAAGCAGAATTCGCGGTCACATAGAGGATACCGTCCGGATCCGTTATGGATGAGTAACTGTCATCATCGTACTCAGATGTGTCTGTTACTTCGTTCAGACCGTCCATGATATAAGTACGGCAATACACATGATCATGACCCATCAGAACCACATCTATACCAAGTTCTTCAAAAACAGGAACCATCTCCTGTCTGCGGTTCAGTATCGCTTCCTCCACCGCATGACTCGCTACTGAATAAATGGAATGATGGAACGTTACAATTTTCCAGGAAATATCCTGATCAGCGGTCTCCGCGATCGCCTGCTCCATAAACGCCTGATGCTCGGCGGTGGAAGTATTGTTGCTGTTAAGCACCATAAAGAGCACGTTGTTATATACATAATAATAATCCGAACCCGCGCTGGTCGTTCCGTACTCCTCACTCTCATTTGTAATGTTAAAATGTTCGCTGTAGGCCGCATCGGTCGCATTGGTGTCATGATTTCCGATCACGGTTGCAACCGCCAGAGACAGCAGCGTGTCATGATTCAGATATCCGTCATACTGTTCCTCATTATTTCCGGTCTGTACCTGATCTCCGGCGGAAAGCATGAAATCAACATCCTCAAACTCTTCTTCTGTCGCGATCACATTCAGCGTATTGGCCCATCCCTCGATATCCGTATCCGTACTGCCCGCGCCGATCTGAGGATCGCCGACAAACGCAAAGGAGAAATCTCCCTCCGTTCCGGTCGTAAAAGTCATCACATCGCTTACGATATCACCGTTTACTACCTGATAAGCATAAGATGTATCGCTTTCAAGGTCAGCCGCCGTCGTCTGATAGCTGTAATAACCGGTCTTTCCGGCCTGTGTTCCTGTCACGGTATAAGCTGTGGCTGTCGAAGGCATTACGCCATTCTCCAAATCACTTTCCTTAGCCACATACAGCGTACCGTCGCCGCTCACCGGCGCATACCAGGTGAAGTTCCGTTCTGTCTCATCACTGCCCATGGAAATACTGATATCCGTCTGCTCATCAGCTACAACCTCATCCGTGGAAAATACCAGATACGGCATCGCAAAATAAATATCAGAGCTGGAAGCACGTCCCTGATGTATCTCCACCGCCACCTCATTGATACCGGTCTTTACTGCAGCGGAAATCACGGAAGCGTCAGCCACATTGATATCACCGGGCTTCGGTGTGCCGGCGTTGGAACCGCCGTACTGCAGATTTTCCGTGATATCATCATCGTCAAATCCGGCAATCTTTACGCCGTTGATATACACAGTCGCAGCATCGTCACATGCAATACTGCCGAGGATCTGCGTCACGGCACTTGCATCCTCTACATATACCTGCGTGTGGAAAAAATATGCCTCAATATCTGTACTTCCGTCCTCTTTATACTGGGTCAGCAGATTGTCCGGTGTATAATCCGTGGAGCCGCTGGTTCCGAGGCTGGCGATCGCACCGTTTTTCGCTCCGAAGGATCCGGCCGCACTGTTCCATGAAGATACATCATAGGAATCAAGCGTCCATGCCGTACGCGCTTCATATCCCTCTGCCGGATCTGTTCCGTCGTCCAGATACGACCAGACCGTTGTTTCATCAATCTCTGAGGGAGCGGCAGCTTCTGCTTCTGAAGTAATCGTTACGGTCACATCGCCGGTCATTTTGCTGACGCGCCATACATCCTCCACACCGGTATCATCCTTGCCCTTCAGATTTTTATAATTCGATTCCGGCTCTGCTGTCACGGTATATTCATATCCGTCCTCCGCGTTGACTCTGAAATTGACCTGACCGGTACCGGACACATCCGCTTCGCCTGTCTCACTCTCACGCGCAATCGCGGATGTCACATTCGTCTCGTCCGGATTCTCCGTATTATTCTTTGAAGCATCCTTCGTATAATAGATATCAACAGTTACATGCTCATCCGTAACAAAGGTCACCGTAAAGTTCTCGTCAGCCGCCGCTGTCACAACATCCGCAAATGCGGAAGTCATACAGAGTCCCAGCGCCATCGTCAGGGCGAGAACCATGGAAACAGCCTTTGCCATAAAGCCCTTTTTCTTTTTCATTTTCCTTTCACCTCGCAAAATATTGAAAAATAGATATAGATCTATGTAAACACCTCTTTGTATTGAGGCGATTGTTGTCTGATCAGCGATAAACTCAAATTCATATGCTTCCCGCTTCTGTCACATCAGCGCCGACGGCATGAAGGGAAAAACAGAATCGCTGCCACCGCCGTTGTAACAGGAACCGTCAGCACCACACCCAAAGTGGCACAAAGCCCCTGCGAAAGCTCTATGGCAAGATAGTTGGAAGAAAGAAGCTGGTTTGTCTGGTATCCGTAAGCCAGCAGACAAAGCATCGTATTCAGGGAAGTTCCGGCAAATGCCAGAATCAGCGTATTGCTCATGGTGCCGATCATATCCTTTCCAATGTTAAAACCGGACGTAATCAGTTCTTTTCTCTCCAGATCGGGATGCACCAGAACCAGTTCCTCCAACGACGCGGCCAGAGAAACGGCGACATCCATAACGGCGCCAAGCGCCGAAACCAGCACGCCCGCCAGTAAAAGCCATCGGATAGACAGACCGGTAGAAGAAGCCGCCGATATCAATGTTTCCGCCTCGTCCGTATTGTATCCGGACAAATGAAGCAGGGCAGAAAAAATCAGAAACAAAACCGCCGTCATTGCCACGCCGGCCAGCGAGGACAAAAAACCCGTTGCTGTCCGGCGGCTGAAGCCGTTAAGCAGAAGAAGACTAACGCCGGCAATCACCAGTACCGCCAGAAATGTCATTCCGACCGGACTGAATCCGTGATAGATTGCCTGCACCAGAAAAAGTGTAACAACCAACAGAGAATAGACCACGCCGAGCAGAGCTCTCAGCCCCTTGCTGCGCCCCACCAGAAGCATCGCCAGCGCAAATATCACAATCAGCAATATCAGAGGAAACGTACGGTCATAATTATAAAGTGAATAATAGGCCTCCGCATTTTCCGGGGTGTCCGCGCACACGATCACCCGCTGTCCTTCCATCACAAAAATGCTGTGAATCCGGGTCAGGTAATTGGTAAATACCACCTCTTCCCCTTTCTGATCTCCTTCCAGAATCCGAACCGTCAGATCCTGACTGCCCAGATACAGCCGCTCATCAGAGGAATCCTTCTCCAGTTCTTCCGCGTCGATGCCTGTGACTACGCCGCGCACATAATGCATGGTGGAAGTATTCAGTGACTTATAACTGTTGACACTGTTCCAGTCGAACAATACCGCTGCCGCCAGAAAGACAACCGCAAGAACAAAAACAGCAAGTGAACACGCATGTTTTTTCATAAAGCTCTCCATCCTTATTCCCTGATACGAAAACCATGAACACAACAAATGATCCGCTTTTTACACGGAGCACCTGATTTCATACAGGGAACGAATTTTCTATAATGATAAACAATCCATGTCAAATTCGCTTGCAGGGAGCCGTAAAATGTTCGTAAAAATACGATAAAGACGCCGTTTTAGCATATAAAGCCGGCCAAACAAAAAGAGCAGACTGCCTGAAAATCAGGAATCTGCTCTTTATTTCTATTTCGCTCTAACCAACCCTGCCGCAGCAGTTCTTATATTTCTTCCCGCTGCCGCACGGACACGGGTCATTCGGATAGACCTTCTTCTGTGCTCGTTTTTTCGGAGCCTTCTGCACAGATTCGTCCTTATTCGTACCGGTCACCTTCGCAACCTCCTCGCGTTCCACCTTCTGCTCTACTTTTACATGGAACAGCAGCCGGACAGTCTCCTCCTGCATGTTGGCAATCATGTCGTCAAACATATCAAATCCGGCCATCTTATACTCTACGAGCGGATCTCTCTGCCCGTAAGCCTGCAGGCCGATACCCTCGCGCAGGATCTCCATATCATCGATATGATCCATCCATTTGCGGTCGATACTCTTTAACAGGATCACACGCTCCAACTCGCGGATCATATCCTCCTCCGGGAACTCAGCCTCCTTTGCTTCGTACAGCTTGACAGCCTTCTCCTTCAGCATATGCTTGAGCTCGCTCTTGCTCATGCCGGAGACCTCCTCCTGCGTGACGGGCTCGATTGGAATCACCGGAATCAGCAGTTCGTTCATCTCCGTCACATCCCAGGTCTTCTGTCCTTCCTCATCCTCGGCCAGACAGTTGTCCACGGTATTCTCCACGCGGTCCGTAATCATCTTATAGATGACACTGCGCATGTTCTCACCATCCAGCACTCGCCGGCGCTCGCCGTATATAATCTCTCTCTGGTCGTTCATCACCTGATCATACTCCAACAGGTTCTTTCTGACGCCGAAGTTATTGCCTTCAATCTTCTCCTGCGCTTTCTCAATCGCACCGGAAAGCATCTTGTGCTCGATCTGCTCGCCCTCCGGGACGCCCAGCGCGTTGAACATATTGATCAGCTTCTCGGAACCAAACAACCGCATCAGGTCGTCCTCCAGAGAAATATAAAATCTGGACACGCCCGGATCTCCCTGCCGGCCGGAACGGCCGCGCAGCTGATTATCGATACGTCTGGACTCATGGCGCTCGGTGCCGATGATTTTCAGTCCGCCGGCTGCCCTCGCCTCGTCGTCCAGCTTGATATCCGTACCACGGCCCGCCATATTCGTAGCGATCGTAACCGCCCCGCGTACACCGGCCTGTGCGACAATCTCCGCCTCCAGTTCATGGAACTTCGCATTCAGTACGCTGTGCTGAATGCCTTCTTTCTTCAGCATCCTGCTCAAAAGCTCCGAGGTCTCGATCGTGATCGTACCCACCAGAATCGGCTGTCCAGTCGCATGCGTCTCAACGATATCCTTCACAACCGCCTTAAACTTCTCATCCTTCGTCTTATAAACGGCATCCTGCTGATCATCACGGATGACCGGCCGGTTCGTCGGAATCTCGATGACATCCATACCGTAGATATCACGGAACTCCTTCTCCTCCGTCAGCGCCGTACCGGTCATGCCGGCTTTTTTCGTAAATTTATTAAAGAAATTCTGGAAGGTGATGGTCGCCAGCGTCTTGCTCTCACGCTTCACCTTCACATGCTCCTTCGCCTCGATCGCCTGATGCAGGCCGTCCGAATAACGGCGTCCCGGCATGATACGCCCGGTAAACTCATCGACAATCAGGATCTGGTCGTCCGCCACCACATAATCCTGATCCCGGTGCATCAGATTATGAGCGCGCAGCGCCAGAATGATATTATGCTGAATCTCCAGATTCTCCGGGTCGGTAAGATTTTGTATCTTAAAGAAACGCTCAACCTTCTCCACACCTTCCTGCGTGAGGTTGACGACCTTATCCTTCTCATTCACAATAAAGTCACCGGTCTCCTCAATCTCAATACCCATGATGGCATCCATCTTGGAAAACTCCTGACTTGCCTCCCCGCGGTGCAGCTGACGCGCCAGAATATCGCAGGCCTCATACAGCTTCGTCGACTTGCCGCTCTGACCGGAAATAATCAGCGGTGTGCGGGCCTCATCGATCAGCACCGAGTCGACCTCATCGATAATGGCATAGTGAAGCTCGCGCTGCACCAGCTGTTCCTTGTAAATCACCATATTATCACGCAGATAGTCAAAACCGAGCTCATTGTTCGTCACATAGGTGATATCGCATGCGTACTGCTTTCGGCGCTCGTCATTCTCCATATCATTTAAAATAACGCCAACCGTCAGGCCGAGGAACTCATGAACCTTCCCCATCCACTCCGCGTCACGCTTTGCCAGATAATCATTGACCGTCACAATGTGGACGCCTCTGCCCTCCAGTGCGTTCAGATAAGCCGGGCAGGTAGAAACCAGCGTCTTTCCTTCACCGGTCTTCATCTCGGATATACGCCCCTGATGAAGGACAATACCACCGATCAGCTGCACGCGGTAATGCTCCATGCCGAGCACACGCCGCGCCGCCTCCCGGACAACCGCAAACGCCTCCGGCAGAATGTCATCCAGCGTCTCGCCGTTCGCAAGCCGCTCCTTAAATGCCGGCGTCTTCGCACGAAGCTCCTCATCCGACAGTTCAATCATCTCCGGGCGCAGCGCCTCGATCTTATTCACGATCGGATCAATCCGTTTCAACTCACGCGCACTGTGCGTACCGAATATCTTTTCCACAAAACTCATATATCCATTCTCCTGTAAATCTTTCATAAATGTCAGTAAACGGACATGACTGCTGACGCAGTCATCACCATGTATGAAAGTCGATTGCTCCGCTCTGCGAGCTCCCGCAATCGCCGCCATTATTCGTATTCCGGCCTATCGGCCTACATACTCATACCGGCTTGGTCATCCAATAGACAGTCTCTTAGCCGTGCAAGCACGTCACGAGTCTGTCTATTGATGACACTTTCATAGTAAAACAAACAATATTTTACCACTTTCTGAATAAGGAAACAATACGTAAAGCCATGAACGAATTATGAACATTTTGTAACGAATCCGAATTGCCGCTTTTTGCTTGAAATTACCATCTGATCTATTATAATAAAGAAGAAAACACGCGAAGGAGGATATATCCATGAAAAAAGACGCACTGATCAAAGAAGAGCTGCTGAACGAAGAACAGATGAACGGCAAGATCAACATGTTCGCCAAAGTCACCATACTCCCCGGCGAGACGCTGGAGTCCCACGAACATCACGGCGAGACCGAGACCTATTACATCCTGTCCGGCACCGGCATGTACGATGACGACGGAGCCGAGATCCCCGCGAAACCCGGCGATGTATTTTTCTGCAAAGACGGCCATAGCCACGGGATCACCAGTACCAGTGAGGAACCGCTGGTATTTATGGCGTTAATTATCAGAAGCTGAGCCGCAGGCTCAGCTTCTTTCCTGATCTTTCAGAAGTCCCCGTTTTGCTGGATGCAATGCTGTGCCTCCTGTGCAAAATCATGCAAAACCAAAATATGATTCTATTTTTGCATACCATTCCGGGATTATCAATCGCCTCTGAATTTATCGATTTTTTCCCGATGCTTTTCGATATCCGGAATATAGATTGATACCTCTCCGCACCGGGGACACACGGCAACCGTCGGATTCCCGACCGAACTCCTCATGGGTTTCCGTTTGTTGATACTGACAGAGGTCTGACTGGCGTCTGCATTGTCCAACAGACATCCGCCGTCCACCATCTGTGCACCGCACCGTAAGCATTCCCGCATCATTTTCATCCTCCCTGTTCTTCGCTCTTATTCACAGATGACGCGGTCGTTTTCTATGACCGCCCGCTCCGCGCGATTCGTTCCAGTTCAGCAAGACGATCATTCTTATCATAGATCCCGCGTTCCGTACCACTCATTACCTTAACGACAAGATCCACCGCCTCACAGATCATGGCATCGCAGTGCGGACGCTTCTCCCCGCCCTGCTCTTTATTTCGCTTCAATAAATCCCTGCACTCTACCATGCCGTCATGGCTGCCGCGCATGGCGTTCATAAACTCCCGGTACTGCTCATCTCCGCCTCCGAGCATCCCGATTACCATCAGCCCTCCCGTGATTGCACCGCAGACGGAAGCCATCTTCATGCCTCCGCCGAAATGCATGCCGAGCTGATATGCCTGCTCCGCGCGGATGCCGCACGCATCCGCAAACGGGACAAGAACAGCCTGTGTGCAATTATACTTTACAAACGTATCAGCCCGAAGACGCATGGCTAATTCTGTGTATCGATTTCCCATGATAAATTCCTTCCATAATGATAATACACGTGCAGAAACCCCTTTGGAAAACTATATCCAAAGGGGTGAAAATCAGGCAGTCTTACCTTTCAATTCTGCCACATCGCGCTCCAGTTTTTCCACTTTCGTAGTCAACATAGAAACCTTCACATCGCGTATCATGTTTTCATTCTTTGTGTTCAACACTCCATCCATCTTTTGAACGAGATCCGAAAGATTCTCCGCCAGTATACTGAGATTGTGATGGGTTACGTTTTCTAACGTCACTTCCAGTGCATTCACCTTTTTCTTCACGGTATCCATGTCGCCCTTCAGATCCTGCACATCCGTTCTAATAGGTTTCAAAAGCTGAGAAATCGCCTGTAAATCCTCATGAGTCAATGCCAACTGTCGCTCACCTCCCATCTCTTTTGTATACTAATTGTATAGTACCATATCCCATATCAAAAGTCATCATAAAAATTATTAATCTTTTTTTATAATCTTTTTTCTGACATCCCGCACCAGCGTAACCACGATCAACACTGCCGCACAGATCATAATCATCACCCCCAGATTCTGGTTAAAGAACTCGTCACTCCAATCCGCAAGATTGATTTCGGGCAGCCGGAACCAGCCGCCCGGAAGTGCATCCGCGACGTTGTTTCCAAACAAAATCATAATACCGCTGATTTCCGCTGTAATAAAACTGCACAACAGAGTGCTGAGCCTTGTATAGCGGAAAAGCACGAACATCCCCCAGGCAATCGCTGTACAAAGGAGACAGAACAGCAGGATTTCCTTAAAATTGCTATTGTTCAGATTGCCGGCAAACAGATTGCCGAAAATAACCAGCAGATAAATCAATGCCGTGTCTACTGCCATGCAGATCAGACCTTTGTGATGCAAAGCCCGGCACTCCAATGCGGAAGTATGCAAAAGCAGCGGCAGAAACACACCGAGCAGCCCCAGACTGGTTCCAAGGATAGCCATTATAAACCAGTGCTCATACTCAGCCTCCACATGAGCCAGACGGCACACCGCCAGCAGCAGAATCAGGGATCCGTAAGCACACCAGAAAACAGCCCGCAGCTTCTGCCGTTTCACGATCACCGGCACATTGATAAAAGAAAACACAAGCAGTAAAGAGGCCAGCGTAATAAAGAATACGGACAGTCCGTTTCCGGAAACCAGCCCCCATATAAAAACAGGAATCAAAGCGGCAGCGTAGCAGAGATATGTGATCCAGGAATAGGTCCTGATAATCCTCAGGTAACCGCGCGACTGCTCCTCAATCTCCCTCTGATGCACATCATCGCTGGCTGTCAAAAGCTCATGCTCCGAAACATGCAGTGCCTCGCATAAACTGGTGACCAGCGTGATATCCGGATAGGAGAGTCCCCGTTCCCATTTACTCACCGCTGACTCCGAGACAAAAAGTTTGTCTGCCAGAGCTTTCTGTGAGAGACCGGCTGCTTTTCGTTTCTGTAAAATATATTTTCCGAATGTTTCTTTTTGTTCCATCTGATAAACTCCTTTCCCATTGATGATTCGCCCTGCAGGAGCTGATTCTTTTATATCTCACATGTAACGATAAGGTCAATGTTTTTTCGAAAATTGGCGACTGGAGCGTTGGTCGAGTCCCTGAAATACGCGTTTTTTACAAAAAAGAAAGACCGCTTTGCAGGCAAAGTAATGTCTGTAAAGCGGTCTCCCTATAAAATGATGTATCAACTAAACGGACATGACTGCTGACGCAGTCATCACCATGTATGAAAGCCGATTGCTCCGCACTTCGTGCTCCCGCAATCGCCGCCGGCACTGCTCTGCATAAGCTCTCACTAAATTCGCATTTCATGCTCATTAAGGGAGAGCATTATCACAATCCGGGCTACCGCCCTACTTGTTCGTACCGGCTTGGTCATCCAATATCCAGCCATCTGGGTGTGCGAGCACCCCCATCTGTCTGTCTATTGATGACACTTTCATAGTATATTATCCCAGCATTTCCTCACACTTATTCAATGCCGCATCAATCACCTGATCCATATCATAGTATTTATACTCACCCAGTCTGCCGCCGAAAATCACCTTCTCTTCCCGATCCGCCAGATCCTTATATCGGCGATACAGCGACCCGTTCTTCTCATCGTTGACCGGATAATAAGGCTCATCGCCGGGCTTCCATTCAGAGCTGAACTCACGGCTGATCACCGTTTTAGGCAGATCATTGCCATCGGCATCCTTGCCGAACTCAAACCATTTGTGCTCTATGATCCTGGTCCACGGTGTTTCTCTGTCCGTGTAATTCACGGCCGCATTCCCCTGGAAATTATCCGTGTCCAGGACCTCCGTTTCAAAACGCACGGAGCGGTATTCCAGATAGCCGAGTGAATAATTAAAATAAGCATCAATCGGTCCCGTATAAACAACCTTGTCAGCCAGAGCATCCAACTCCGCTTTATTTTCCAGATAATCCGTATTCAGGCGAACCTCTATCCCCTCCAGCAGATTCTCAATCAGCTTCGTATATCCGCCGATCGGTATCCCCTGATAAAGCGCATTGAAATAATTATTATCGAATGTCAGACGTACGGGCAGACGCTTGATAATAAATGCCGGAAGATCCCTGCAGTCTCTTCCCCACTGCTTCTCTGTATAGCCCTTGACAAGTTTTTCAAAAATATCCCTTCCGACAAGAGAGATCGCCTGCTCCTCCAGATTCTGCGGCTCGTGCTGAATCTCAGCGCGCTGCTCGTTGATCTTCGCTTCCGCCTCCTGCGGTGTGACCACGCCCCACATTTTATTGAATGTATACATATTAAAAGGCATGGAATAGAGCTCCCCCTTATAATTAGCCACGGGAGAATTCGTAAAGCGGTTGAATTCAGCAAACTGTGTAATGTAATTCCAGACCCTCTTATTGTTCGTGTGAAAAATATGCGCACCGTATTTATGAACGTTGATTCCCTCAACCGGTTCCGTATAAATATTGCCGGCCACATTCGGGCGCTTGTCCACTACAAGCACTGTCTTTCCCTTTGCTCTCGCCTCATGCGCGAAGATTGCGCCATACAGTCCGGAGCCAACAATCAGGTAATCATACATAAGATATTCTCTCCTCGTCAGATTTTATATCGTCTTTAATGCCACCTCAAGACCGACTTCAACGATCTGAGTCCTCCCAAACAGTTCCATTTCAAGCCAGGCTTTTCTTTTATGCCGGTCGATTTTTTTGATCATACCTTCCATCCCCATCAATGGTCCGGAAAGAATTCTCACCTGAGAATGTTCAATAATTCCTTCAGACATCTCCACCAGATGTTTCTTACCGCCGAAACGCATCAGGAAGTCCTCTTCCTCATCATTAAGCGGAACAATGTACTCTCCCACCCCCAGCAGCTTTGTCAGGCGCGGTATGGTTCTGAGATTTAAATACAATTCATCTATGTCGTCCGTTTCAAGAAACATGTATCCGGGAAAAAGGATGCGCTCCTGCACTACCCACTTTCCGCGGATTTTCTTCTTTTCTTCAAAATGCGGAACAAAACACTCCTGCAGAATATCCTTCTTAATGCGGAGACCAAACTCCAGCATACACCGCTCCTCATCGCCCGAACGAACCTGTACGACATAGTACATGATTTACCCTCCCGGCTCATATTTCCTGCCTTTATGCGCGGATGTTCAGGAACTATTAAAGAATTAATCTTCGCAGTTCCTTACGATTCAGTCTGTTCGTCAGCAGACGATTCACCCGAACCGGCATCCTCCCCATCGATCTGCTCAAGCACCGCTCCGACCAGATACCTCTGGTTGGAATTGCCGTTGCATGTAGACAGGATAATCAGCTTATCATCCGTAGTCACGGTAAACGGATCCTCGATCCAGGTCGGAATTGTCCGATTCTTTTGAAGCACGTTCAAAAGACTCTCATACTGATCCGGTTCATTGCAGTCATAACCGGCCAGCAGATGACTGTTGTCATAAGTGATCGCAAATACAAGCCGATAGGTATATATATGCTCAGGTGTATATATCTCGATCACTGAATGACTGCTGCGAAAATCCTCATCCTGATACTCGGAAAGCTGTCCGAAATAAGAATCATCCCGCATATTGTGACCGTAGATCACCGTCACATTATCCTCAAAACAGCCGCTGTTATAGCTGTACTGGGTGTAGATAGAACCGGGCAATCCTTCATCCCCGTCTACCGTGTGATCAAGATAATAATCATCATCCGCCTCCGACTGGAGAATCGGATAGTCTATATTGGTATCCTCAATATGAATCCATGCATAAATATCAGGATTAACCTCCTGCAAAGCTTCGAAGTCCACAGGAATCACCACATCCGGCTCATCCTCCGGATCATTTTCCTGTTCCTCATCATCCTCCGCGGAAACATCCACCGTCACAGACTGCGTAAGATCCTCATCCCGCTGTGACTTCCGGAATCTTTTACATGCATAGCCGACGGCGACCACAATAACAACGATCAGCACCACCAGACAGACAGAAAACAGGATCTTTGACTTTTTATCTGCGGGCTTTTTTCCGTCCGCACCAGTCTCTTTACTCAAAATCCGAACACCTTCTTTCCCCTTTCAGACAAACAAATGCATCTGATTCTCCCGAAATAACCGCTCGGCTTTTCCTCTGCTGAACTTCTTCTGGACAAACCTCATGCAGCGCTCCATCTCTACCGGCCGATGCGTTATGCCGTGCGCATCGCTGGCAATAAAATCCGCCAGATCTTCTTTTAGCAAATCATGGCAGAAATGCTTCACCATCCGCCCGCTTTTTCCGATCACACTCCCCGCGTTGATCTGCAGCCATATACCCTGCTTTTTCAAACGCTCTACACGGTTCAGATCAGAGTAAAGACACTGATACCTCTCCGGATGGGCCATGACAATCCGGTAACCGGCATCCGTAACTGCCTTCACCGCATTCTGAATATCCTGAAACGATGTCACTGTAGAAAATTCCAGCAAAACGATCCTAGTACCGGCCATTCGATACCGGGGATCCCGAAAATTCCGCATCATTCTGCTGTCGGCAAAATATTCACATCCGAGATAAAAGCTCATATCGGGGAACATATCCTTCGCCTGCCCCACGACTCTGCGATATACCATCTCCCGGTCATCAGCCGGCACTTCAAACATGTGTGAGCGATGATGCGGTGTAAATATAATATTTCGAATTCCCTGTTCGTATTCCTTCTCCAGAAGAGCCAATGTCTCCTCCTGACAGGAAGAGCCGTCGTCTACTCCGGGCAAAATATGATTGTGAATATCCCAATAACCCTTTGACATCCGCCGCTCCTTATCACTACGGCTTTCATAAATTCATGAAAGGCGTTTTTTATCATACTACAGATTTAAGCTTTACGCAATCACTTTTTCCCGGTCGGAACTGCAATTTCCGGGCGCCTTACCCTTCCTCAATATGATCCAGTCCCTGCGCAATGATTGTCCTCACATGATCATCAGCCAGAGAGTAAAAAACAGACTTTCCCTCTCTGCGGTTCTTCACGAGTTTACTCTGCTTCAATATACGAAGCTGGTGGGATACCGCTGACTGTGTCATATTCAGCATGTCTGCCAGATCGCAGACACACACTTCCGCCTCAAACAATACAAAAAGGATGCGTATCCGTGTGGAATCACTGAATATTTTAAACAACTCCGCCAGATCATACAGCTTTGTTTCCTCCGGCATGTCTGCCTTCACCTTTTCCAAAAGATCCTCATGCACCTCAACAGTATCACACACTTCTATTTCATGTTCCTGCATACTGCCACTCTTCCTTCCTTATCATGCTAAATCTTCGCATATTATAACATCTGCCTGTCATTTTGACAATTTCCAACCGGAGCATTTTTTGTTTCATAGGACGAACTTTCCTATGAAACGAAAAATACTGCGTCACAGGAATTATCTCCTGTAAGCGCAGCATCATTCACTCACAGGCGCTTCACGAAAAGTGCACGCACCGCATTCAGCACCGCGATCACCATCACTCCCACATCCGCAAAGATTGCCATCCACATATTCGCGATACCAAGTGCACTCAGGATCAGGCAAAGCACCTTGACTCCGATCGCAAAATACATGTTCTGATAAACGATCCGGACACATTTTCCGGAAATCCGAATCGCCCTGGATATTTTGAGCGGGTCATCATCCATAAGCACAACATCCGCCGCTTCAATCGCCGCATCCGAGCCGAGAGCCCCCATGGCAATCCCGATATCCGCTCTGGCCAGCACCGGAGCGTCATTGATACCGTCGCCGACAAAAGCAACCTTTTCTTTCCCGCGCTTCTGAGCCAGAATCTCTTCCACCTTAGCCACCTTGTCAGCCGGAAGCAATTCACTGTACACTTCCTGAATACCAAGTTCTTCTGCCACCTGTCCGGCGGCCTGTCCGTTATCCCCGGTCAGCATAACCATCCTTGTAATACCAATGCGTTTCAGTTGCCGAACCGCTTCTTTCGCGGTCGGTTTCAGGACATCCGATATCAGAATCCGCCCCTCATAATCACCATCGACCGCAACATGTACCACAGTTCCCGTCTGACGGCAATCCTGATATACGACGCTCAGCTTTTCCATCAGCTTCGTATTCCCGACTGCCACTTCCCGCCCGTCTACAACGGCGACCACGCCGTTTCCGCTGATCTCCTTAATATCCGTCACACGATTGCGGTCAATGGTTTTCCCGTACGCCTTCCTCAGACTTTTACTGATGGGATGAGAGGATGCACACTCCGCATGCGCCGCGTAATCAAGCAGTTCTTCCTCAGACATCCGATGACAGCAGATGTCACTCACTTCAAAGACTCCCTTTGTCATGGTACCCGTCTTGTCAAACACAACGCATGTGGTCTGCGAAAGTGCCTCCAGATAATTAGACCCCTTGACAAGAACGCCCTGTCCGCTCGCCCCGCCGATGCCGGCAAAAAAACTGAGCGGTATGCTGATCACCAGGGCGCAGGGACAGCTGATCACTAATGACGTCAACGCACGATAGACCCACTGGTTCCATTCCGGCGGCAGTCCCATCGCCAACCGGATGAGCGGAGGCGCGACAGCCAGCACCAGTGCCAAGCCGCAGACTGCCGGCGTATAATACTTCGCAAACCGGGAGATAAAATTCTCCGACCGCGATTTCCTCGAGCTGGAATTTTCCACAAGCTCCAGAATGCGGGAAACCGTAGATTCACCGAATTCACGCATTGTGCGAATCTTCAGCAGACCGGTCATATTCACACATCCGCTGATCACCTCATCCCCCTCAGCCGCACTGCGCGGCAGACTCTCACCGGTCAATGCACTGGTATCAAGCGAGGAGGTCCCGCTGATAATCACACCGTCGATGGGTATCTTCTCCCCCGGCTGCACAACGATCACTGTACCGACTTCCACTTCATCCGGATCGACCTGCACCAGCACGCCATCCCGTTCCACATTCGCATAGTCCGGACGAATATCCATGAGATCACTGATATTTCTGCGGCTTTTACCCACGGCATAGCTCTGAAAGAGTTCACCGATCTGATAAAAAAGCATAACCGCCACGCCCTCCGTATATTCACCCAGAACCATCGCGCCGACCGTCGCCACAGCCATCAGAAAATTCTCATCAAACACCTGACGATTCCGAATACCCCGAAACGCTTTCCGCAGTATATCATAACCGATTAACAGGTACGGAATCAGGAAAAGCAAAAGCCGAACATAACCATCAGCAGGAAAGCGGGCAAACACGATCATCAAAGCTGCCGCCAGAATGATGCGGACGAAAACCTTTTTCTGTTTTCTGTTCATAAATAATCATTCTTCCTTTCATACGTATCGCAAGATCGTCTTTTTTCAGAAAAAGATATCACAGTCATCCTCAACCCTTTTACAATTCTTCAGCACGGCCGGCATAACTGTCTTTGGATCCTGTCCGTCCTCAAACTCAACGATCATCTTCAAAGTCATAAAATTCACGACCGCGTTCTTAACGCCCGCGGTGCTCTTCGCGGCTTCCTCCATCTTGTTCGCACAGTTTGCACAGTCAACATCAATTTTGTACGTTTTCTTCATGATACATTTACCGGAATATCCGGCGTCCTCCTTCTTTCATTCTCTACACATACGGGTTATTGTTCCTGCTGCCACTTAACCTTTTCAGCAGCGCAGATATATTTTAACATATGAACGATTGTTCATTTGTTTGTATTATACCATTATAGTATTATTTGTCAATAAAAATCAGGCAAAAATCTGGTATACTGTCCGTAAACATGGAAACCCCAAAACATAAAACGTAAAAAAAACCAATACATAAAGAAAAAAATATTGACATTCAGATTTCCATGCCATATAATATGTTTTGCGTCACGAACAGACGCATCAATATGAGGTGTAGGACAATAGAATTCGGGGTGTGGCTCAGCTTGGCTAGAGCGCCTGGTTTGGGACCAGGAAGTCGCAGGTTCGAATCCTGTCACCCCGATTGATGATTATGCGGGTGTAGTTCAATGGTAGAACACCAGCCTTCCAAGCTGGATACGTGGGTTCGATTCCCATCACCCGCTTCTGCTTTGTAAAAAAGGATATCACTGTTTCGATGTTCTTCAGGAAGCATATGTGTCCGTAGCTCAGCTGGATAGAGCAACGGCCTTCTAAGCCGTGGGTCGGGGGTTCGAATCCCTTCGGGCATATTTCAGAAAAAGCGGGAGTGTACCGTACGGATAAGTGAGATACACCGAAAGCGTCCTTTAGGAGGAAATCTCTGATTTCCGTAATCGAACTTATGCAGAGATGCAGCCAGCTTTTTCGAAGTTGATTTATCCATATGGTGGGTATAGCGCAGTTGGTTAGCGCGCCAGATTGTGGCTCTGGAGGCCAAGGGTTCGAATCCCTTTATCCACCTTTTATACTGGTTGCAGCAGTTCACGTTTGACGAGCCGTATCTGTCCGGAGTGCATTATTTTCGCAGACCGGTCAGACTGTGAGAAGCATCAGAATGATTATGGTGGGCTATCGCCAAGCGGTAAGGCACAGGACTTTGACTCCTGCATGCGCCGGTTCGAATCCGGCTAGCCCAGTTATGCGGGGATTTCCGCTTTGTATTAATCTATATGGGTGTGTAGCTCAGCTGGTAGAGCACTTGACTTTTAATCAAGTTGTCCCGGGTTCGAAACCCGGCACGCTCATTTAAAACATTTTTCAGCAGGAATCTTAGTTCATAAGGTTCCTGTTTTTCTGTCCTCTTTCAGAACAACTCTTTCGTTTTTCTGTTCTCCGAAAACATATCCTCAAATCCAATCATAAACGAATTTCATCTACACTTCTCATCTGGCCTGTTAAAAAACGCCAAAACTGGATATATGAATAAAGCCAATAATGAGATAATATGTCTCTCATAGAAAGACGCGTCCTTTTACAGAACTATAAAAGGAGATTGAACATGAAAAAGACAACAAAAACATCCTCCGCAAAGACAACCGGTCGGCAGGCAACGGTAAAATCGCTCACCATCACGGCTATCTTTATCGCTCTGACTTATGTATTTACCGCCATGGTAAATATCCGGCTTCCGATTGCGGCCAACGGCGGTCTGATCCATCTCGGCAATATTCCGCTCTTTATCGGAGCCATTCTGTTTGGGAAAAAAACCGGCTTCCTGGCAGGCGGGATCGGAATGGGACTGTTCGACCTGTTATCCGGCTGGACAATCTGGGCGCCCTGCACCTTCATCACGGTCGGTCTGATGGGGTTTGTAGTCGGTTTGATTGCTGAACGACACCGCAGCTTCCGCTGGTATACGCTGGCGATTGTTCTGGCCTGCGCGATCAAGATCGTCGGCTATTTTATTGCAGATATCATTATTTACCATAGTGCGGTGGTGGCGCTGAATTCGATCCCCGGCAATCTGATTCAGGTCTGTGTCGCGGCAGTCATTGTTCTCGCCGTAATCACAAGGCTGGAAATTGCCGCAAGAAAAGTCGGATTGATCCATGATGACGCAGAAAAAAACATCTGTATCGGATGATCGGCGATATTCATATCAAATCATATCAAAAGGCCATGAACAGATCTGCTTTGATCCGATTCATGACCTTATAACCCTGGTATCATCATATTGTTTTATCTGCTGCGGTTCAGCCGTTCTTCCATGGCATCCACGACGGTTCGAAGCACCTTGATCCTGGCGTAATACTTATTATTTCCCTCTACAATAATCCAGGGTGCGGCCATCGTAGATGTACGGACAAGCATCTCATCAACCGCCTGCTCATACGCATCCCACTTTTCACGATTCCGCCAGTCCTCATCCGTAATCTTCCACTGCTTTTCCGGATTCTCCATACGCTCTTTAAAACGTCTCTCCTGTTCATCCTTGTCGATCTGCATCCAGAATTTCAGAACGATAGCGCCATGTTCGACAAATTGTTTCTCCATTTCATTAATCTCAGAGTAGGCGCGCTGCCACTCCTCTCTGGTGCAGAAGCCCTCAATGCGCTCCACCATAACCCGTCCGTACCAGGTCCGGTCAAAAATAGCGATATGACCATCCTTAGGAACATTCTTCCAGAATCGCCAGAGATAATGATGAACTTTTTCCAGATCATTCGGAGATGCAGTCGGATGAACACGATAACCGCGGGGATCCATTTTTTCCGTCAGACGTTTGATGGCGCCGCCCTTCCCGCCGGCATCCCATCCCTCAAAACCGAGGATCACGGGAATCCGTCTGCGATAGATTTCGCCATGCAGATCCGCAATCCGATTCTGCAGGCGTTTCAGTTCCTGACGATATTCCTCACGCCCAAGCGACAGACTTAAATCTGCTTTTTTCAGACTGGATGTCCGCAAAACCTCATCGCTGTATTCCGATGCCGGGGTCGGTACAACAGACACCACCGTATCTGCCGCAGCGCCTTCCCGCTGCCGGCGAAGCGCTGTTTTTAACGCCTCAATCACCGCCGTATAAATCTTGACAGTGGCAAATGAGCGATCCATGGACTCAATGATCGTCCAGGGCGCATAGGATTTATCTGTATGCTCCAGCATCTCGTCATTCATCACTTTGTAACGATCAAATTCTTTATTGCGCTGCAGATCCTCCTCAGAAACCCGCCATGCGCTGGACTGAAGATCCGTCAGTCTTTTAAATCTCTTCTTTTGTTCTTTTTTATCAATACAGAGAAACAGCTTTATGATCACAGTCCCGTCCGCGGCAAGCTGCCGTTCAAAAGCATTAATTTCATTATAATAGGAAAGAAGACGTGATTCCCTGATAACGCCGTCAAAACGATCAATCAGAACCTTGCGGTACCAGCTGCGGTCAAAAATAGCCATCTGTGTCGTCGACGGAAGCTTTGTCCAGAAACGCCAGAGAAACGGATGCATCATCTCCTCCGTCGACTCCGGGCCAATAGAATATACATAGAATCCGCGAGGATCCAGCGCACGAATCAGGCGGCTGATCTGATATCCCTTGCCGGCCGCTCCGAATCCCTCAAAAAGAATGATCACCGGGATATGCTGCGCCTTACATTCGCGCTGCAATCGGGAAAGCTCCGGTTCCAGAGCATCCATACGTGTCCGATAATCCTCCTTCGACATAGATTTCGTCAGATCAATTTGTTCCAGCATAAAATTCCCCCTTTTAATGAATATCAAAAAGCAATAAAACTATCGATGATGATACGTTTGCTGTTTTATTTATATCGCCTCCAGCTTTTTTCGAATCATTCGAAGCGCATTTCCCCTGTGGCTTCGCGCGTTTTTCTCTTCAGGAGAAAGCTCCGCCGTAGAACAGTTCAGATCTTCCACATAAAAAATCGGATCATAGCCGAAGCCGTTCTCTCCCGCCGGCTTCTCACCGATATATCCCTCAATCGTCCCGCGCACCACCATTGGATCCCGTCCAGGTACCACTGCCGCGATCGCACAGACAAAACGCGCGGTTCTCCTCTCCCGCGGAACTCCCTGCAGGCGGTCCAGCAGCATCTGATTCTTGATCTCATAGGAAGTATCTCTCCCGCCGTAACGGGCAGAGTAAACGCCCGGCTCCCGGTTCAGGTAATCAATCTCCAGTCCGGAATCATCTGCCAGCACAATCTCATCACAATATGCGGAGACTGCCTGCGCCTTGATCAGAGCATTCTCCTCAAATGTCGTGCCGTTCTCCTCAATATCCAGTTCGATCCCCGCTTCCCTCATAGACAGAATCTCCCAGTCAGGGTCATCCAGAATCTGACGGATCTCTGTCATTTTATTTTTATTATTCGTTGCAAAAATGATTCTTTTCTTCATCTGCATTCCTCCGCAGTTGTATCACACGGTTCTCATACCGGACTTCGGCGGCTTCGGTCCGAGATACTGATACAGCGTCGTCCGAAGCATTCCATTATATATCTTACGCTTTTTGTCCGCTTTTTTACCGATACAGCGTTCTGTATCTTCATAGGAAGAAATCAGATATTCTGACCAGCAATCCAGCCGTTCAAATGCCTGTCCGATCTCCCGGTATAATGCCGGCAACGCTTCTTTCTCCTCCAGACGCTCTCCATAAGGCGGATTTGTAATCACAAAGCCGTATTTCTTCGGATGATTCAGTCCGGACACCGGCCTCTGCTGAAAATGAATCAGGCTGTCCACCCCGGCGCGCCTGGCATTCTCCCGTGCCACCCGTATGATATCACCATCAATATCATAGCCCTGAATATGTGCCTCAAAAGAAAGGTCAACCATATCCTGTGCCTCTTCTGTCGCATCCATCCAGAGGTGCTGCGGAATCAGATTCGCCCATGTCTGTGCGAGAAATGTCCGGTTCATGCCCGGCGCTATATCAGCCGCGATCATCGCTGCCTCAATGGGAATGGTACCGCTGCCGCAAAACGGATCCACCAGAATACGCTCCCGTTTCCATGGCGTCAGTAAAATCATGGCAGCCGCCAGCGTTTCCGTGATCGGTGCTTTGCCTGTCTGTGTCCGGTATCCGCGTTTATGCAGGGAATCACCGGATGTGTCAAGACTGACGGTTACTTCATCCTTATTAAGGAACACACGAATCGGATAGGAGGAGCCAGTCTCCTCAAACCAGCTGACGCCATAGAAACCCTTTAATCGTTCCACAATCGCTTTTTTGACAATAGACTGAATATCTGTCGGACTGAACAGTCTGCTTTTCACGGAAGAAGCTTTCGTCACCCAGAACCTGGCATCCTCCGGCAAATAATTCTCCCACGGCAATGATTTCACCGCCTCGAATAAATCATCAAAGGTCTCCGCATGAAATTCTCCGACTTTCAGCAAAACACGCTCGGTCGTCCGAAGATGAATATTCGCCCGGCAAACCGCCTCAGCATCTCCCGCAAAAGTCACCCTGCCATCCTCAACCTTTACAATATCATAACCAAGATCATAAATCTCTCTTTTCAGAACAGCTTCCATGCCGAAATGACAGGGTGAAATCAATTCATATACTTCCATATGTGCTCCCTCCGACTATATCTGATCCTTCCCGGGATCTCTGAGAAGAGACACTAGTACAGCGCTTTCAAAATAGCTAGACCTTTCTGCTTGTCTGTTTTCCCGATAGCACAGGTCAAAAATCCTCAGCGTAGCCCGCTACGCTTACGTTTTTTGACCTGCACTCTCAGAAAAACATCCAGCGCATAAAGTCTAGTTATTTATGAAACGCTGTACTGAGATTCCGGATTTTCTTACAGTATAATCTGTTTATAATCCTGCTGTCAACTTAGATTTTACCAATCTGTTTTTCATGCGTCATAGCATTTTCCCTTCTGAATCACAGGTTTCGTCCATTCCGCAGTAAACGAACATAACCTTCAATTCCGCCGGCCACGGAACATATTCTGTATCCTCTGCGCGCATATATTCTGCCCTCCTGTATGCTTTGACTTCCATGCTGACAATAAAAAATATACAGTCTGTTTTTGTCTGCCCTCTTCATAAAACAAGACAGCTGTTTTGCAGGAACACTGATTGCTCCTCTTATATGAAAATCCCGATAATCATCTTCGCTTCTCAGATCAACCAGAATAGCTTCTCTTTTCCTGACATATACGCTGATATCTTTTGCTCCGATCATGCATAATTCCATATCACCTCACACCCCGCGGTTCAACATATCGAAAAAAAATGTTGTTTGCGAAACTTTGCGCTTTTTATTTCACAGGACAAACTTTCCACGAAACAAAAACAGGCTGCACAGGCAGCCCGTTTCCTTTGCATATAAGATATGTTGTGCAAGCAGGTGTATACTTGTTTTCCTTATCGTAATATGCGAATCATTGTATTTTGTTACTCAACCGCAGTTGCTTCCGGAATTGGATGCATTGGACGCGTTTGACGCATTGGATGCATTTTTACCGCAGTTTGAAGACTTGTTTCCGCAGTCAGAAGCCTTATTTGAGGACTTATTCTGAGATTTATTCTGCGTCTTATTAGTGCTGTTTTCATTTGTGTAATCATCATCTGCCGAATAATTTCTTGCCATGTTAATGACCTCCTGTTTGTAATTTACATGGCTATTATCTGTAATTCCTCCGGATTTATTCAAAACATTTAAAATAATTTTGAAACTTTTTTATTTTTTCAGCAATTCCGAAAACAGAACAAACAGGACAAGAACAATGCCCAATATAATTAATGTGCCGTACCAGGTATTTAATTTGAATTTACCCAGGCGAACATCCCATCCCTCGTTTTCTTTAAATTCGGCATGAATCCCATGCTCCGGGTTCTGAATCTGGTCATTGATCTCATCAGCCGTCAGACTGCGAAAGAAGCGTTCGGGTTCCTGCTGCGGTTCTTCTTTTTCCGCGTCTGTCCCGGCATAATGCTCTACAATCATATCAGCTACTTTTTCCGGATCGCCCAGCTTACGCATCACCTGTTCCATCGTTTTTCCAGCAGCTATCTGCTCATTTATATAGTTCTCATACAGCGCGATCTGTTCATTCAGTTCATCCGGTGTCAGTCTGTCCATCAGCTGCAGCTTCAGAACATATAAAAATTCATTCATCTTTTCTCCCCTCTAACCTGCATATGCCTGCAGGGTCTGTCTCCCGGACAGACTTTGCAGGCATGGTCACGCAATCTGTTTCATATTTTCCTTTTCTGTTTACATCAGCGGAAAGAAAAACCGCCGCTCTGAGAATTATCTGTCCCGGACGAATCCTCGTTTCCGTAATTATAACTGTCATCCAGACCCTGATCACTCTGAGTCGAGGAATCTGTTGATGAGGAAGTATCCTGTTCGGAAGCATTATCGAGAGTCACCGTCAGGGTCATCTCCTCATAACCGCTGCCGCCGTTTCTCTGAACTACAACTTCAACCGTTTCCCCGGCCGCATAATATTTCAGCATATCCTGAAGATCGGAGATACTGCTCACAGTAGTTCCGCCGAGAGATGTGATGATATCTCCCTCCTGCATACCGGCCGTTTCCGCTGCGCCTCCCTCAATGACGGAAGCAACATACACACCCTCCGGAACTCCATACATCTCAGCCACTTCAGAAGAAACGTCTGATCCTGTAATATTCAGGCATCCGTAATTCTCTGTCAGCTTCGTTCTTGTCTCCTGCGTCATCAATTCCTCAATGATAGGCTGTGCAGTAGAAATCGGAATGGCAAAGCCCATATTATCAATGGAAGCACTGGAAGAAGAGCTGTCACTGGAGAATTTTGCCGTATTGATTCCGATCAGTTCACCCTTCATATTAAACAATGCGCCGCCGCTGTTGCCTGCATTGATGGCAGCGTCTGTCTGAAGCAGATTATATGTCACATCATCAATCGTAACCTCACGATCCAGTGCGCTTACGATTCCGGATGTTACGGACTGTCCCAGTCCAAGCGCGTTGCCGATCGCTACGACACCGTCACCCACCTGCAGCGTATCGGAATTGCCAAGCGTCGCAATAGAAATACTGTTCAGCACATCCGCATCAATATCAGAAAGTTCGACCGCTACAACAGCCAGATCATTGCTCGAATCACTGCCCTTAACCTGCGCCGTATAAATGG
>Ga0192243_10153_pt1 | contig 27172 bp, 24 predicted proteins | sample Koala_Koa27_K3_FD_131233 | JGI IMG/M metagenome (GOLD analysis project Ga0192243, IMG submission 131233) | Enriched cells from koala feces incubated with labeled cellulose particles, San Francisco Zoo, California, United States - Koala_Koa2-7_K3 ... | reverse complement strand
AAGGTAGGACTTCTGAACACGGCGGAAAAGCTGCATATCATCATCACGATGAAGGGCGGCGGGGACAGCGCGCTGGTGGAGCTTCAAAAAAACCATACCGAAATCTGCCGGGTCGAGAAAAACGGCAGCGTGATCTACCGGGAGGAGGCGTCCGAGGACGAGGGAAGCACCGTGGATTACAGCGTGCTGAACGTGGCGTCAATCCTGGAATTTGCAGAGCAGGTTCACATCGGGGATGTCAGCCGGATACTGAAACGCCAGATCGAATATAACACAAGGATCGCGGAGGAAGGGCTTCGCAATCACTATGGGGTCAATATGGGAGCCTCCCTGCTGGAGGTGTACGGCGACGATGTGAAGACCCGGGCGAGAGCCATGCCGGCAGCGGGATCGGATGCCAGGATGAACGGCTGTGAGCTGCCGGTAGTCATAAATTCGGGAAGCGGAAATCAGGGCATGACGGTTTCCCTTCCGGTACTGGAATATGGGAAGGCCCTGGGAGCGGATGAGGAAAAAATCATGCGTGCTCTGTGCCTCAGCAATCTGATAGCGGTCTATCAGAAATCATCAATCGGAAGATTATCAGCGTACTGCGGAGCAGTCAGCGCGGCTGCAGGAGCAGGAGCTGGAATCACATACCTCTATGGCGGTCGGGAGGAGGAGATATCAAAGACGCTGGTCAATACACTGGCCAATGTATCCGGCATAGTCTGCGACGGGGCCAAATCCTCATGTGCAGCCAAGATCGCTTCCAGTGTGGAAGCGGCGGTTATGGCCTCTGAGATGGCGAGAAAGGGGAGGTGCTTTGAAGCTGGCGACGGGATCGTCAAGGAGACGGTTCAGAAGACAGTGGATGGAGTGGTGACGCTTGCCAGGGAAGGCATGAAGGAGACCGACGAGGTAATATTAGGAATCATGTTGAGCTAAAAAAACAAAAGAAAGGAAAACGCATTATGAAAAACAAAAAAGTATTGGGAATGTTATTGGCAGCAGTATTGGCAGCAGGCAGTCTGACGGGGTGCGGATCGAAACCGGCGGACAGCGGAGCCGGGACACAGGCGGCAGGCAGTGAGGCAGGTCAGGAGAAAACCGAAGGCGCAGCCTCCGGAGACACAGTAAAGATTGCTGTGGCAGGCCCCATGACCGGCGACAACGCGGAGTATGGAATCGGATTTACCAACGCGGCCAAGATGGTGGCTGAGGAGTGGAACGCCAAGGGCGGAGTGCTGGACAGACAGATTGAGATCGTACCCTACGATGACAAGAACTCCTCCGAGGAGGCCACAACCGTGACTCAGAAGATCGTCAGCGAGGGCGATTTCGCAGGCGTGATCGGTCATTTTGCCTCGGGTGTATGCCTGACGGCGGCTCCCATTTATCAGGAAAACAAGATTATAGAGATCTCTCCGTCCGCGTCCCATCCGGACTATTCTCTGGTAGGAGATTTCATCTTCAGAAACAACACGGTTATCAGCAAAGAGGCCGCGGCCAGCATTGACATCGCTGTCAAGGATATGGGCAAGAAGAATATCGGCATCATCTCCATCAAGACCGACTGGGGAACCAACACCTCCCAGGTTATCAAGGATCTTGTGGCAGGACTCGGCGACGATTCCATCAAGATCGTGGCTCATGAGGAGGTTATGGAAGGCTCCGACGATTACAGCCCGGCCATCACCAAGTTAAACGAGGCGGGAGCAGACGTGGTTATCTGCGCAGGTATGTACAACCTGGTGGCTCCGGTTGCCAAACAGTATAAGCAGATCAATCCCGACATCCAGATTGTGGGCTTCTCAAACGCATACAGCCAGCAGCTGATCGAGCTGGGCGGCAGCGCGGTTGAGGGAGTGTGCTTCCCGGTTATCTTCTTCTCAGAATCAGATGATCCGGTTATCAAGAACTATGTAGAGTCCTTCACCAGCGAATTTGGAAGCGCCCCAAGCGCCCTGACCTCTCAGGCATACGACTCCGCAGGCATGCTTCTCACAGCGATCCAGGAAGCGGGAACCACCGATTCTCAGGCAGTCAGAGACAAGCTGGCGGCTCTGGACTACAAGGGAGTTACCGGAGATACCAAGTTTGATGAGAACGGCGATGTTCAGAAGGAATTCGTAAAGGTTACAATCAAGGATGGTAAGTTTACACAGATGCAGTAGGCAATAAAGCATGGAGAAAGGGCAGGGAGAGCAATCTCCCTGCATGGGGTGAATACATGATTGGACAACAGGTTTTTAACGGCCTGACACTGGGGATGGCATACGCCCTGATTGCGGTGGGGTATTCTCTGGTGTTTGGTATCTTGCGTCTTGTTAATTTTTCACATGGGTCGGTTTACGCATTTGGCGCACATATGGCACTTTTGTTTGCGGGAATGCAGTTCGGTTTGATTCCCGCGATTCTCATCAGCATGTTATTTACCGGTATCCTGGGAGTCGTCATCGACAAGACCGCCCTGGAGCCATTGAGAAAGAAAAAATCAATGCCGATCGCTTCCCTGATCACAACCATCGGCATTTCCAATATCATACAAAACCTGCTGACCGTATATTTCGGAAGTCAGAAGAAAGCGTTCCCGGCACTGTTTGATTTCGGAACCATTACCGTAGGCAATATTCATATCCAGTGGACACAGATCTGCATGTGCCTCGTGTCGCTGGCACTGATGCTGATTCTGTTTCTGGTGGTCAATAAAACCAAGATCGGTCTGGCTATGAGAGGCTGCCAGCAGAACTCCAAGGCGGCCAACATGATGGGGGTCAATGTAAACTTTGTCATCTCCTTTACGTTCTTCCTGGGCGGCGTGTCGGCGGCCATCGCCGGAGCGCTGATCAGCGGCTACTATCAGATCGTATACCCGAATATGGGATACATGGCAGGCTTGAAGGCATTTGCCGCGGCAGTGCTTGGCGGAATCGGAAGTCTTCCCGGCGCGCTGATAGGCGGTCTTTTGGTAGGAGTGTCCGAGAGTATGGCGGCGACCTTTTTAGGGTCCACCTACAGGGACTCCATGGCGTTTATTATCCTGATCCTCGTACTGATCATACGGCCAAATGGTCTGTTCGGTAAGAAAGGTATAACAAAGGTGTGATATTATGGGTGGAAAAAAGAGTTTTACATATCTGTTAGAAGCATTTGTCACCCGGTATAAAATACCGATTGCCGTGATCTCGGCCGTGGTGATCCTGGGCTTTCCCCAGGTTGTCACAGATCAGTACCTGATGACAATTGTGGTTAAGATCGGCGCCTATATCATGCTGGCGCTGGGACTCAATATACTGACTGGATACACGGGGTTGGTGTCCTTGGGTCATGCGGGCTTTGTGGCCATCGGGGCCTATGCGGCCTCCCTTCTGTCGGTCCGTCTGGGCATGAGCTTCTTTCCTGCCATGATATGCGGTATGGTGGTGGCAGGCTTTGTCGGTCTTTTACTGGGACTGCCGACACTGCGCCTCTCCGGGACCTATCTCTCCATCGTGACTCTGGGCTTCGGCGAGATCGTGAAGATGGTCGCCATGAACTGGGACCCGGTCACCAACGGAACCCTGGGGGTTAAGAACATCCCCAAGCCGGCGCTGTTTGGTTTCAAGCTGACCATCGCCAACAGCGGACTCTATTATCTGATGGTTGTGCTGCTGTTGATTATCACGCTGTTTTGTATCGCTGTGGTGAAATCCCGCACAGGCCGGGCGTTTCTGGCGATCAAGACGGATGAGATGGCCGGTACCATGATGGGCATCAACGTCACCTACTATAAGATTCTGGCGTTTGTGCTGTCCTCCTGTATCTGTGCGGTGGCGGGAGCATTTTACGCCACACTGATCGGCTACATTGACCCCAATACCTTTACCTTTGACGTATCGACGCTGATCCTCAGTATCGTTATCCTGGGCGGCATGGGGACGATCCGGGGCATGTTCTTAGGGTCGGCGGTTCTGATCGCGTTCCCTGAGGTGTCCAGATCCCTGATGGATTACCGGTTCGTGGTATACGGCCTGATTCTGGTACTGATGATGCGGTTCCGCCCCCAGGGGATTCTGGGATGGAAGTCGCAGATGCCCTACAAGCTGTCAAAGGAAGTAAGCAGACAGCTGGAGGCTGGGGACGCTGACAGTCAGAGCCGGACGGCAGGATAGGGAGGAGAACTATGGCATATTTAGAGGCGAAAGGCATAACAAAAAGATTCGGCGGCATCGTCGCGGTGGATCATGTGAGCTTTGAGGTGAACCAGGGCGAGATCGTCAGCATAATCGGCCCCAACGGCGCAGGCAAGACAACCATATTCAATATGCTGACCGGAGTTTACACCATCGACGAGGGTGAGATCATCTTCGACGGCAAGCCCATCCACAATCAGAAGCCTCAGGCGGTTGTGGAGGCGGGAATCTCCAGAACATTTCAGAATATCCGGCTGTTTTCGGACCTGAGAGTGGTGGAAAATGTTCTGGTGGGAACCCACATTAAGACAGGCTATAACTTTTTTGATTCCATCTTCCGCACCCCGCGGTTTAGGAAAGAGGAGAATAAAAATGTGCTGGAGTCCATCAGAATCCTGCAGTCCATCGGACTGGATGACAGAAGGGACGACTACGCGCAGAACTTACCCTACGGCGACCAGCGTAAACTGGAGATCGCCCGGGCCATCGCAACCGGCGCCAGGGTCCTTCTTCTGGACGAGCCGGCCGCAGGCATGAACCCGCAGGAGTCGGCGGAGCTTCTGACATTTATCCGCTCCTTAAAGCAGAAGGGCTACACGGTTATCCTGATCGAGCATGATATGAGCGTGGTTATGAACATCTCGGACCGGATCTATGTCATCGATCACGGGAAACCCATCGCCAAGGGGCTTCCTGATGAGATTGCCAACAATGAGCAGGTTATAGAAGCGTATCTGGGAGGTGTGAATATCGATGCTGGAAATTAACGGACTTCATACATATTACGGCAATATCCACGCCTTAAAGGGGATCGACATGAAGGTGGAGAAGGGGGAGGTCGCCTCCCTGATCGGAAGCAATGGAGCGGGCAAGTCCACGCTGCTTAGCACCATAGTCGGGATCGCCCACGCTCAGAGCGGCAAGATCCTGTTTAAGGGAAAGGATATCACCAACACGGCCCCCTACAATATCACCAAGACGGGCATCAGCATTTCCCCGGAGGGCAGAGAGGTGTTCCCGGAGCTGACCGTCCATGAGAATCTGCGGCTGGGCGCGTACATCGTCAAGGACAAGAAGCAGATTGAGGACGGCTACGAGAGAGTCTACCACCTATTCCCCAGATTAAAGGAGAGAATCGGTCAGTCGGCCGGGACACTTTCAGGCGGGGAGCAGCAGATGCTGGCCATCGGCAGGGCGCTGATGAGCAACCCGGAATTTCTGCTTTTGGATGAGCCCTCCCTGGGGCTGGCGCCTAACTTTGTTATGATGATATTTGATCTGATCTGCGCCATCAACCAGCAGGGAGTCACCATCCTTCTGATCGAGCAGAACGCCAACATGGCGCTGAATGTATCGGACCGGGCGTATGTGTTGGAAAACGGCGTGGTGTCCATGTCGGGCGAGGCGAAGAAGATCGCCAGCGATCCGCAGATTAAAAAGGCTTATCTGGGCCAGGCATAGAGGAGAGAAAGAACATGAAGAAAATTATCAATGAACCGACACAGGTTGTATCGGAGCTGTTAAAGGGGATGGAGCTCGCCCATCCGGAACTGAAATACACGGAGAATCTGGAGATCATATCCCGGAGAGAGAAGAAGCTGGATAAGGTGGCTGTTATCTCCGGCGGCGGAGCGGGCCACGAGCCGGCCCACGCAGGCTATGTAGGGACCGGTATGCTGGACGCGGCGGTGTCCGGAAATGTATTCTCATCCCCCAGCCCGGACCGGATCACCGAGGCGATCTCCCAGGTGGACGCCGGCAAGGGTGTCCTGATGATTATCAAGAACTACTCCGGCGACATCATGAATTTTGGTATGTCCAAGGATCTGGCGGAGCTGGATGATGTTGAGGTGGACAGCGTGGTGGTCCGCGACGATGTGGCGGTGCCGGACAGCACCTATTCCACCGGACGCAGAGGCATCGCGGGAACCGTGTTTGTACATAAGATTGCCGGAGCCAAGGCAGAGACAGGGGCTTCCTTAGCGGAGGTCAAGGCCGCCGCACAGAAAGCGATCGACAATATCAGAAGTATGGGCATGGCGATGACGCCCTGTATCCTTCCGGCAGTCGGAAAACCGGGATTTACGCTGGCCGACGACGAGGTGGAGATCGGCATGGGAATTCACGGAGAACCGGGAGTGGAGAGGACCAGGATCATGAGCGCCAAGGAGCTGGCGAAAACTCTTCTCGACAAGATCCTGGCTGACTATGACTATGCGGGAAGCGAGGTGGCTCTTCTTGTCAATGGTCTGGGCGGAACCCCTCTCATGGAGCTTTACATCCTGAACAAAGAGGTGCAGGAGCTTCTGGCCCAGGAGGGCATCCGGGTTTACAAGACTCTTGTGGGCAACTATATGACGGCTCTGGATATGACCGGCTGCTCTCTGACGCTGATGAAGCTGGACGACGAGCTGAAGGAGCTGCTTGACGCGCCCTGCGCGACACCGGCATTAAAGATATGACAGGAGGCAAAGAACATGGGATTTGAACTGACCAGTAAGGATTATGTGGAGTATATTAAAAAGGCTTACGACTACATTCACGCAAAGGGTGACTATATCACTGAGCTGGATTCCGCCACAGGCGACGGAGACCATTGGACCAACATCAACATGGGCTTTGAGAAGCTGGTGGAAGCCGCCGACCGTCTGGAGACCTTAAACGTATCCGACGAGTTCAAGGAGATCGGAAAGATCATGATGGCAGTGATCGGAGGCTCCTCGGGGGTTCTCTACGGCAGTGCCTACATCGCGGCGGCCAAGGTTCTGAAGGGTAAGGAAACCATCGGTAACCAGGAGATGTGCGACGTGCTAAACGCTATGCTGGAGGCGATTATGTCCAGAGGAAATGCACAGAGAGGCTGGAAGACGATGATCGACTGTCTGGCTCCTGCGGTGGACTGCTATAAGGACTGTATCGCCAAGGGTATCAGCGAGGCCGAGACCCTGGAGCTCGTGAAGAAGGCGGCGGAGGACGGCGCCGAGGCGACGGCGGCCATGGAGGCTGTCAGAGGCAGGGCTACCTACCAGGCCAACAAAGGCGTGGGACACTTGGACCCGGGTGCGGTTACCATGTCCTACCAGATCGTTACACTGATGGATTGTATTAAAAATAAATTATAATAAATGGAGGATATCCACATGATTACAAACAATGCAAGCGACAGAGGAGAACACATTAAGGATTTGAGAGACGCCATTGAGCACAGAGCCACATGGTTCTATTACATGCTCAAGGAAGCTCAGAAGAGGGGTCTGGACTATGATTTCGCCAGAGACGCCATTAAGGCATGCGGCTGCTTCCACGGCGACAACAAGTACACAAAGACCAGCGATTTAAAAGAGTTTGCGCCGGAATTTATCAGTGACAATGTGCGCAACATCTTTGAGATGGACACCAATGTGACGGATGAAGAGCTGAATATCGAGTTCCATTACTGCCCGTTGGTAGCCGCCTGGAAGAAGCTGACGGACGACGAGGAGGAGATCGCCATGCTCTGCGATATCGCCATGGACGGTGACCGGGGAATCGCCAGCACCTTCCCTGATTTTGAGTTTGAGCTGGGAAAAACCATCGCCAAGGGCGATCCAATCTGCGAAGTTTGCTTTAGAAAAAAACAGGCCAAGTAACCTGCAAATTGTTAAAAAAGGGAGGAATTTTCCTCCCTTTTGCGGTATACTCATAGTAGTTATGTTATACAAAAAGGTGGCGAACAGGGGGGCTGTGGCTTGGAAACCAGACTGGGAAGTATGAAGGAATTTGTTCAGAGATTTACGGATATTATATCCAATACGGTGGACACGGACGTTATTATCGTGGACAACAATCTGACCGTTATAGGAAATGCGTTCCGGTATTTCAGTTTGTACAACAAGATAGAAGAGGGCTCTGTGATTTACGAAGTTATTACCAGAAAAGAAAAGGTGATCGTGGCGGACAAAAGCAAGCTGGACAAGTGCCGGGCCTGCAAGCAATTTGAGGAGTGCAAGATGGTAGGCTTTGCCGGCGTTCCCATCTTCTACGACAATTATGTGATCGGCGCCATCGCCCTGATCCTGCCTCAGCACAGGGTGAAGACTCTGCTCGAGACGCTGGACACCTCCGTGGAATTTTTGGAGAACATGGCCGAACCGCTCTCCGGCAAGCTGCGCAATATGGACGAAAACCAGTCCCTTGCCCGCTCCGTGGCGGAGAGGGAGATCCTGATGGACTTGTTAAATGACTGTGTGGTCTACACCGATCTGTTCGGCAATATCCAGCACGCCAACCAGGCATTCCGGAAGCACTTTATGATCCGCGGCAGCTGCGCCGGCAGAAAGCTTCAGAACCTGATCCCTCACAAGATCTTCACCGACTATTTTAAGGAGGCCGTGGAGCTGGAAGGGGAACGGTTTTTCTATGAGTCGGGGGAGGTCGCCTTCTACGGAATCGTGTCCAGCAGACGGGTGGGAAACAACGGGATGAAGTTCGGCGTGATGTTCTGTCTGAGAACGTTAAGCGATATCGTAAAGGACGTCAACATGTCTCAGATGGGCTCCATGGTGACGTTCAAGTGGGCGGCCTGGGCTCTTCCCCAGGGGCTTACCGAGAGGGCCAAGGCCCTGGCCGTAACCCCCTACAACATCCTGCTGGAGGGAAAAAACTGGAGCATCAACGAGATCGTGGCCAAGGGGATCGTCAACGCCTCCGAGCGGAGCCTAAACGGACTGAAAAAAATATTCTGTGACAACATGTACCGGGATCTTCTGGAGACGTTTCTGTTCGACGAATTTGGCGAACTGAGAATGGCCGACAAGGGAACCGTGCTGATTCACAACATCGAGAATCTGCCGCTGTACTTACAGGAGCGGCTGCCGAAGTTTTTAAAGACAGGCCGTATCACGGTAAACAGCTACCGCCACATGTATTCCGACGTCCGCTTTATCTTCTCCGCGGAGAAGGATTTGAAGTGTATGGTGGAGAAGGGATATTTTCTGGAGGAGCTGTACCTACAGATGATGGAGCACCGCCTGGAAGTGCCTGGCATCCAGGACGACCGGGTAGTCTTCCAGAAGATGCTGGACAGCGGCCTGGCCTTTTACAAAGAAAAATACCGTAAACGCTCCGTCCAGCTGAGCCCCGACGCCGCCAATTTCCTCTGGAAATACAAATGGAACGAGAACCTAAATCTCTTGGAATCCAAACTGGAGACCATCGTCCGCCGCAACGACGGCCTGGTCACCGAGGCAGAACTCCGCGACATGGGCACCTTCCACGAGGTCCCCAAAGAAGACATGTCCCTAAGCTGCCTGGAAAAAGAAAAGATCGCAGAACTTTTGGGCTGCGGATACAGCAAGACCGAGATTGCAAAGAGGCTGGGGATTGGGAGGGCTACGCTTTATAGGAAGTTGGAGGAGTATCATTTGTCATGACAATAGGAGTCCCTCTGGGGACCGCCAATCGCTCCTGTTATACAACATCTCAGCGATTCTGAGTATGCCCTTGTCGCTGGACGTGTGGTCAGTATGTAATCTGACCAAACAATACCGGGGTTTATCCGACTTTTCGGTACTAACTGAAAATCCTCCCGCATATGATGTAAAAAACATCCTAAGCAGGGGGATTTCCTTGAAGGAATATATCGAAGAGCGTGCGGTTGCAATCGCCAACTACATCATAGACTACAATGCGACTGTGAGGCAGACGGCGAAAAAATTTGGCATCTCGAAATCCGCGGTACATAAAGATGTGACGGATCGTCTGGAGCATATTAATCCCGCATTGGCGGCCAGAGCGAGGGTTGTTCTGGATATTAATAAATCGGAACGTCACATTCGCGGCGGTATGGCGACGAAGGAAAAGTATCAGCACAGACTTCAGATGTGCAGTAAAAAGTGAATATTGGGAGTGTCCGCGTTTGGTAGGTAACCCGGACAGGATCAGAGGGACTGCGACAGAAGCTTGGGATTGCGTCACGGTCCCTTTGTCTGCGGCAAAAAAATCTTGTGTGAACCCATATTTCGTCGTATACTAAAAACAATAACATTGAGAGAAAAAAGGCTGCAGCCTATGAAAGGGAGTACAAGCATGGTAACTATGCAGCAGGTGGCGGATGCGGCCCGGGTGTCACGGGCTACCGTATCCAGGGTATTGGCCAACCACCCTTCGATTAAGCCCGAGACCAGAAATGAGGTTATGTACTGGGTGAAGCGTCTGGGATATGAGCCCAATATGGTGGCCCAAAGCCTGGCAGGGAACAGAACCAATCTGATCGGTGTGCTGTTTCCTGACATCTCCAATCCGCTGTACAGTGATCTGTTAGCGGTGATCGAGGAGGAGGCATCGAAAGAAGGCTACAGCGTTCTGATTGGAAACTGCGGACGGCTGAAGGAGAGGGAAGCCAATCTCATCAACAACTTTAAAAGCAGGAAGGTGGACGGAATAATCCTGCGTCCCATCGGACGGGAACATGACCGGATATACAAAACGGTGGAAGTTCCTATCGTTAGTCTGTTCAAAAAATTTGATTTCTGCAGCTGTGTCATGGTCTCCTCGGAGGAGGGGAGTAAACAGATCGCGGATCATTTTGTGGAGCTTGGACATAAACATATCGGCTATCTGGGACCGTTAAAGGCGTCGGAGGGCAATGACAAGCTGCGGGGATTCCGGGCAGCCTTGGCTGATCATGGGATCGAGCCGGAAGTCGTGTTGGAATGCGGTCAGAATGAGACGGCGGATAAACAGAAGGCTTATCAGATATTTTCTGATTATCTTGCCTCGGGAGACCGGTCGGTCACCGCATGGTATGCACATAATGATATAGCCGCCTGTGATATCATAAGGGTGTTGGAGGAGCATGAGATCCGGGTGCCGGATGATGTGATTGTAGCCGGGTTTAACGATACGATATTGTCCAGGAAGATGTTTCCCACGATTTCGTCCGTCGGCCATCCGATTCATGAGATCGGCCGTCAGGCAGTGGGAACGCTGATTCGCCAGATACAGATGCCTGACGAGGAGAACCAGCTGATACAGCTGTCCCCCACGTTGAAGGTGCGTGAATCTACGTTTTGGCCGAGGTAATTATAACTAAATAGTAATGTCAAATATTGTGGAAAGTGCCAATTATGAGAATAGTAATTGACACTTTCATTTTGTAGTGATATTATTTGCATAAACAATTTATGAACGCGCGTACATTGTTGCAAAACAATAGGAGGTACATCATGAGTAAAGAGAGAGATGCAGCAGAGAAAATTATAAGGTTTGCGGGGGACCGGATAATATTGTGTCCGTGGAGCACTGCGCTACAAGACTGAGACTGATTTTAAAGGATAAGGCCCTTTATAACGAATCGGCTATCGAGGATATTGACGGGGTAAAAGGACAGTTTTTTGCATCGGGACAGCATCAGGTTGTCCTCGGAACCGGGTTTGTCAACAAGGTTTACCGTGAAGCGGTTTTACTGACAGGTGAGGAACCGGACACATCCGCCGCAAAGGATGCCTATGGACAGATGAATCTGTTTCAGAAAGGATCGCGGATTCTGGGAGATGTGTTCGTTCCTATCATACCGACTTTGGTAGCGACCGGACTCTTTATGGGACTTAGGGGCCTGATTACGAATCTGGGAGTGGAACTGAATCCTACTTTCCTGACATTGTCCCAGGTGCTGATCGACACGGCATTTGCATTTCTGCCGGCCCTGGTATCCTATTCGGTGATGAAACGGTTCGGCGGATCACCGGCGCTGGGTATCGTAATCGGTCTTATGCTGGTGGCGCCGCAGCTGCCTAACGCCAATGCAGTGGCTGGTGGAACCGCAGAACCCCTCTATTTAAACCTTATGGGACTGGCGATACCGGTGATCGGATATCAGGGCTCTGTGCTTCCGGCGCTGCTTTTGGGTATTCTGTCCAGCAAGATTGAAAAGACTCTGCACAGAGTAGTGCCGGATGTTCTGGATCTGATCATCACACCGTTTGTGACTCTGCTGGCAAGTCTGGCATGTGGTCTTTTAGTGGTAGGACCCATTATGCATGAAGTGGAATTGATTCTGGTGGAGGGCGTCCGCCTGGTGATGGATATACCCTTTGGAATCGGCGGTTTCGTGGTCGGAGCGCTGCAGCAGGTGGTTGTGATCACCGGACTTCACCACACGTTTAAAGCGCTGGAAATCGAACTGCTTGCCAACACGGGGGCCAATCCCTTCAATGCCATGGTCTGCGGAGCTATCGTGGCTCAGGCGGCGGCAGGTATTGCAGCGGCGCTGAAGACAAAGAACGGAAAGAAAAAATCCCTGTATTTAACTTCAACAGTTCCGGCATTTTTAGGAATCACGGAACCGCTGATCTTTGGCACGAATCTGCCGCTTGTGAAACCATTTGTGTTTGGCTGTATCGGCGGAGGCTGCGCGGGAGCATTTTCCTCTATTATGGGCCTGGCCGGAACGGGAATGTCCATTACGGCTTTGCCTGGAGCGCTGCTGTATCTCAACGGCCAGCTGGGAACCTATGTGACCGCGTGTCTGATCGGATTTGCTGTGGCATTCATTCTTACATGGATGTTTTATAAGCCTGAGATACAGGAATAATCGTTGAAAAGGAAGTCTCATATGAAGCAATTATATAACAATATCAAAGTGCCGGATATCTGGCCGCCTGTGTACAGGGAGACAACGCTGGACAAGCCGCTGCCGGTCCCCTATATGGAACAGAAACCGGCTGCCATCAATATTGACATCGGCCGTCAGTTGTTCTGTGATGATTTTCTGATAGCCCAAACGGATTTGAAGCGGGTATTTAAGCAGCCGGTTCTGGGCGATCAGCCCATATTTGAGCCGGAGACAACGCTGGAGTTAAACGATGGATACTGCACCTGCGCCTGTCCGTTTAATGATGGGATATTTTACGATGATCAGGAGAAGCGGTTTAAGATGTGGTATCACGGCGGCTGGTTTGACAGCGTGTCCTATGCTGAGAGTGAGGACGGGATACACTGGAAACGCCTTTCAGAGATCGATCCGGCCAGAAAGAGCGACCGGGTGATTCCTTACCGGCCGGGCTGGATGAGGGACGGAGCGGCGGTCTGGCTGGATTATCGTGCGTCTGATCCAAGGGAGCGATACAAGATGCTGGTTTTTTACCGTGTGTTTGACAGCGATATCCGCTATTATCACAGAAAGCCGAAGCACTCCCACGATATACCGGGGTCGATTCCGCCCCGGGAGGAGACGGTCCTTTATCGGTCAGCCAACGGTATCGACTGGGAGGAGGTTGGAACCACCGGACCATCGGGAGACAACACCACCTTCTTTCAAAATCCGTTTACGGGAAAATGGGTTTACAGCTTGCGCACCTTCTCTGAACTGGACAGCAGAGTGCGGGTCAGAGGGTATTATGAGACAGATAACTTTTTTGAGGGGCGTCATTGGACGAAGGAAGATATCCGTTTCTGGACCAGAACCGATATCTACGATCTGCCGGACCCTCAGATGGGATATTATACACAGCTTTACAATCTGGATGCCACACCTTACGAGAGCCTGATGCTTGGCGTCTATTCCGTATTTATGGGGCCGCCCAACAACGTGTGCGGGATAACCGGAAAGCCTAAAATCAACGACTTGAAGCTGGCGTTCAGCCGGGACGGATTTCACTGGGACCGGCCTGTACATGAGAACTTTATCGTCTCATCCAGGCAGGACGGAAGCTGGGATTATGGATACCTGCATGCAGTCAACGGCGTGTGTACAGTCGTAAAGGATGAGATCTATTTTTACTACTCCTGTTTTTCGGGAAAGTCGCCTGTATTCGGCAGCCATAAGTATTCAGGCGGCAGTCTTGGACTTGCCAGACTGCGGCGGGACGGCTTTGCGGCCATGGAAGATGCGGGGGAAGGCGGCAGTCTGACCACGGAAGTGCTGGATTGCGCCGGTGATTGCCTTTTCATCAATGGAGACAGCAGGAAAGGAAGGATTTGTGTTGAGGTGCTGGATCAGGAAGGATGTGTGATTCCCGGATTCTCACGGGAGGAATGTATTCCATTTGCAGAGGACAGTACCTGTGCCAGAATTGTGTGGCGGGATTTTAGCAGGATAAAAAAGGACCACGGAGCACTGCGGCTCAAATTTTATTTAGAGAATGCAAGCCTTTATTCCTTTTGGATTACCGACCGTGAAAATGGTCAAAGCCATGGCCATATGGCAGCCGGAGGACCGGGCTTTCAGATGGGAATAGATGGGTAGAGAATCACGTAACAGAATAACCGCCCTGCCGGTGATAGAGAATTGCGTTTTGGGAAAGCCTATGTTATAGTGTAGGAAAGGACAAACATAAGAAATTCTGGAAGGGGTTATTATGAAAGATACGGCATTAGTGATTATGGCAGCTGGGATTGGAAGCCGTTTCGGAGGCGGAATCAAGCAGCTGGAGCCGGTGGGACCGAACGGCGAAATCATTATGGATTACTCGATCTATGACGCGATGAAGGCGGGATTTAATAAGGTAATATTTATTATAAGGAAGGATCTGGAAAAGGATTTTAGGGAGATCATCGGGAACCGGATCGAAAAGGTGGTTCCGGTGGCTTACGCTTTTCAGGAACTGGACGATTTGCCCGAGGGCTTTACGAAGCCGGAGGAGCGGACAAAGCCTTGGGGAACCGGACAGGCGGTGCTGACGATCAAGGGCCTGGTGGACGGACCGTTTCTGGTGATCAATGCCGATGATTATTACGGAAAAGAGGCATTTTACAAGATTCATGACTATATGGTCAATGATATGAAGTCGGATCAGGACGTTTTTGATATCTGCATGGGCGGATTTATTCTGTCCAATACACTGAGCGAGAACGGCGGCGTCACCCGCGGAGTCTGTGAGGTGGGTGAGGACCAGATATTAAAGAAGGTGACGGAGACTTACAATGTCCATATGGAAGGCGGGGAGCTGAAGGCGACCGATGAATCAGGAGCGCCGGTGGTGATCAGCCCGAGCCAGCACGTGTCCATGAATATGTGGGGACTGACGCCTGATTTCCTGGATGAGCTGGAGAGAGGCTTCCCGGTGTTTTTGCGGGAGATCAAGGCGGGAGACTATAAGGCGGAATACCTTCTCCCCAAGATTATAGACAAGCTGATCAAGAACGGGAAAGCCAGAGTGACGGTTTTGGAGACACCGGACAAATGGTTCGGCGTGACTTATAAAGAGGACAAGGAAGCAGTCATGGATGCGGTGCGCGGACTGATTGCGGAGGGAAGATATCCGGAAAGTTTATATTGACGGAAGATACAGAGGGGCTGTCTGGAGACGGGATTAAGAGAAATTCTTATCACTGTTTTCAGACAGCCTTCTTTTATATTGCGAACTTTGTACAGGAAGGGTGCATATCATACGGTATATAAGCTCAGCAAAGGAGTGAATGAACCGGATGAGTGAAAACAGTAAACTGGAGCCGTACATGGTTTATGGGTCCGGTCAGGGGAACCCTGAGATGCCGGCAGACGGACTCGTGGAACGGGATCTGGAATACTTTCAGGGAATGTATCCGCTGCGGATGAAACGGCTGCAGCAGTATGTCATTCAGGAATGCGACCGGATGGATTACAGGAACAGCCCCATTTATGACGAATATCCGGACCGGATCGTGGTGAATCAGCTCTGCGATTCTATCTGCAGGAAAATTATGGCTGAGGATACGCTCAGAAGCGCGGTGGAACCGCTCTGCATGGCCGGAACAGACTGTACGGAGAGGGAATCCACGGAGGTGGAGGAGGTCGAGATCTATGAGACCCCGGCGATCCAGGAGCTGCTGGGACCCGGCCCGGTCCGGCCCCCGAGACCACCGCAACCGCCGTGGGGTCCGCCGCCCGGCCCGCCGAGACCACCGCAACCGCCGTGGGGCCCGCCGCCTGGCCCGCCGAGACCACCGCAGCCGCCATGGGGTCCGCCGCCCGGCCCACCGAGACCACCGCAGCCGCCGTGGGGCCCGCCGCCCGGCCCGCCGAGACCACCGCAGCCGCCGTGGGGCCCGCCGCCCAGGCCGCCGCAGCCACCCCGTCCATCCGGACCGAACTGGCTGAATGACGTAGTTAAACTCTTACTTCTGAACGAATTACAGCACCGCCGCTGCCGAAACGGCCGCTGCTGATTTGTCGAATACTGACGGATTTTATAAATTTTATAAAAGATTAAGTTGTAGTTTAACTGGTTACCATATACAATAGAAATTAGATATAAAAACATAGGACGGAGGGATTTGGGACGGTTGTGCCCTGAGTCCCTCCGTCCCCGGATATCAATCACGAAAAAGGAAGTCTGAGATGAAAAACATCCTGAAAAAGATAAGCGTTTTATTGGGGATTTTTATAATAGCAGTAGTGATCTATTTTGTATGGGCCCAGAGAGACGGCGAGAATAAAAAATCGGAAATTGTCTACACGTCTATGGAGGAAGCGTCGCTTCCCCTCGTATCTGTCAACATGTTCGGAAAGAACATGAACCTTCTTCACGGCTATATCCAGGATATGAAACAGACAACCGCCAGGGACAGTCTGACGATTCTTCCGGAGGACCGTCAGCTGAAGCTGAGTATAGAGGATTGCGGCGCTCAGATTACGGGCATCCAGTATGAGATCAGAAGTCTGGATATGGAGCGGCTGGTGGAGCGCACCATGGTCAAAACCTGGGACAGTGCCGACGGACGCACCAGCGCTGTGCTGCCCATACAGAATCTGCTGACCAAGGACCAGGAGTACCTTCTGGATCTTTGCCTGGATACTCAGGAACACGGGGCGGTTCATTACTATACCCGGATCATGTGGACGGACAATCAAAACATAGAGACGATGATCAACTTTGCCGGAGATTTTTCTTCCAGAACCTTTGATAAGGAGCGGGCCGGACAGCTTGTCACCTATCTGGAGCCCAACAGCACGGAGGACAACAGCTCCCTGGGGCATGTGAGCATTCATTCCAGCTTTTCACAGATTACATGGGCAGGTCTGGACATGAAGCCTGTGGGGGAAACCCGCATCACTCTGAAAGAACTGAACGGAATCATGGCAGAGGTCCAGCTGGACTACCTTGTGACCCGAAGCGGGAAGGAAGGGGAACAGCCGGAGGTCTATGAGGTGACCGATCATTATACGATGAAATGGAGCACTCAGAGAATCTATCTGATGAATTACACCCGGGATACCAACCAGATTTTTGCAGGAACCGGGGAGCTTTTTGCAGGCAAGAGAATCGTCCTGGGAATCGTCAATGACGACGTGATCCAGCTGCGCAAAAGCGCCGGAGGCCAGCAGATAGCCTTTGTGGTCAACAGAGATCTGTGGCGCTACAACCAGACGAAGGACGAGGTGGTCAAAGTGTTCTCCTTCCGCAGCGGAAAGGACGACGGCCTGCGCAGCGGCTACGATCAGCATGATATCAAGATTCTCTCAGTGGCGGACAACGGCGATGTGGATTTCCTGGTATACGGGTACATGAACCGCGGACTCCATGAGGGCAGGATGGGCGTCGCCCTGTACCGGTATCAGAATGACAAGGATGCCATTGAGGAGAAATTTTTTGCTCCCGCCTCCATGTCCTTTGAAGAACTGAAGCTGGATTTGGAGCAGCTGACCTATCTCGGCGGCAATGACATGTTTTACCTTCTCATAGACCATGCAGTCTATGGAATTGATTTAAACAGCAACGAATACATGGTGGTAGCCGATGCGCTGCGGGAAGGCAGCTACGCGGTGAGCCAGGACGGCAAACGGCTTGCCTGGCAGGAGGGCGAGGCCCTCAATACCTCCAATGTGATACACCTGATGGATCTGGATACCGGCAAGAAGCAGGAGATCACGGGGAAATCAGGCGAGGCACTCCGGGTTCTGGGATTTGTGGGCAGCGACTTTATCTACGGTCTGGCCAGAGATGGGGACCAATGGGTGTCCAACGGCAGATCGGAAGGTCTGCCCATGTATGCGCTGGAGATTCTGGGAGCCGATATGACGGTGGAAAGCCGCTATGAAAAAGAGGGGATGTATATCTCGTCGGTGGAGGTCCAGGACAGCCGTATCCATATCAGCCGGGTGTCAAAAGCCGGCGGCCAGCTGTACACCTCCATAGATGAGGACACCCTTGTATGCAATGCCGAGGTGTCCGGGCCGGAGCTGGAGGGAATCGGCTGGTACGCCTCATCGGAGAGGGAACGGCTGTACTTTGTCCAGCTGGATCAGGAGCGCAAGGGGAATAAAATGCCCCATATCTACGCGCCGGGCAAGGTTTCCAGTGAGACAACCGGAATCCTGGAGCTGAAAGCCAACACGACTCTCCAGCTGAACGAATACTACGCTTACGGCGGCGGAAAGCTCCTGGGCATCACCGAGGAATTTAACAAGGCCATAGAGCTTGCATTCAATCCCATGGGGCTGGTGGCCGACAGTAATCAGAATATCCTGTGGAACCGCGTCAACCGCAGCCCCTCCAGAACCATCAAAGAACCTCAGCCAGTGGCAGACAGGATATTAAAGCAGCTGGAGACAAGGGAGAGCACAGGCGGAGTCATGGCGCTGGATGCCAGAGGCTGCAGTCTGAACCAGGTTCTCTACTTCATAGACCACGGCTGTCCGGTGATCGCCTATACTGGGGAAGGCAGCTACAGCCTGATAAACGGCTATGATCAGTACAATATTGTCATCTATGATCCCAATACCGGGGAGAGCAGCAAGATGGGGCTCAATGACGCGGCGAACTACTTCAATTCTCTTAAAAATGACTTTGTCTGCGGCGTAATCTTGCGGTGACAGATTTTGAAAGCTTTACAAATCACGGGGATGTGTTATAATCATAACAGACATCAAAAGAAAAACGTAAAGATTTGTTTAGTGATTGGTAAGAAAAGCATATTAGAAAATGACGATAGAGGTGTGGGATGGAACAGTATATCATGAAAGGCGGCAATCCGCTTGTGGGCGAAGTGACCATAGGTGGTGCGAAGAATGCGGCCCTGGGCATTTTGGCTGCCTCCATTATGACAGATGAAGACGTATTGATCGATAATCTGCCGGATGTAAGAGATATCAATATACTGCTGGAAGCGATCGAGGAGATCGGCGCCAGCGTGGAACGCATAGACAGACACACGGTGAGGATCAACGGCGGAGCTATCCGCGAGGTATCCGTAGATGACGAGTATATCCGCAGAATTCGGGCGTCCTACTATTTTATCGGCGCCATGCTTGGAAAGTATAAAAGTGCCCAGGTCCCCCTTCCCGGGGGATGCAATATCGGCAGCAGGCCCATAGACCAGCATATCAAGGGCTTCCGCGCGCTGGGCGCAGAGGTCACCATAGAGCGGGGCACCGTGATTGCCCATGCCATCGATCTGGTAGCCAGCCACATCTATCTGGATGTGGTATCTGTCGGTGCCACTATTAATATCATGATGGCCGCCGCACTGGCCGAGGGGCAGACGATTATCGAGAATGCCGCCAAGGAACCCCACGTCGTAGATGTGGCCAACTTCTTAAATAGTATGGGTGCCAGCATTAAAGGTGCCGGAACCGATATCATCCGTATCCGCGGAGTCAGAAAGCTTCATGGAACGGAGTATTCCATCATCCCGGATCAGATCGAGGCCGGAACATTTATGTGCGCAGCGGCAATTACCCGCGGCGACATTATGGTAAAGAATGTAATTCCCAAGCATCTGGAGGCGATTTCAGCAAAGCTTCTGGAGACGGGCTGTGAGGTTGCAGAGTTTGACGACGCCGTCCGCGTGGTGGGAAAACCCCTGCAGCGCCATACCAACATCAAGACGCTGCCCTATCCCGGATTTCCTACGGATATGCAGCCGCAGATCACCGTGACACTGGCTCTGGCAGAAGGAACCAGCATCGTTGCGGAGAGTATTTTCGAAAACCGCTTCCGCTATGTAGACGAGCTGTCCCGCATGGGCTGTAACATCAAGGTGGAAGGCAATATCGCCGTGATAGACGGAGTGAAGGGCTTTACAGGAGCCTCTGTTAACGCACCCGATTTGCGGGCAGGAGCCGCCCTGGTCATCGCCGGACTGGCTGCCGAGGGCTATACCGTCGTGAAAGATATCAAGTACATCCAGAGAGGCTATGAGGGCTTTGAAGAGAAGCTGCAGAGCCTTGGAGCCATGATTGAGAAAGCGGATAGTGAGAAAGAAGCTCATAAGTTCAAACTTAAGATCGGCTGAGCAAAATATATCTTGACATAGTTAAAAGAATAGGCTAATATATTTTATGCAATAGAAAAACAATTGAAAAGAACGTAATATCCCTTATTCAGAGTGATGGAGATACAAAGGATCTGTGAAGTCACGGCAACCCCGTTCACGCGCGAAAGCGAAGATGGAAGGAAGGTGCCAACCTGAGCGAGTAATCGAGCAATAAGAGGATTTGATTTATGAAACATATCAAGTCCGCATTGCTGCGGGCTTTTCTTTTGTTCAAAATACCATGCAGAAGGAGAACATATGGAGAAATTATTATTTACATCCGAATCAGTTACCGAAGGCCATCCGGATAAGATGTGCGACCAGATATCCGACGCCATCCTAGACGCTATGCTGGAGCAGGACCCCATGAGCCGTGTGGCCTGTGAAACCTGCACCACCACCGGACTCGTCATGGTCATGGGAGAGATCACCACCCACGCCTATGTGGATATCCAGAAGATCGTGCGCGAGACCGTGCGCGAGATCGGTTACGACCGCGCCAAATACGGCTTTGACTGCGATACCTGCGGCGTGATCACCGCCATCGACGAGCAGTCCGCCGACATCGCTCTGGGCGTGGACAAGGCTCTGGAAGCCAAGGAGAACAAGATGTCCGACGAGGAGATCGATGCCATCGGCGCAGGCGATCAGGGTATGATGTTCGGCTTTGCCACCAATGAGACCGAGGAATACATGCCTTATCCCATCGCTCTGGCCCACAAGCTGGCGCTTCAGCTGACCAAGGTCAGAAAGGATGGGACTTTGTCCTATCTCCGCCCCGACGGCAAGACCCAGGTCACGGTGGAGTACAATGAGGCAGGCAAGCCCTTCCGTCTGGATGCGGTGGTGCTTTCCACCCAGCACGATGAGAACGTTACTCAGGAACAGATTCATCAGGATATTAAAAAGCACGTATTCGATGTGATTCTTCCCCAGGATATGGTTGACGAGGAGACCAAGTTCTTCATCAATCCTACCGGAAGATTCGCGATCGGCGGTCCTCACGGGGACAGCGGTCTGACAGGCCGTAAGATCATCGTCGACACCTACGGCGGTTACGCCCGTCACGGCGGCGGCGCGTTCTCCGGCAAGGACTGCACAAAGGTGGACCGTTCCGCAGCATACGCGGCCCGCTATGTAGCCAAGAATATCGTGGCTGCCGGACTGGCAGAGCAGTGTGAGATTCAGCTGTCCTACGCCATCGGCGTGGCCCACCCCACCTCCGTCATGGTGGATACGAGAGGCACTGGAAAGGTCAGCGACGAAAAGCTGGTAGAGATTATCCGGGAGCATTTTGACTTGAGACCGGCCGGAATCATCCGGATGCTGGATCTGCGCAGACCGATCTACAAGCAGACCGCGGCTTACGGCCATTTTGGAAGAAATGATCTGGATCTTCCCTGGGAAAAGCTGGATAAAGTGGATTTACTGAAGGCTTATCTGTAAAGAGAATACAGCAAATACGGCGGCTGGAGCTCCCAAAAGGGGTTTTGGCCGCTTTTTTCATAGGAAAGTTTAGAATAGTTTTAGAAATAAAATTACGTTTCTATGATATAATAAATCTATATTTTTGAACAGACAGGAGAGGGCGGCCATGAAGTTAAAAACTCGTTTGGCTCTCGCATTTCTCACGATTACGGTGGTTCCGATTGCCTTGATATATCTTTCGGTCCTGGGACTCAGCAATTATCAGATGAAGTCCTTTCGAAAGGCTTATGGACTGAATGAACAGATTGACCTTCTGTCGGGCAACTCCATGCAGATATTCAACCGTCTGACTCAGAAGCCGCAGGAGGAGATCAAGGAAAGACTGGAAACCCATCCGGAGGAGTTTGAGGATGCAGAGAATCTAAAGAGGATGAATGATATCCTGCTTTCCAAATACGCCTACATGATTGTACGCAAAGGCGACCAGTTTATCTATGTGGGGACCAATAATCTCGGAGAGGACGATTCGCTGCTTACACAGCTGCCGCAGTTTGGTGAGATGGACGGCACGCTGGAGGGCGGTATCTATGTGGATGGAGACACCCAGCATCTGATCAAGCAGATTGATTTCACATTTCCGGACCATATGCCGGGAAGCGTATTTATTATATCAAAGGTAGACGAATTTATCCCCGAAGTCAAGTCCATGATAGCGGAGATGCTGATGGTCGGAATCTGTATCCTGATCTTTACCGGCGCCGCCTTGACGGTATGGGTTTATCGGTCCATCTTGCGGCCCCTCAGTAAGCTTCAGGAAGCGACCATGAAGATCCGGGACGGGAATCTGGACTTCACCCTGGAGGTGGAGGACGAGGACGAGATCGGCCGCCTGTGCCAGGATTTTGAGGAGATGAGAATCCGGCTGAAGGAATCGGCGGAGGAGAAGATCCAGTATGATAAGGAGAACAAGGAGCTGATCAGCAACATTTCCCACGATTTAAAGACGCCTATCACGGCGATCAAGGGTTATGTGGAAGGGATCATGGACGGTGTGGCGGCATCTCCGCAGAAGCTGGATAAGTATATCCGCACCATCTACAACAAGGCCAACGATATGGACCGGCTGATCGATGAGCTGACGTTTTACTCCAAGATCGATACGAACAAGATTCCATATACCTTCAGCAAGATCAACGTGGCCGGATATTTCCGGGACTGCGTGGAGGAAGTGGGACTGGACATGGAATCCCGGAGCATAGAGCTGGGATACTTCAACTATGTGGACGAAGATGTGATGATTATCGCGGATGCCGAGCAGCTGAAGCGTGTGATCAACAATATTATCAGCAATTCGGTCAAATATCTGGACAAGAAAAAGGGCATTATCAACATCAGGATCAAGGATGTGGGCGATTTCATCCAGGTGGAGATCGAGGACAACGGCAAGGGAATTGCAGCAAAGGATCTGGCCAATATCTTCGAACGGTTTTACCGAACGGATTCCTCCAGGAATTCCTCACAGGGCGGAAGCGGCATCGGGCTCTCCATCGTGCGGAAGATCATAGAGGACCACGGAGGCAGGATCTGGGCGACCAGCAAGGAAGGCATAGGGACAGAGATTCATTTTGTCCTGAGAAAATACCAGGAGGTTATACAGGATGAGTAGGATATTGATTATCGAAGACGAAGAGAGCATTGCAGAACTGGAGAAGGACTATCTGGAGCTCAGCGGGTTTGAGGTGGAGATAGAGAACGACGGAGAGTCAGGGCTGGAAAAAGCGCTCCACGAGGATTTTGACTTATTCATACTGGACCTGATGCTGCCGGGGATCGACGGTTTTGAGATCTGCCGGAAGATCCGGGAGGAGAAGAATACCCCCATTATCATGGTATCCGCCAAGAAGGAGGATATCGACAAGATCCGCGGCCTGGGCCTGGGAGCCGACGACTATATCACCAAGCCCTTTAGCCCCAGCGAGATGGTGGCCCGCGTCAAGGCCCATATGGCCCGATACGAGCAGCTGATCGGCAGCGGCGTGCAGGACAACGAGATCATAGAGATCCGCGGTTTAAAGATCGATAAGACCGCCAGACGTGTCTGGATCAATGGGGAGGAGAAGAACTTTACGACAAAGGAATTCGACTTACTCACCTTCCTGGCCCAGAATCCGAACCACGTATTTACCAAGGAGGAACTTTTCAGCAAGATCTGGGATATGGAGTCCATCGGAGACATCGCCACAGTCACCGTGCATATCAAAAAGATCAGAGAAAAGATCGAGTTCAACACCGCCAAGCCACAGTATATCGAGACGATATGGGGAGTGGGCTATCGGTTTAAGGTGTAATATGGATAAAAAGCGAGCTCTCGTGTATATAGCTACACGGGAGCTTTTTTGCTTTACAACATATACGAGTAAATAGTTACATAAAATACTGGTGTTTTAACTGGAAATAATTGGTAACATAAAGTTAAAACTAAGGAGACGGTATATTGTGGAGAGCAGAATCAAGGAATTACGGGTGAGAAGGCACATATCCCAGGAAATTCTGGGCAAAGAGCTGGGAGTATCCCAGCAGCTGATAAGCAGGATCGAGATCGATGTGCAGACCCTTCCCGTAGACTTACTGATCAGGATGTCCGAGTATTTCAGAGTCACCACAGACTATCTGCTGGGTCTGTCGGATGAGAAGTACAACGAGAAGATAGCGGCAGCCAATGCCGCTTTGATGGATGAGTATTATGACTTGCTGATGACGTACAAGTCGTTGGGGGACAGAGATCGTAAGCTTGTGATAAATTTGATTGAGAGTATGAAAAGTTAAATATCAACAAAAAACGACTAAAAAATAAACTCCTTGATTAAATTCGAGGAGTTTATGTCATAATGGTGGTATATAGACAAAAAATCATGAAATAAACGGCAGAGGATGGTATGGGTATATGCTCAGTATCGCAATATGTGATGATGATGTACTTATTTGTTCTGGTCTGGAAAAAATCCTGATGGAGTATGGGCAAAAGGCTTTGATTTATTTTGAGATTGAGACTTATTTTTCAGGAGAAATACTTTATGAGGACTTAAAGCAGGGAAGCTATTATGATCTGATTTTTTTGGACATTGAACTCAAGCAGGAAAGCGGCATAAAGATTGGTCAAATGATAAGGGAAGAATTGAAGCTTGAATTGATACAAATAGTATATATATCTGCATATGATAGCTATGCATTAGATCTATTTCATATCCATACTATGGATTTTCTGATAAAGCCGTTAAACGCGGAGCGGGTCAGAAGCGTACTGGACAGGGTTACTAATTTGCTCAATATATCAGCTGCGGTGTTCACATACAAGAGCGGAAGAGGCTGTAAGAAGGTTATGATCCGTAATATTCTTTATTTTAAAAGTAACAGGAGAGAGATTCATCTGGTTAAGGTTGATGGAAATGTAGATTTCTATGGGGTTTTAGATCAGATTATCAATGAGCTTCAGGAATATCAGTTCTTTTCCTGCCATAAATCATATTTGGTTAATTATAATCAGGTGAAGGATTTTTACTATGAAAAGCTGGTTATGTCAAATGGTGATATAATTCCTGTCAGCCAGGGTAAGAGGAAAGAAATACGTGACCTTCAAATGGAGTGGGAAGGGAGGTTTTTACAATAGAAAATATCTGGTATCAGGTTATTTATACCATATCCAATGTGTTTGCGACTTATACCATGTACCGGTTGATGCGAATATTTCTGGGTGAGCCGGATCGGGAAAAGGGAAATATTCTGATTCGCTACGCTATTTATTTTCTGGTGGATACGCTGGTCTATCTGGCAGTTGACATCGCACTGGCCAATCTCATTGCTAAGGTGGCATGCCTTTTTTTCCTCACTTTAAATTATGAAAAGCCTCTCAGAAAACGTATTCTGACAGTGATATTTCTTTATATGCTTTTGGTTTGTGTAGAGACAATGGTTGTTCTTCTGACTGGATTTACAGGATTGTCTCTGTCCACTCCCAGTCAATATCGTTCGATTTTGGGCACTATATGTATACAGATGGCGATGTTTATGGTGATGTTGTTCTTGGAACGTTTTGATGGAATTAAGAGGAAAGAGAAATTTCCACCAGTTTACTGGTTATGTATTTTTATTGTGCCAGTCTCAGGATTGATTATCATCCTGCAACAGCTTAGGACGGAATACATAGGCATCGGAAACATTATTATAAGTATCGTTATTGTTTTACTCGTGAATTTTTCTGTATTTTATTTATATGATGCCTTGATTAAATCCATGGATCTTCAGGTAGAGAACCGTATTATGTACTGGGAGAACAGATCCTACAAAAGAGAGCTTGATCTGATGAAAGTTTCACAGCAGTCTGTCAGTTCCGTAAAACATGATTTGGTGAACCACCTTGGCGTACTGAAAACTCTGATAGATGGACATGAGGAACGGGGGGCGTCCCAGTATATAGATCATCTATTAGAGGATGTAAAGGAGATACAGTCCTTTGTGAATACCGGAAATGTGGCTGTTGACAGCATTCTAAATTTTAAAATTGAAAAGGCCATGCAACATGACATCAGTGTCATAAAAGAATTAATAATTCCCTCAGATTTGGAACTGGAAGGATATGATATGACAGCAATACTCGGAAATTTGCTGGACAATGCTATCAGAGCCGTCAGTGTCCTTGACAAGGAGGAGCGCAAGATCTATCTGAATATGCGATATAATCGTGGCCGTCTGTTGATTGTGGTAAAAAACCACTATATAGGTAACGTGGAATATACTATGGACGATACATTGAAATCAACCAAATCGGAAATAGAAAATCATGGAATCGGACTTTCAAATGTTAAAAAAATAGTGGAAAATTATCGGGGCTCTATGGCAATCAAGACACAAAATCAGGAGTTTGAAGTTTACATAATGCTATATGTAGAACCATAAAACTGTAAGTTGCTACAAAAAACCTTTAAATTATTACATTTAACGGCACTGTGTGACAAAGTGTGATATAATACAAAAATTAAATTTAATCATTTAAAGGAGAGATGAAAAATGAAAGCAATGGTCAAAAATTTTGTATTACGCTTCGGAGGAACAATCGCAGCACTTGCATTAATTGTTACCGTTTTTAATGTAAATACCTGCTGTGCGCTCTACGCATATCAACCAGAGATCCCCGATGCAGCGAAAAAGCTTCAGAAGTTTGCCGATTAATCACTGAGCAGAAAGAGAGCCAGGCATATCCCGGAGGCGGGCTGCCTGGCTCTGCTTTTGTAACTTTAGGGAACGTGAGGGAATTATCTATGAGTGGATTTACTGACAGAATTGTCGATTTTTTTATATCCAATGAAATTATTGAAAAG
>Ga0192243_10152_pt1 | contig 27507 bp, 27 predicted proteins | sample Koala_Koa27_K3_FD_131233 | JGI IMG/M metagenome (GOLD analysis project Ga0192243, IMG submission 131233) | Enriched cells from koala feces incubated with labeled cellulose particles, San Francisco Zoo, California, United States - Koala_Koa2-7_K3 ... | reverse complement strand
CGCAGGCGGTTCCACCGGCCGGGTGGATGGGGATATCACCACCCAAATATCGGGAGGAACCATCGGAACATTTTTCGGAGGAGGAAGAGGAAAGTCTGAATTCATTACCGATGAAAGCTTGTACAGGGCTAATGCGGGAATGATCACCGGCAACGTGACGACCGTGATCACCGGCGGTGAATTTGCAGGCAATGTCTATGCCGGAGGCCAGGGATATAAAGGCGGAACCGGCTCGGCCGCCATCAACGGCAATACCTCCCTTACGATCAGCGGAACGGCCAAGATCAACGGAAGCGTATACGGAGGCGGTATCGGCTTACCCAACGATCTCACGGCAGCCAAGATCAACGGCAGCTCCACAGTCACCATCAGCGGCGGCACGATCGCCGGGGATGTCTATGCCGGCGGTGAGAGGGGCAGCATAGCGAACAAGGCGACGATGAACATAGAGCCTGGAGCGAATATCGCAGGCAACATATACGGGGCGGTAACAATGCCGGAACCGTGGGTAGTTCGTGCGTAAACTTAAATACCTCCATGGGAAGCGCTGAGGCGCCGAAGGATATCTACGGTGCCGGAAAAGAGTCGGGGACCCTGGTTTCCGGTGAAGCTTCCGTGAACATATCGGGCCACGCGGCCCTCTATGGAAATGTCTACGGCGGAGGCGAAAAGGGAACCGCCGGTTCCTCGGCCGTCACGCTGGAATCCGGAAGCTCTGTGACCGGAAACGTGTTCGGAGGCGGTAACCAGGCGGACACCACCGGAACCGTGAAGGTTGATCTGCAGACAGACTCAAAGGTGGCCGGCTATAACGAGACGACAGGCCGTGTCTACGGCGGGCCCAACAACACCGGGACCGTCTCCGGCATGATCACCATGAACGTCGCCGGAAGCGCGGTCAATGTATTCGGAGGAGGAGAGGGAGAAGGCACATCGGCTGCCGGAGGAACCTCGATCACTCTCTCTCCGGGAGCCGCAGTCAGCGTCAATGTCTACGGAGGCGGAAACGCGGGTTCGGTTACGAACACCGGCATCCGGCTAAACGGAGGCTCGGTCCTTGGAAATGTCTTCGGAGGCGGGAATAAAGCCGGAGCAGACAGTACCAGCGTGGAGACAAGCAGCGCTGCTTCGGTGACCGGCAATATCTACGGGGGAAGCAACGACGAGGGAGCGATCACCGGTACAGCCGCCGTGACTGTGACCGGAAATGGAAGCGGAGCCGCCAATATCTTCGGAGGCGGCTTTGGGCCGAAAACCAGCGCCGCAGCAACCAGCGTGACGGCCGCCTCCGGTTCCCAATTTACGGGAACCCTGTATGGCGGAGGAGAACAGGGCTCTGTGGCAAACTCACAGATTATATTAAAAGACGGAAGTACTGTTCTGGACGTATTTGGAGGGGGAAGCAAGGCCGATGTGACCTCATCCGCTGTCATTACGGCAGACACAGACTCCGGCGCCCGCAATTTATATGGAGGCTCCATTAATATTAAATATAGAATGGTTATAGACATCTACATCTGCGATACCGCCATGAATCATCAAACCAATCGTTGCCTTATTCACTGTTACTTCAGAATACAAAGGATTACTTGGACTTGATACATTATTACCTTCCGGATTCCAACCGTCCGTGGCAAATCTTCCAATTTTAATATCATCATCGGATAAAATAACTCTTACGGGATCATCCGCATTTTTTCCGTGTGGCCCATAAGCCAAAGAAGCCGTATCGTTTTGCAAATGTTTAATCAGAACACCTACTTGTGGTGTTCCGGCCGGAATACCCATATCCCAATCTGCCGTTCCATACTTATCGCGGGAATCCATTGCTGTTCCTTCCCTCAATGTAAGATTATACTGACAACAGGCCCAATAGCCATTCGTTGAAAAATACCATTTTAATTTTTCAAGTATTACATCTCCCTGCTGATATACACGGTTTTGTCCTGACGGCGGCTGCAGCGTGGTAACATCCTTTCCTTGTCCCCGTAACGTAAAATTCCTTCGGTAACTCTTATTTTCCCATGTGGTATCAGCCAGCGTGTAATTGGAGAGCAGTTCTATAACATTGGTCTCCGCATTTCCCTCCGCCGGCAGTTTCCCCAGCGCCTTACCTATCGTTCGAAACGGCTTTTCTTTGCTCCCGTCATTGGTAGACTCATTATCATTTCCCGATGTTGACACATAGTACACGGTTGTACCGCTCCACTGGGCCGTCAAGGTCACCGTCGGCGTCACGGTATCAACCGATGTGACTGTGAGGGTCAGTCTCGCGCTGCCCTCCTCGATCTCTGCTCCGTTCTCCACAGCTGCCCCGGAAGGTTTTGCGGCGGAAGTTCCCGTATAGGAGATCTTCCAGCCGGTAAAAGCCATGCCGTCATCCGCCGCTCTGGTAAATGGATTGGTTGTGGGAATGATCGACTCCCCGTCATCTATCTGCTGAAGTTCCGGAGCCGTACCGGTTCCCCCTTCTCCCGGTTCGTAGATAACCGTGATCTTCTGCACCTCCCGCTCTCCCTGAATGGGATCAGTGAACAGTGAGACGGACTCTCCGGCAGAACGCAGCTGTGTCGATTTCTCTATAGACAACCTTACCCGGAAATAGCAGGAACGGTCCTCCGGACTGCTCAAACGCATATAGACCGCCGATTCCTCCCCTCGATATCGCTCCATGATGAGTCGTCGGAGGTATCGGCCTCATTCATGCCAGAGTTTTCCTCCTCCGATAGGGAGTCTTCTCCCTTGCTTTGCGGTTCGCAGATCTGCCACTGGTAGGCGATCTGATACTCCTGTGATTTGGGTATCGGCTCTCCCGTATCGCCGTCCACCACCGTATATGTAGTGATATTTTTATCCGTACTGACTCTGATTTCCGGTGCAATCCGACAGGTTTTCCCCCATTCGCCGAAGAGATTGAGGCTCTGCGTATCCTCATTCACCGCGATCGGGGTTCCCGGTGTATAGAGCATCGGATAAGTGTCTCCGGTCAGCAGCTCATTTTCCACATACCATCCCTGAAACGCGTTTTCAAAGATAGAATCCTCCGCGCTTTCCGGCTCCGGGTACGCCTCCGGCAGCTCCGGGGCATAGAGAACCCCATGGACTACCGGCAGAGATTCCGTGATTCCCTCCATGTTGACTTCTATAAAGCGGTCCGCCTTCTGATATCCAGCCTGCTCTGCGGCTTCTAAAAATGCGGTATTTTCTTCCTCGCACTGATAGGTGCCTCTCTGCCCCGAATAGAATATATCCATCCCTATAATCTGGCTGGTTATGGTTTCGACGGTGTAGCGCTCTAAGGCAGCTTCATCCAGACCGGAGGCATCGACGGCCCCGTCATATAAGTCGTTGGATAATGCCCCGTCCTCGCTAAACTCCTCGTCATCCTCCGTCTCATCCTTGGTATCCTGAGCCTGGGAAGGGGTGGAGAGTGCGGCCGTTTCATTTGATCCCGGTTTTGTCTCTTGTTTAGTCTCTGATTTTGATTCTGTTTCCGATTCGGAGGTCGGTTCTGTCCCTGATTCGGATTCCGGCTCTGCCTCCGCTTCGCCGGACCGGCTGGTATCCTTCTCCGGCAAATCCTCTGACGACAGCTTAAAAAAGCTTCCCAGGAATCCGTTCTTTTTTCCTGAGGCCGCAGTGAATCCATTGGAACCTCCGGCCTTTGCCGATGTGCGTTGGCTTTCACTTCCAAAGCCTTCATCTGTGGCCGTTGTTCCCCGGCTCCCGCTTCCGGAACCTTCATCTGCGGACGATGTTCCCTGACTACCGCTCCCGAAACCTCCATCTGCGGACGATGTTTCCCGGCTTCCGCTTCCGAAACCTTCATCTGCGGCCGTTGTTCCCTGACTACCGCTTCCAGAGCTTCCACCTGCGGCCGATGTACTCTGACTCCCGCTTCCCGCCCCTTCATCCGGCGACGGCTGACTTGAACTTCCACCTTCGGAACCGCCCTCTGACGTCGGCTGACTTGAACTTTCACCTTCTGCCCCGTCTTCCGGCATCGGCCGGCTTTGACTTTCGTCGGCATTTCCATCCGAAACCGACGTCTCAGCCTCTCCGGTCTCGCCGGGGCCTCCCGACGCATTTCCAGGCGTCGCCGCAGATTCGTCCTTTCCCGTCTCCGCCGTACTGCTCTCCAGCTCTTTTCCAGGCTTTGGATATGCGATCCGGCCTTCCGCAAAACGGCTTTCCACCGCGCTGAATTTCGGCGCCTTTTCCCGGCTCTCCCCTCCAAACGCATAATCGCCGATCCAGATCACGCTGGAGGGGATCACCAGGCTCCCTTTCAAAGATTCGCAGTTATAAAACAGACAGTCTCCGATGGAGGTGATTCCCTCCTCGATCTTTACGGAGGTAATTCTGTCCGCGTACTCTAAAAAAGGCGCCGTCTCTTCCGTATAATCCCGCGTCATTCCCTTACCGCTGACCGTCAGTACGCCCTTCCTGGAAAGACTGGCCGTCACCGCGTCCCCTCCGGCTCCGATTTCAAACCTGATCTCTTTTTCTCCCAGGGCGTGAACGAATGGATGGAGTCCGTGGATGGCCCCCACTGCCACTATGATGTAAAACACGATCAGCAACGCCGTCACCGATTTTATTCTTTTCCTCTTCATCGTTTTTCGCCCCTTACTGCTTCAGTTGTTTTGGATATCCCGTTCCCGCTTCGTCCGTCACCTGAATCTGATCTCCGGTCTGAATATCCCCGGTGATAAAGAAACGCAGACGACAGCTTTCGTCGTTCTCCAGCGTCACCGTGTAAGGTGACGCCAGAGTCCCTTTCATCCATATGTTCGTATTATCCGGCGTCAGGCATGACGGCCATGACACGGTCACGGTCTGTCCCCGATCCACGCCGATGATCAAATCTATATATGCGTTATGGGATTCCAGCTTCACGACACAGTCTTCATCCCCTTTATTCAATTCAAATGTCCCTTTCAACGTTCTGGTATACCCGATTCCGCTTTTGGGCTTGGCCTTCACGGTAACGGTGATCACAGGCGGTGTCGTCCCTGCCGTCTGCCCTCCCGGAACTGTAATCACAAGTTCCTGAGTATTGGCATTTCCCCCCTGTTATAGTATAATCAGTCCCCTGAATTCCTCCCACCGCACCCGTGACCTCATGAAGGTCCCGGGACTCTGCCTTCACGCTGTAGCTGATATCCTTGGGCGTCACATGAAGATCGTCCTCCCAGTTGCGAATATCTATAATAAATGCATATGCATTTTCCGGAGTCCAGTTATACAGCTTATGAACGTTTTCCGGTCTTCCCGACTTTTCCAGAATATCACTGGTAAAATAAAATTTTTCCGGTCTTATCTGAAGCCAGCCGGATTCCTCTCCATTGATATATTTCGCCAGCGTTACAGTTCCGATCCCGGACACTGACGCCAGACATAGTATGATCCCTATGATTGATATGGCCCGCAGAGGTTTTCTTCTGCGGCTTCTCCTTCTACCAGAACGACTCAACTGTCCGTTTCTCCTTCCTGACCCTTATCCCTTATCGTCTCAACAAGTCAGCTCACAGGGCTTTCCTGTTCCGCATGAATCTTCAGTCTCACATAGTCAATTTCATCTGCATAATCCACATCGTCGGCCTCTGCGCTCTCCGGCCACCCAATCGTCAGGATATAGCGGTGCGCCGCCTTCTCCCCCGGAAAAAATGCTCCCGGCCCGATTGTCGTGTTTCCTGCTATGGCGCCTGCTGCGATCCAATTTTGATCTGCCGCTCCCTGTGTCTCATCATGGGCCAGTACAAACGTCAACGGCAGATTGTTCGCCGTTTCCAGCTTCATATGATATTGAAGCTTTACCTCGCTGACCGCTCCATTTTTTTCATTTGTCACGGTAAATGTGGTTTCTGTCGATTCCCCGGGCCGTTTCGGAAGGCTCCCTGCCTCAATATTTATATCGCTGCCCACTGCCAGTCGGGCGATCACCGCACTTCCCTCTGACTCGATATTCTTCCGGTATCGTGACCAGGTCGGCACTCCCAAAAGCATACAGGCCAGAATACCGCAGATCAGCCAGAGGCGCACCGGTTTTCTCTTTTTCATTTTTCTCCCCTCACCTTTCCTAAGCTTTTCTGTTCCTGTCTCCGCGCCTTGTGAGCACCGCCGCCAGCAGTACAAGAGCCGCCAGAATCAGGACGCCTTTCCCACTTCGGAGAAATGCCGCCAGTCTTCCGACTCCCGGCAGAACGAATACCACTTTTCCGATAATCGCTTCCTTTGCCACTGGCTCCTCGTCCATAACATTGTTGGCATCACCCTGCACCCGGAAGCCTTCTTTCGTCTCGCTGATAATCCGATGGGTGATGAACTCCCCTTCCTCCCGAAAGGTCACCACCTCTCCCGGTTCGTACTGTCCCGCCGCATGAATCAGAATCATGTCCCCCGCTGAAAATGCAGGCTCCATGCTTCCTGACAGCACATACACCGGAGTATATCCAAGCACAGAGGGAACGGGCTGCTTCAGCCAGACGCGGGACAGGACCAGCCATAGATTCGCCGCTAAAATAAGCGCCAGAAAAACAGTCAGCAGGGCGGATATCAGGCTGAGAGCCCGGCCAATCAGGCCGGAGGACGTGATATCCCGCTCCGTTTCTTCTCCACTTCCCATCGTTCTACCTCCTGGCATTGATTTCCAGCTTTAAACGATAGGTACGGCTCGCCTCACTGCTCAGCGCAGCCGCAGCCGTGTCCATTCTGTCGCGGCCTCCCTCATAGGGCCAGCTCCACTCCAGGTGATACAGCACGGTGCTTCCCGGCGGCGACGCGTTGGCATTGGCTACCACGACTCCGGCTCCGCTTCCGGACAATGGACTGCTCCAGTCCGACACCGCCGTACTCTGCCCGCTTCCATTGACGGTCACCAGGCGGAAGCGCAGCGGCAGATGGAGCGTTTCCTCCGTCACGGTCACACGGAGCTTGACCGTATGGCTGCTAAAGCTGTTGGTGACCTGGAACGGATAGTACCCGGAGCTTCCCGGCTTGATGACCGGAAGCGCCTCTGACGCGGTGCTGCCCTGGCTGTCCGCATAATCAAACAGCCGGATACTCCGCTCCGTCTTCCAGTCGTTCCAGACTCCGTCCTCTTCGTAGTACACGCCAAGGTCCCCGTAATCAGGGGCCAATGTCTCGGAAGGATCATCCGACTCCACCTTGTCCGGCTGCCGGGCCGTCTCCTCCTGCTGCTTTGTGCTCTCCTCCGGACGGCTCCCGTCTTCCGGGCTTTCGGATTCCTTCTCCCCCGCGCCGCCGCCCCGTCCTGTCTCCTGCTCCTTATCTTCTTCCCCCACTGCCTGGGCTGTCGGCAGGAGACCGCTTTCTCCCTTTCCCGCTTCCGGTTTTAACTGGACCGGGTACTCCGGAAATCCCTGTTCTTCTCCCTGGAGGCGGATTCCGTCAGGCCCGATCACCGTTCCGTCCGGCAGGATGATTTCTCCGCTCTCCGTGATCTGGGTTTTATCCTCCAGCGTGATTCCATCCTTGGGAATCACAACAATCTCATTGTCCGGCAGGATCATAACCGTTCCGTGAAGCAGCCGTCCATCCGGCAGAATCGTCGTTCCCGACGGCAGAACAACCGCGCCCTTCCTGGCATCCAGCACCTCGACGGGCAGATTGACCGTTCCTTCCCGGTCCACCGCCGCAGTCTTGTCCATCCGGATCGTCAAAGCGCCCCGGTTAAATTCTAAATCCAACTCCAGGAAACGGATTTCCGGGGAAATGAGACAGCGGTATTGATTCTCCGCCGTCCGTTCAATTCTCAGCTGACTGTATTCCGTCTCCGGATTTCTGGCTAAGTCTATCTTCACCTCCGCCAGTGTCTTTCCTTCTTCGTCCAGAATAAACAGGCTGTGAATTCCACTCTCCACATTCCCGAACAAAAACCAGCCTCGACTGTCGGTCTTTCCCTTTTGTACCTGGCTGTGCAGCTCTAAATTTCCATCTGCAAAAGGGATGCCGTCCTTCCGTGTAATCCGTCCCGCCAGGTGCAGTTGGTCCTCAATCCCCTCCTCGTCTCCGATCACAAAGGAATCCTCCGGCGGCTTCTTTCCATGCTCCGTCCTGTTTCCCAGAAGGATTCCGGCGATCACCGAGCTGACGACTAAAAAAAGTGCCAGAATCAGGAGCAGCGCCGGCAAGTGCCGTTTTCTGTTCCCCTTTTGCTCCTGTTTCCCTTCTCCGCTTTCCGGCGGGTCACTGCCTGTCCCCGGTTTTTCTGCTGGATTCATCATGTCTGCACTCCCTTATCCTTCTGGAATTTCTTTGTCCGGTTTTCCGGCTCGTTCTCTCCCGATATTCTACGGGGTCTGAGTTGTCTGGATCTGTGTTGCGATACAGGATATCTTAAATGTCATGGTTCTGTCGTTCTCGTTCTCTTTTGCTCCTAAGGAACTGTCCAGCGCATCCCGGGCCGCTATGCTCTCCGGCGCACCGGTCTCCTCAAATGCCCGTTTCCAATAGATCGTTCCGCTGTCTCCCGTTGAGCTTGAATTGGTAAGAATCTGCGTTGGCTTTATCACCTGGTATACATTCTTACCAGCGGCATTTTGGACAAGCTCGGCCTCCGTCTTACATTCTGCGTCTGTGTAAAACTTCAGCTGCTCCGGCCAGTTATCACTTAGATCACTGATTTCAACAGAATACTCAAACGCCACTTCCGTGTCGCCCTTTGCTATCTCAAAGGCAAAGCTTCCCTGGGTTCCAGGCGCAATCCGATCAGCTATCACCTTGTTCTGACCCGTTGCCGTGGTATCACTGAGTTTCACAACCGTGCTGCTTGTAAAGTCAGCCCCTCCTTGCGTAAATTTAGGCGCCCACTTTGCCACGATTGCCGAACCGCTTCCTGTCGCGGTCGTCGTATACTTTGCCAGCGTCCCTCCCACGATACAGGAGCTAACTACCGTCAATGCCAGCGCCGCCACTCCGATTCCCTTCATCATCTTTCCATACTTCATTGTCTGCTTCCTCCTTATTATTCTGGTTTCTCTGATCGGCTCTGCCGGTCTATGTGATCAACAGAGGGCTCCGTAACTGTCCTCTGATTGGATACACCTTGCTTCACTTCTGCCATCCCTGCATGCTCCTCACAGGGTCCGCCTCTTCTGAAATCTTCCGTATACTTTCCCAACTGGGCGGAAGCCGGGCGGCTGTGTTCTTGCCGGACGTACTCCCGCTGTCTCTGCTCATAAGTCTCCAGCCTGTCCGCCAGCGCCTCATAGCGCGCCAATTCTTCCTCCAGTCTCCGGCAGCGTTCCATCACTGCCTCCATCCTGCGGTAACGGGCCAGCGATTCCTTCATCTTCCGGTAATGCCGTGCCGCTTCCTCCAGCTCTTCGAGGTAATCCAGTTCTTCCTCCTGGCCCGCGTAGTACGCAAATTCCTCATCCAAACCATCCGAATCCCGCTCATATCTCCTGCCGCCCGGTATCCCGCTTCTCAAATTCCGGCGGAATCGCGCTTCCTCTGATCTTCCACGGTATCCTGCTGCTCCCGGCCTTCCACGATACTCCGCCTCTCCCGGCACTCTCCGGCCTCCCGCTGTTCCCGGCCTTCCACGGTACTCCGCCTCTCCCGGCATTCCCCATTCTTCCGTCTCACCCAGCGCTCTCCGGCCTTCCTCCCGTCTTCGATATTCTTCCAGTTCCGCTTCCAACCTTCGATACTGCTCGTCGTTCTCCGGCCTGCCGGATCTCTCATCCTCCCGCTTTCTACCAAATCCCGATATCCGCCTCAGCTCCCGTCCAAGCACGGAACCATTCTCCGATTCCCCACCGGCTGCGCTCTCCCCGTTCTCCCATGCTTCCCGGCGGAGCGCCTCCTCTCTTCTTCTCTTTAAGATATCCCAGGACAGCACTCCCGCCAGCGGGCAGATCAGAAACAGAAACATCCCCATGGTGCTCTGCAAAAACATCAGAAGTCTTCCCAAATGAGGAATCCTTCCTCCCGTCCATACGCCCTGAATCTGCTCAGGATCAACTGCCAGACGGTCCTCCGCGTTGTTGTAATCGCCCTTCATGATATACCGGGTCTTTCCGTCCGCCTCAAATCTCTCGGTGATCCGGTGGGTCGTCGCCTTGCCCGAATATAAGTAACAGGCCACATCCCCCACCTCCAGCGCCTCCGGTTCCTTTGTCTTTTTTTAACAAAATCACATCGCCCGGATAGAAGGTCGGCTCCATGGACCCCGACAGCACGATGGCCGGACGGATTCCAAACACCTCCGGCATCTGATCGGGTTCCTTCGCATTGCTGACGATCAGCAGCAGATTACAGAGAATCACGAGCATCATCAAAATCCCCGCGATTCCTCCCGCTATGTATAACATCATCCGTTTTTGACCGCCCTCCAACAGGCGGCTAAAGTTTACTTCCATCATCTTCCTCTTTTTTGTAAAATTTTTTGCGGTTTAAGACCGCCCAACCCTTCGAATCACGAACAGCACGCGCCCCTCTATCCGCCCGGCATCCACCGGCCCGATCCGGGCGGTACGGCTGTCCACCGACATCTCCCTGTTATCTCCCAACAGAAAATATTCATTCCCCTTCAGACGAATCTGCCGGGGCACAATCTCCAGGCTCATTCCGGAAGATGATTGTTTCGCCGCAGACGCTTCTGTCGAAGCTCCCTCCGCCTCTCTCATCTCTCCGTCGCTTTCAATCCGTACCCTTCCGCTCTCCTCCACCTGAACAAAATCCCCGGGGATTGCCGCGGTTCGTTTCACGATCAACGTCCCGTCTATATCGCAGACAACCAATGCGCCCCGCTCGTAGCTTTCCACGCGGCGGCTGTAGATCACCGCATCCCCGGACCGGAGAAACGGACTCATGGACTCCCCCGTCACCTTCGCCGCCCCCATCCAGAAACGGCCTCCCGCCAGCACTGCCAGCAGACACGCCAGGGGGACGATTCCCAGAAGGATTTTTCTTCGCCGCCTCTCCCTGCATAAACGCCGCCCCTCTCTCCAGGCTTTTTCTCATCCGATAAACCAGAAATTCATGGTGGCTTTCGCGTCTCTCCCCTTCCCGCTGCGGATTCTCTTGTTTCTGCCCCTCGATAATGGCCAGCAGACGATCCATATATTCCAGAACCTCTCTCTCATCCAGCCCCGGAAATGTTTTTCTAAACATCCTGTCTGACGGCATGTCCACTCGCCCTTCCCCACGTTCTATGATCAATAACCGGCCTCTGCCCCAACCTCTTCCGGCTCATCCTCCCAGTTTTCCAGACCGAGCGCCTTTGCGATCACCTCCTGTGTCTTAGTTCTCTGGTTTCTCCCAAAAATCACATCGCAGACCGTGGAATCTGCCATCCCAATCATCCTGGCCAAGTCCCGGTTCGTCATGTTCTGCTCCAATAATTTGATCTTTACCTTCATTCCAAATGGAGTGCAACGCTTACCTTTTCTCATATTTATCAATCCTTTCTCCAAAAACACTTTTTCGCCTCCCTGAAAGCCCTGTATTTATGGGAAAAAACAGGCAAAACAGGTGTGCGCAAAAGCAGACTTTTGCGCACACCTGTGATATAATAAAAATACGATTTTTTCATGTGGAAGTTATACAAATAATCAGAAGACTTTCGGGATATTTTTTATGAAATTTAGACAAATTTTTTCAAAAAATAAAATGTGCGCAAAAGTCTACCTTTCCGCGCATTTTTCTTTTCAGTATAGCAGGATTTTCCGCTGTTCATTTCATAGTCAAAATGATATACTAGATGATGCATTCATTTAATTTCAGCATATAAAAGGACAAAAGACATGAAGATACGACAACTGATCATATTTAAAACCGTCTGTGAGGAGGAATCCATCACCAAGGCCGCGGAGACGCTCTCCATGACGCAGCCCTCCATATCCAGGACCATCAGCGAGCTGGAGGAGGATTTGGGCACCAAGCTGTTTGACCGGGTGTCGCGGAAGGTCTATCTAAATGAGACGGGCAAGCTTCTGCTCTCCAAGACCGTGCCGCTCTTAGAGCTCTACGAGGATCTGGAGGAGAACTCCAAGAACCTGGATAAACTGGCGGCCCTGCGAATCGGCGCCAGTATGACCATCGCCAACTATATCCTGCCGTCCATCATGAAGACCTTTCATCTGGAATGTGCAGACACTCCCACCACGGTGCTGGTGGATGAGGACCGGACCATCGAGGAACACCTTCTCCACCACGAGATCGACTTAGCCCTTATGGAGGGCGTTGTCACCAATGAACAGCTGGTCAAGATTCCATTTTCCACCTACCCGCTGGTTGTACTGTGCGCACCCTCCCACCCCTTTGCCGAGCGGGACTTTGTCAGCGTTGACGAGCTGTCCTCCGAACCGCTTCTTCTGAGGGAAAAGGGAAGCGCCGTCCGGGATGTGATCGACAGCGCCTTTCTTCTTAAGAATATCTCCGTGACGCCGGCATGGACCAGCATCAATCCCCAGGTTTTGATTCAGGCAGTCAAACAGGAGCTTGGCATCACCATCCTTCCCAGAATTTTGGCGGAAAAGGATCTGGCCCGGGGCCGTCTCTGCCAGATAACCGTGGAGGACTGGAAGTTAGAGTGCGTCAACCACGTGGTATTCCTAAAGGACAAGTTCCAGACCGTTGCGTTCCAGACTTTGATCAACTTAATCATCTTCTAAAAAACGCCCCCGGAGCGGCGGATAAACCATCATGGATTCATCCGCCGCCCCGGGGGGGGAGACTATCTTATTTCTTCTCTGCCTTCTCAGCCTTCGCCTCCGGCTGTTTCGCCATATCTCTCAGGATCTTGTCAATGCTGACGATCTTTACACACAGCACAAACAGCTCCATAGCCGTAACCAGCTCCGCTAACGGCGGGTAGGACGGGGCGATACGAATGTTGCTGTCATGAGGATCCTTCTGGTATGGGTAGGTAGCGCCCGCGCCGGTCATGACAACGCCTGCCTTCTTACATTTGGCTACAATCTCCTTGGCACAGCCTTCCATGGAATCAAAGGAGATAAAATATCCGCCCTTGGGCTTTAACCAGCTTCCGATCCCTAAGCCGCCCAGCTCCCGATCCAGAATATCCGTAACCGCCTCAAACTTGGGACGCATGATATCCGCATGCTTTCTCATATGCTCCACCATGCCGTGAATATCCTTAAAGAACCGCACGTGGCGCAGCTGGTTCACCTTGTCGTGGCCGATGGTCTGAATCTTTAACTGCTTTCTGATATCCTCCAAGTTGTTCGGTGAAGCGGCGATGGCCGCCAGACCGGAACCCGGGAAGCTGACCTTGGAGGTGGAGGAGAACTTGTAAACCAGGTCGGGGTTGCCCGCTCTCTTACACTCCGCCAGGATCTCGATCAGATGATCCTGATCGTGGTCATACAGATGGTGGATGCTGTAGGCATTGTCCCAGTAGATTCTGAAATCACTGGCCGCCGGTTTCAGTCTGGCAAATCTGCGGACCGTCTCATCGGAGTAGGAGATTCCCTGAGGATTGGAGTATTTGGGCACACACCAGATACCCTTGATGGCCGGGTCCTTCGCCACCAGCTCCTCCACCATATCCATGTCCGGGCCCACCGGCGTCATGGGGACGTTGATCATCTCGATACCAAAATACTCGGTGATGGCAAAATGGCGGTCATATCCGGGAACCGGACACAGGAATTTCACCTTATCCATCTTGCACCAGGGAGCGTTGCCCATGACGCCGTTGGTGATGGAGCGGGCAACGGTATCGTACATTACATTTAAACTGGAGTTTCCGTAGATAATCACATTGTCCGGGGAAACCTCCATCATATCGGCGATCAGTTCCTTGGCTTCCTTAATACCGTCAAGTACGCCGTAATTTCTACAGTCGGTGCCGTCCTCACAGGTCAGATCTTCCTGGCTGCTCAGCACATCCATCATACCCATGGATAAATCCAGCTGATCCGTGCTGGGCTTTCCTCTGGACATATCCAGCTTCAGCTCCTTGGCCTGGAACTCCTTATACTTGGCTGAGAGCTGTTTTCTGAGAGTCTGCAATTCCTCTTTTGTCATTTCCTTAAATGGTTTCATTCCTGTTCCTCCTCATTTTTGAATACATACCTTTAAAGTAATTCCCGTAAGATCTGGTTGACCATAGCGGGATCTGCTTTTCCTTTCATGGCTCGCATGGTCTGGCCGACCAGAAAGCCCATGGCCTTTTCCTTGCCGCCCCGATAGTCCTCCACGGACTGGGGATGGGCGGCCAGTATGCCCTCTATGACGGTGCGCAGGGCGCCTTCATCGTTCACGACCTTTAAGCCGTGTTCCTCCACATAGCGCTCAGGATCGGTGTCGTGATAGTAGATTTCCTCGAACACATCCTTGGCTACCGTGCGGTTAATAGTACCATTATCCACCAAACTGATCAATTTCGCAAGGTTTTCCGGTGAAAATGTGAGATCCTGTGCATCCGTACCGTCCTCCTTCATCAGCCGCATGGCCTCCGTCATCAGCCAGTTGGACACCTCCTTGGGCTTGTCGCAGGCCCTTACCGCCGCCTCAAAGAGATCCGCCAGTTGCTTGGAACCCGTTAAGATCTCCGCGTCGTAGGCCGGGAGCTGGAACTCGCTCTGATACCGCTCCATCTTCTCCGTGCGAAGCTCCGGCTGACGGGCCCGGATCGTTTCGATCCACTCATCGCTGATCACCACCGGCGTCAGATCCGGGTCCGGGAAATACCGGTAGTCCTGGGCGTCCTCCTTGGACCGCATGGCCTTAGAGCTCTCCTTGTTGTCGTCCCACCGTCTGGTCTCCTGGATCACCCGTTTGCCGTCCTCCAAAAGCTCGATCTGGCGGGCCCGCTCGCCCTCGATGGCTCTGGCGATGGCCTTGAAGGAGTTTAAGTTCTTCATCTCCGTTCTGGTTCCGAACTCAGCTGCTCCCACCTCCCTCACGGATAGGTTGACGTCGGCCCTCATGGACCCCTCCTGCAGCTTGCAGTCCGAAGCCCCCAGATACTGGATGATCAGTCTCAGCTTCTCCAAGTAGGCGATCACCTCATCTGCATTTCTCATATCCGGCTCGGACACGATCTCGATCAGAGGAACGCCGCTCCGGTTGTAATCCACCAGGGAGCAGTCCTCCCACTCGTCGTGTATCAGCTTTCCGGCGTCCTCCTCCATGTGAATCTCATGGATTCCGATCACCTTCTTCCCCGCCGCCGTCTCGATCTCGATACCGCCATCGTGACAGATAGGCAGATACAGCTGGGAGATCTGATAGTTCTGAGGATTGTCAGGATAAAAATAATTCTTTCTGTCAAATTTACAATACTGATTGATCTTACAGTTGGCCGCCAGCCCCACGGCCAGCGCATATTCCACCACCTGTTTGTTCAGAACAGGCAGGGACCCCGGCATGCCCGTGCACACAGGGCAGGTATGGGTGTTGGGCGCTCCGCCGAACTCCGTGGAGCAGGAGCAGAAGATCTTTGTCTTCGTGGCCAGCTCCACATGAACCTCCAGACCGATGACTGTCTCATACTGTTTACTCATGTGCGCCGCCTCCTCTCCTTGCAAGCTCCGGCCTCTCATAGCTTCTGCTGCACTCATAGGCGTAACCGGCCCGGATGATGTTCTTCTCCTTGAAGCAGTCGCCGATCAGCTGCAGCCCGATAGGAAGCCCCTTTTTATCTCTCCCGCAGGGCACCGTCATCCCCGGCAGTCCCGCTAAGTTGACGGAGATCGTATAGATATCGCCCAGATACATTTTAAGCGGATCAGAGAGGCTCTCTCCAAGCTTTGGAGCCGTGGACGGAGCCGCCGGTCCCAGTATCACATCATACCTCTGAAACGCCTGGTCAAATGCCTTCTTGATCAACGCCTTGGTTCTCAGTGCCTTCAGATAATACGCGTCGTAGTAGCCGGAGCTGAGTACAAAAGACCCCAGCATAATCCGGCGCTTCACCTCCGGGCCAAAGCCCTGGGAGCGGCTTCTCTTGTACATACTGTGAAGCCCGTCGTACTCCGGCGCCCGGTAGCCGTACTTGACCCCGTCAAACCGGGACAAGTTGGAGCTGGCCTCCGCGGAGGCGATCACATAGTAGGCCGGAATCGCATACTCCGCCAGGCTCAAATCAAATTCCTCCACGGCCGCGCCCTTCTCCTTCAGTACCTCCGCCGCCTTCAAAACCGCGCTCTTGACCTCCAGGTCCAGTCCCTCGCCCAGATAATCTCTCGGGATACCGATCCTCATCCCCTTCACGTCGTCCCTCAGCGCCTCAGTAAAGTCACAGTCCGGTCTCTGCAGGGATGTGCTGTCCTTCCCGTCGTGGGAGGCGATGGCCTCCAGCACCGTGGCGCAGTCGGTGACATCCTTTGCCACCGGTCCGATCTGGTCTAAGGAGGAGCCGTAGGCGATCAGCCCATACCGGGAGACCGTGCCGTAGGTAGGTTTGATCCCCGTCACGCCGCAGAACGAGCTAGGCTGGCGGATGGAGCCTCCGGTGTCGGACCCCAGTGCAAAAAAGCACTCATCCGCAGCCACCGCCGCGCAGGAGCCGCCCGACGACCCGCCCGGCACATGGCCGGTATTCCACGGGTTTCTCGTCACCCCGTAAGCCGACGTCTCCGTGGTGCTCCCCATGGCGAACTCATCCATGTTGGTCTTTCCCAGGATCACCGCCCCGGCTCTCTCAAGGTTCCTCACCGCCTCCGCCGAGTAGGTGGGAACAAAATCAGAGAGAATCCGGGAGCTGCAGGTGGTCAGCAGGCCCTCGGTACACATATTGTCCTTCACCGCCACCGGCACCCCGGCCAGAGGACCCGTAAGCTCTCCGCCGTCGATCTGTCTCTGTATCATGTCTGCCCGTTTTAAGGCGCCTTCCTCATCCACCGTCACATAGCAGTTTAACTCCGGCTCCAACGCGCGAATCTGCTCCAGCGAAGCCTCCACCGCTTCCCTGACGGATAGCTGTCTCTCTTTGATCTGTCTGCCCAGCTCCACGGCAGTAAAATCCAGAATACTCATACTGTTATTCCTCCTACTCTACCGTCTTGGGAACCTTAAACGCGCCGTCCTTCTGCTCCGGCGCGTTGGCCAGAATCTGATCGCGGCTGTCACCGTTGGTCACCACATCCTCGCGGAACACGTTGTTGACCGGAAACACATGGGACATGGGTTCCACGCCCCCGGTGTCCAGTTCATTTAATTTATCTATATAGTCGAGCATTCTTCCCATGTCCTTCTTGGCTTCCTCCTTCTCCTCAGGGGAAAGCTCCAGCTTGGCGAGAATGCCCACATACTCTATTGTCGCGTCATCTATGATCGCTGCCATGGTACTCTCCTCTCTAAGGCTCCAGCCTTGTGACATCTCTCGGGAACAGTGAAGTTTCTCTCACGTTGGACTCATCCAGAAGCCGCATGGTCAGCCTCTCCAGACCGATTCCAAGACCGCCGTGGGGCGGCATGCCGTATTTGAAGATCATCAGATAGGATTCGATGTCCGCCGGGTCCATGCCGCGGCTTTCCATCTTCCTGACGATCTCGTGATAGTCGTGGATTCTCTGTCCCCCGGTCGTCACCTCCAGCCCCTTAAACAGCAGATCAAAGCTCAGGGTGAACTTCCCATCCTCCGGGTCATCCATGGCGTAAAACGGACGCTTCTTCGTGGGATAATGAGTGACGAACACGAAATCGCTGCCGTACTCCTCCTTAAAATACCTCCCGATCAGCGCTTCCTCCTCCGGCTCCAAGTCGTAGGGGTTTCTGATCTTCCGGTTGTATTTCTCCGCCACCAGCTCCTTGGCTTTGGAAAACCGGACGGCTGGAATCTTCTCCACATCGGGCAGGGTCACATCTAAAAGCTCCAGCTCCTTCCCGTATTCCTCCTTCAAAAGCCTCATGATATACTGAAGGGCACCGGTTTCCATAGCCATCACGTCCTCGAAGCCGTCGATATAGCCCATCTCAAAATCCAGGCCCATATATTCGTTTAGATGTCTGGTCGTGTTGTGCTTCTCCGCCCGGAACACGGGGGCCACCTCATATACCCGGTCAAAGACGCCCACCATGGTCTGTTTGTAAAACTGAGGGCTCTGTCCCAGCTCCGCCTTCTTTCCAAAATAATCCAGCCGGAACACATTGGAACCTCCCTCGGCCCCGCGGGCCACGATCTTCGGGGTGTGAATCTCCGTAAATCCCTGACTCTGCAAGTAGTCCCTAAACCCTCTGACGATTCCCTCCTGAAGCTTAAACTTGGCGCGCTCCCGGACATTTCTGAGTGATACGGGCCGAAGGGCCAGCTTTGTCTCCAGAGACGTATTCATCTTCCATTTGCTCACGGCGATGGGCAGAACCTCCGCCGGCTCGGACAGGACCCGGATCGTCCTCAAACGGATCTCAAACCCGTGAGGCGCTCTCTTCTCCGCCTCCACCACGCCGGTGACCTCCACAGCCGATTCCTCTTTCAGGCTCTTTAAGTCAAGCTCCGTGGTTCCCTCCTCGTACACACACTGCACCAGGCCCTCAGCCTTTCTCAGGATCACAAATGCAACCTCGCCCATGTCGCGGATCGTGTGAACCGCTCCGGTCATGCTAACCGTCTTCCCCATGTGAGTTCCGTCCATGACGGATCGAATACCAATTGTCTCCTTCGCCTTTACTCCTTCGATAAATTCCATGGCAATACTCCTTTCTGAATCGAAAGTATCCCGGGATGGAATCAGGTAATGAGAATCCCACTCGTGGGATTCTCCGCCTGCGGCGGGTCGCTTCAGCGACATCATTCCACTCCGCCGCAGTGCGATCCCCGCGGAGCGTTTTTTATTGCACAGGATGTTTTTCCTGTGCAATAAAAACCCGTCCCGGAATACTTACATATTCCGGGACGGGATCTGCTCTCTGAACAAAACTCCCGCGGTACCACCCGCATTGAGGCCCGAAAGCCCCCACTCTTGCGTTTAACGCACGCCTACGGATACGCCTACTGTAATTTCAGCATACCAGCTCCGGAGTGTTCCCTTTGCCAAGCCCCTCATGACAGCGCTCTCAGTCGGTGACGCCGTCTTCCTGTCTGGGTTCAGAGGTAAGAGTCTCCTTCTCAGCCATTCGCATATGGATGTCCGCCACACGTGTACACTATCCTACATGGGCAAACAAGAATTGTGAATATGATATCACATCGATTTCCGGATTGCAAGCGCTAAATTTCACAAAATGGGAATTCTTTCGTTGACTTTTCTTGTCGAAAGGGCTACAATCACCTGGTTAACACCCGGGACAAGTCTTTTTTTGCGCCCTGAAGCATACAATAATTGATAGCATATACCAGGAGGTTTCAGGTATGTCATTACCGGAATTATTGATCATCGCCGCGGGACTTTCCATGGATGCCTTTGCCGTATCCATCTGCAAGGGACTTTCCATGAAGACCATGAGCTGGAAAAACGCAGTGATCGTAGGTCTCTACTTCGGCGGCTTTCAGGGACTCATGCCAGCCATCGGCTATCTGCTGGGCTCCCAGTTCCGGGAGGCCATCGTCTCCGTGGATCACTGGATCGCCTTTGCCCTTCTGGTCTTAATCGGTCTCAACATGGTCAAGGAATCCCGCAGCCAGGAGGTGGAGTGTACGGACTGCTCCGTCGCCTTCGCCAACATGATCCTGCTGGCCGTGGCCACCAGCATCGATGCCCTGGCTATCGGAGTCACCTTCGCCTTTCTCCAGGTACGTATCCTGGCGGCCGTCACCATGATCGGCTGCGTCACGTTTCTGCTCTCCATGGCAGGCGTCAAGACCGGCAATGTATTCGGCGTCCGCTACAAATCCAAAGCCGAGCTGGCAGGCGGCGGCATCCTGATCCTCATGGGCCTCAGGATACTCTGCGAGCATCTGTTCTCCTGAAAGCACAAAAATCAGAGGGTGTCTCCCTCTGATATCTCTATCCAGTCTATATTCACGATCACTCTCCCAAATACTCCTCCAGAGTGATCCCTTTATCCATAATCACAGCCGCGGCCTCCTGTCCCACATAGCGGAAACAATAGGGCTCATACTCGACTCCGGTAATCTCGGACTTTCCCGCCGGATATCGAAGAATAAAGCCGTAATTCTTACAGTTATCCCGCAGCCACACCATCTCAGGGCTGGACCCTTCCACGGTACTCTCGCTCACCTTGTTGTTTGGAACAAGATCCACCGCCAGCCCCGTCTGATGCTCGCTCTTCCCTGGAAGGGCAATCTTCTGTTTCGCCCGATAAAATGCTTCTTTATAGCTGATGCCGCTCTCCGTCATCTTGTTTACCATGTCCAGGAACAGGTTTTGCTGTCTCTCCATATCGCGGTAACCGGACGTCACACGAAAGGAATACCCTTTGGTCTCGGCATCTTTAAGCATGCTTTGAAGCATGGGCAAAATTCTTTCGTCCACGCTCTGTTTGCCATCTATAGAAGTCAATGAAACTGTATAATCATAGGGTAACGTATGGGCGTCGTTGACCAAAACCAACTCCCATGATCCCCTGTCGACCGCTGCGGAGCTCTGCCCCACATCAGCCTTCTCCGTCTCCCGCTCCGCAGGCTCCGAGGACGGCTGTTTTTGCTTCTGCTGCTGTTTTCCGGCCAGGGCTTGCTGGAGTTCAAATATCTGCGCCGCCTGCTGCAGTACCAGATTATTCTCCTCCTCAAACCGTTTTTGAAGATTATGATATTTTACACCCAGTATGATGCTGACACAGATAGGAATCAGAATTAGCAAAGCCAATACCGTCATCACCACATGCTTGTAAAACCGCACGCTTCCAATATAAGCCTCTTGTTCCTGGTCTCTATAGGCTTCCCTCATTCCTCATCTCCCAATTGAACCCCCAGATATTCCTCCAGGGTGATTCCTTTTTTTCATAACCTCTTCCGCCGCCGTCCGGCCAATATACCGAAAACAGTAAGGCTTAAATTCCATGCCGGTAATCTCTGTCTTACCCTCCAGATATCTTAATATAAACCCATATCTGTAACAATTGTCACGCAGCCACATCATCTCGCTGCTGTCGCTTACAGCTTCATCCACGCTGCCCGCAAAAGCCGGTATGATATCTACGCACAATCCTGTCTGATATTCACTTTTACCTGGCATTGCAATGTTCTGCCTGGTCCTGTAGAACGCATCTTTATAGCTGCTGCCTTCTGCCAACAATCGATTGACAGAATCGGTAAACAGATTCTGCTGTGTTTCCAAGTCACGATAAGAAGAGACAACCTTCAGAGGGACACCTTCGCTTTCCGCGTCCCTGAGCATATTTTCAAGCATGGGCGCAATGCGCTCGTCCACGTTCTGATTGTCTCCCACAGAAACCAGTGAGACTTCAAAATCATAGGGCAGTATTCTGGAATCATTAACCAGAATCATCTCCCACTGTCCCTCTCCGACAGAAACCGGTTCTCCCGGCTCCTCCATCTGCTTTTCCGTAAGCTCCTGCTGAAGCTCAATGATCTTGTCAGACTGCTGCAAGACAAGACTCTGTTCTTCCTCAAAGCGCTTTTTAATCTTACGGTTATCGAGGCCAAACAGGATGCTGGTCACGACGGGAATCAGTATCATCAAAAACAATACCGTCAGTATCAGATGTCTGAAAAAACGCACGCTGCCTATATATGGCTCATATCTCTGTTTCTCGCTCGTCTTTTTCATTCCCTATCTCCCGGTCTGGCTGTCATCAGTCATATGTATGGATCATACCCTTGACCTTAGAACCGGAATTAACCTCGAACATCTTCGTATAGATGTTTCCGGTAACGATTGACGAGCCTTTAAATACAACGATCTCCTCGGCCTTCATATCGCCTTCCGTATTACCGTCGGTGATGATATTCTTCGCAATGATGTCGCCCTTTACCCAGGCGCCTGTCTCGATCACGGCGCGTCCGGCCACGGTGACATTGCCGGTTACACTTCCGCGGATCACAATGTCAAGGGCTGCTACATCGCCGTTAGCACTGCCGCTGAGCAAGATGCTGCCTCCGCAGTTTACATTACCGGAAACTCTTCCGTAGATATTTAAATCAGTCTTTGAAGAAAGATTACCTGCGATCTCCATATCCTCGGCTATGGTTGACTCCATCTTGGTGATGGACATAACAGGCGGTGTCTCAGGCTGTCTGATGTACTCCATTTTTTCCTCCGGCTCTCTTGCATACGTCTGTGGCTGCGGCTGGGGTTGAGGTTGAGGCTGCGGTTGTGGCTGGGGCTGACCCTGTCTTCCCATATTCACATCAACTTCGGGCTCCTCATCGTCTTCTTCCTCTTCTTCGTATGCATACGTCTCATCATCGGTCTCGTCATCTACTTCCTCATCCGGATACTGATAACCCAGTAACTCATTGACCGCCTTTTTGAAATTGTTTTCAGTCCTTCTGCTCATACTGCATCCTCCGTAATTTTTTGGAACTCAATCCTAATATAGAAAATTATCTTTCTCCATTATAATCGAGCTCCAAAATAAAAACAAGTACTTCTTAATTTTACTTTACAATTACTTTCATAAATTTCTTTTTTCCGCGCTTTACTACCGCACCGTCGCCGGCAAATTCTGTCTTTTTATAGGTTTTTCTGGTGTCGGTCACGGCTTCTCCGTCCACGGACACACCGCCCTGCTCCACATTCCTTCTGGCCTCGGACCGGGACGGAGCCAGACCGGATTTTTGTAAGATCGTAAGAATGTCGATGGCATCCTCCTGGAAATCCTCATCGGTCAGCTCGCAGGTCGGCATCTCGGCCGCCGCACCGTTTCCAAACAGGGCTCTGGCGCTCTCTCTGGCGCGGGAAGCCTCCTCCTCGCCGTGAACCAGCTTGGTCAGCTCGTAAGCCAGAATCTCCTTGGCCTCGTTTAACTGGCTGCCCTCCCACTGATCCATGGCATCGATCTGCCCGATCGGCAGGAATGTCAGCATCCGCAGGCATTTGAGCACGTCGGCGTCGGCTACATTTCTCCAATACTGGTAGAACTCAAACGGGCTGGTCTTGTTGGGATCAAGCCACACGGCTCCGGACTGGGTCTTGCCCATCTTCTTTCCCTCGGAGTTTAAAAGGAGGGTGATGGTCATGGCGTGGGCGTCCTTTCCCAGCTTTCTACGGATCAGCTCGGTTCCTCCCAGCATGTTGCTCCACTGGTCGTCGCCTCCGAACTGCATGTTGCAGCCGTATCTGAGGAACAGCTCATAGAAATCGTAGCTCTGCATAATCATATAGTTGAACTCCAGGAAGCTGAGTCCCTTTTCCATCCTCTGCTTGTAGCACTCGGCAGTCAGCATACGGTTTACGCTGAAATGAGGGCCTACCTCCCGCAGAAATTCCACATAGTTTAAATTCATCAGCCAGTCCGCGTTGTTGACCATCATGGCCTTTCCGTCGGAAAAATCGATAAACCGGCTCATCTGCTCCTTAAAGCAGTCGCAGTTGTGCTGAATGATGGCAGGCGTCATCATCTGGCGCATGTCGCTTCTTCCCGACGGATCTCCGATCATGCCGGTTCCGCCTCCGATCAGGGCGATAGGCTTGTTGCCCGCCATCTGCAGACGCTTCATCAGGCAGAGCGCCATAAAATGGCCTACATGAAGGCTGTTCGCCGTCGGATCAAACCCGATATAGAATACGGCCTTTCCCTCATTAATCATCTTGCTGATCTCTTCTTCATTGGTGACCTGGGCAATCAGTCCCCTGGCTTTGAGTTCTTCATAAGGTGTCATCTTTGTTTTCTCCTTTTCTTTGAAATTAAAAAAATCCCGTCCTTAATTATATAAGGACGAGACTTCGTATCCCGTGTTACCACCTACATTCACAAACGGCTCACACCGTCTGCCTCCATGGGTATCTTCAATACCCCGGCACTGTAACGTGTGCCTCTACGTCGCAGCCTACTTGGTTTGATCCGTTGGGTGCGAGGCTCAAAGAGGTATTCGTCATCTGCTTTCCACGCACCTCTCATCAGCCGGCTGCTTTCTGTGTGCTTTTGCAGATCACTACTTGTTCTTATCTCCGCCAATTTGTGAAATTATCCCCTATTATAGTGAATCCGTTCCGGCTTGTCAAGTGGTTGGAGTAATTTCGACAAATTCGTCCCCGTTTAGGCAGGCGATCTTAAAACGGTCGCGCCCGGTCTCCTTCGCCTTGTACAAAAGCCGGTCCGCCAGCTTGTACACGGCCTCATATTCGTTGCTTCCCATGGACAGGACGGCGCCCACGCTGATGGTCAGGTGGATTTCGTTGGGATTCAAATCCCGGATCGTCTGGCACAGGACTCCGCACTTTTTCGACAGCTCCTCCGGATTCCTGACTTTCAGCATATAGACCAGGAACTCGTCGCCTCCCGCGCGCCCCACGATGTCCTCCTCCCGGAAGCTGTTTTTCAGTGCCGCCGCCACGCTCTGCAGCGCATAGTCGCCGTTCATGTGGCCGAACTGGTCATTGATGGATTTAAAATGATCCACATCGATCAGCAGAAACGCACTCCGCTCCCCCCGGCTTCGCAGACTCTAAAAGCTCCGTGATCTTCTTCCTGCTGGTTCCAGCATTGTAGACATGAGTCAGGCTGTCTCTCTGGGCCTTAGCCAGCAGATCGTCCCTCTCTTTGACCTCCTGGTCTATCAGATTGAGCTTCCCTATGGTGTAGGCGGGAGCTCCCGCATGATCGCGGATCGTCTCCATGGCAAACCGGAGCCAGTGCTGCTCCCCGTCGGTCCAGATCATCCTGATCTCCTTGATTCCATCCTTTTCGGATGTGATGGTATCCAGGATCGCTTTCCTGCGCTCCCGTTCCACCTCGTCCTTTGCGGCCGTATGAGCGTCATATTCCAGGAGCTTTGCATGGCCCTCCCCGTCCGGCTTCGGCACGGAGATCATCAGCACCCCCGTCCTGTAATCATACTCGAAGAAATAGTCATTCATCAGCGCAAACACCTTCAAGTGCTTCTTTAAGTCCAGAGAGATCCGGCGGTTGGCCTTTATCCTCTGCCCCAGCGCAAACAGAAGCGTCACGATGATGATAAGAAATACGACCGATACCGCCACCATTGTTTCAACCGGCTTCCTCCGCACCAGATAGCTCAGTGTGATGTCCGTCTTCTGAGTCGTATTCTCGTTGATGATGGCCTGCAGCTGGACCATGGGCATGGTCACCACCGCTTTATTCAGGATATTGAGCAGCTCATGACAGCCCGGCTTCACCATGCCAAAGCTCAGGCGGTCTGGTTCATAGGTCTGAGGCACCATCTTCAGATTATCAAACTCCGGCTGATTTAAGTAATACTGGGCGGTGTAAATGCTCACGTAGGTATAGTCGGCCTGTCCGCCGTTGACCGCGCGGATACAGTCCGCGGTGGTGTCATACATCGTCACCTTTCCGACGAATTGGCCATTGTATGTGATGCCGGAGGGCAGCGCCAGTCTTTTGCCGTTGATCGTCTCCTCACTGACCTTGTCATTCATAAGCAGAATGTGCTGATAGGAGATGTAGGGCCGGGTCATGGCCAGGTTTCTCTCACGGGCAGAGCTGTAGTCGTAGACCATGTCCGCCACCACATCGATCCGGCCTTCCTCCGCCAGCCTGTTCATCTCCCGGTCATTATCCGCTCCCAAAAGCTCAAACCTCAGACCGGTCTGCGCCGATATCTGTCCCAGCAGATCCACGGCGATGCCCCGGTAAGCGCCTGCCCTCTCATCCCAATAATCGAAAGGCGGTTTGTTGTTATAGACGCCCACCCGGATCTTTTCAACCTGATCAATGTACTGCCGTTCCGCATCGGATAAGGAAAATTCCTCGTTCTCCGAAGAAAAATACTTCTCATAAAGGGTGGTCTCAAAATAAGGGTCGGTCAGCTGGATGTTGAGGATCGCGGCATTCAGCTCCTCCATCAGCTTCGGATCACCCCCCTTGGCAGTTATGAAGAAAAAGGTTTGGGGGCAAATCTGGCCACCGTGCGGACTCCCTTCACATAATTCATGCTGGTGTTGAGAATCACATCCGCTTCCCCGTCCTCCACAGTCTGTATCTGCTCCTTCTCATCAGCACAGGGGACATATATCGGATCAATCATATTAATTCGACAGTAGTCCTCAAATTCCGCTTTGAGTCTCGTGCTCTTCCCTACAACGGCCACCCGCATCTGCTGCATGATCTGAGAGTTGACGGTGATGCCGCCCGCCCCGCTGCTGTAGGGCACCTGGAGCACGCTCTCCACGGAGCCGTAGCTATAGCTTGCATAATCATACAGGCTGCTCATGTCCTCACTGTAGAGCATGCCTCCCATCAAGTCCACGCTGCCCTCCTCCAGCTGATCCATAAGGGTGGTCAGACTCTCCGTCGCATCTCCGCCAGCCTGTACAAACTCATAATTCCAGCCGGTGTACTGGGCGATCTCCTCCAGATACTCATAGGTATAGCCTGTATAGTTGCCATACTCATCGATCTCCGTCAGCCCTAACTGAATCGGATAGGCGACCCGGACGGTTCTGCTCTCGTCGGCAGCATAAACCACGGCCGCACATGCCGCCGTCATCAACCACCCCATCACCAATCCTGCACAAATCTTTTTTATCTTAACGTATAGCGTTGCTGACATCTCTATAACAATACTCCTCTGTTTTTTCAGTCTATACCGATTATACCACCGGCAGACGATTTATCACAGTCTATTTTCGTCTGTTTTTATGACTTTCGTGTCATGGAACCCAGATCCAAAGTTGCTTTTTCTTTCAAGCTATAATATAATGAACAGACGTAAGCACTGCATTTTACATATAGGAGGAACAATATGGGATTCGAATTTATCAATAAGCTCCCGTCCCCGGAGGAGATCCGCGAGCTGATTCCGCTGGCTCCCGAGTTCACGAAGATTAAAAAAGACCGTGATCAGGAGATCAGTGATGTCATAACCGGCAAAAGCAAAAAATTTCTTCTTATTATAGGCCCCTGCTCCGCAGACAACGAGGACGCGGTGTGCGATTATGTCAACCGGCTGGTTGCCGTACAGGAGAAGGTTGCCGACAAGATCATCATCATTCCCCGGGTATACACCAACAAACCCCGCACCACCGGGGAGGGCTACAAGGGTATGGTCCATCAGCCCGACCCTGAGAAGAAACCGGACATGCACGAGGGGCTGATCGCTATCCGGCACATGCATGTGCGTGTGATCCGGGAGACCGGCCTCACCACCGCCGACGAGATGCTCTATCCGGAGAACCTGCGGTATCTGTCCGATCTGATGTCCTACGTGGCCATCGGCGCCCGTTCCGTGGAGAACCAGCAGCACCGGCTGACCTCCAGCGGCTGTGACGTCCCTGTGGGTATGAAAAACCCCACCAGCGGCGATCTCTCCGTGATGTTAAACTCCGTGGTGGCCGCTCAGAAGGGACATGACTTCATCTTCCGCGGCTGGGAGGTACAGACCCAGGGCAACCCTCTGACCCACACGATATTAAGGGGCGCGGTGAACAAACACGGCCAGTGCATCCCCAACTATCATTTTGAGGACCTGATTCTGCTGCATCAGCTCTACTCAGAGCG
>Ga0192243_10150_pt1 | contig 27599 bp, 33 predicted proteins | sample Koala_Koa27_K3_FD_131233 | JGI IMG/M metagenome (GOLD analysis project Ga0192243, IMG submission 131233) | Enriched cells from koala feces incubated with labeled cellulose particles, San Francisco Zoo, California, United States - Koala_Koa2-7_K3 ... | reverse complement strand
CGATAGAATAGATCCGTCTAAATTACTGCTGAAAGCGGTGGATGATATCACCCCTCTCTATGCTGACAAAAATCTTCAGGTGGAAAACGCTTTTGAAGCCGGAGAGACTGCAGTTATGGGGAATCTCCGTCTGGTGCGGCAGCTTATCAACAATCTGGTGGAGAATTCGATGAAATACACTCCGCCCGGCGGTGTCGTGCGCCTTTCAACGAAGCGCACCGCAGACGCTCTATACATTACAGTTTCGGACAATGGCTCCGGCATACCGGAGGCTGCGTTAAAACACATATTTGAGCCGTTCTACTGCGTCGATCCCTCCCGCTCCCGAAAGCTGGGCGGCGCCGGTCTTGGCCTTTCCATAGCGCGTATGGTGGCTGAGCGGCATGGCTGGCTGCTCGATGCTGAAAATGCCTGCACAGGAGGCGCTGTTTTTACGATTACAATACCAGCTTGGACTGAAGGGTCAGAGTCCATGCGTGATTGAACTTGTTTTAAACCATAGGATACGTTATAATGAAACAAGTACAATTTATAGTGAATACAGATGATTGGAAAGGGATTGTGGCGGCTGTTATGGGGAGGGAACCTGTGAGAGAATCTTTTTTTGAACAATTAATTGTCAACCAACAAAATTTGATGGCGTATGCCACGGATATAGCTACCAACGAAATCCTGTATATGACTCAAGCAGCAGCCAACCTATACGGATTTGAAAACGCGCAGGATACTTATGGGAAAAAATGCTATGAGTTGATTCAGGGGCTGGACTCAGTCTGCCCGTTTTGCACAAACGGTAAATTGGTACCAGGGGAGCCGTATCAATGGGAGCATTATAATGCAAAACTTCAGATGTGGTTTGATATTATAGATATCTTAGTCATGTTTGAAGGGAAAACCTGCAGGCTTGAGATCGCGCGGGACGTCACGGCTCAGAAAGAAAAGTTCGAACGTGTTTCAAACCGTCTTACCGTGGAGGAAACATTGGTGGACTGCATTCAAACGCTTTCCAGTGAAGCTGATGTTAATGCAGCGGTGAACCGCTTTTTGGAGATTATAGGCCATTTTTATGCGGCGGACCGGGCGTATATCTTTGAGTATTATAAGGATCAAATTAAAAACACGTTTGAGTGGTGCGCGCCTGATATCCTTCATCAAATGGATGTCCTGCAGGAAATCCCTATGGACTACATTGCGGAGTGGAACCGTAAATTTGAGCTTGACGGAGAGTTTTTTATTACCTCACTGGACAACGACCTGGCGGTGGATTCACCGGAGTACCGTATCCTAAAAGACCAGGGAATTGAAAGCCTTGCCGTCGCTCCGCTTAGGAAAAATGGTCAGGTTATTGGGTTTCTTGGCGTTGACAATCCTACGGAAAGCACAGAGGGTTTATCTTTACTTCACAGCGTATGCAGCTTCGTATTGGAGGAGATGGAGCGGCGCAGGTTCATCCAGAACCTGGAGTTATTCAGCTATACGGATTTGCTCACCGGGCTGCAGAACCGGAACAGCTACATAAAGATGTTGGATAAGCTTTCCAATCAGCAATTGCGCTCGTTAGGTGTTATCTACATCGATATCAATGGGATGAAAAAAATCAATGACAGCAATGGCCATGAATATGGGGATAAAGTGATCAAGAAGGTGGCGGATATCTTAAAGTCCCGCGTTGGACGCGAAGCATACCGGGTGGGCGGAGATGAGTTTACAGTGCTTTGCGTGGATATCGGCAAGCAGGACTTCCGGGTGCTCACGGAGAAGCTGATCCGGGATTTTAACAATAACAAAGAGTACGATGTGTCCATTGGCCATACCTGGAAAGAGGGCAATGTATCTGCCGACGAAGAAATCCTGAAGGCAGATGACTTAATGTACGCGGAAAAGCAGCGGTATTATCACGCGATTCTGCAGGGGGACAGAAAGGCCCGGGCCGGCATTGCCACGGAACTTCTCAGGGATATTGCCGACAACCGCTTTGATGTCTATTATCAGCCGCAGATCTGTCTTGAAAACGGGCGGATTATCGGTGCGGAAGCATTGGTACGTAAATGGAACAAACGGGGGAATTTAATTCTGCCGGACCGTTTTATTCCCCACTATGAGAGGGAGCGCGTAATCCGCCATCTGGATTTATTTGTCCTCCAGACCGTTTGCGCCGATTGGCAGAGATGGAAGAGCCAGGGCGTTGAAACCCACATTTCTTCCAATTTTTCGCGTGTCACGCTGATGGCCTCCGATATTGTGGGGCAGATCAAACAGATCTGCCAGGAATACGGAGTCCCCACAGAGAAGATTACGATAGAAGTAACCGAAAGCATCAGCAAGATGGAACCGCAGCAATTGATTGATCTGATGAACCAGATCGTGGCGGAGGGGTTCTCCGTTTCGCTGGATGATTTTGGTTCCAAATACTCCAATCTGTCGATCCTGACCACACTGGAATTCAGCGAGATTAAATTTGACAAATCTCTGGTGGATAAACTGAGCAGCGATGCCAAGAGCCGCATTGTCATGAAAAATACGATGCAAATCTGTCAGGAGCTTCCGATGACACGCTCTTTGGCAGAGGGAATTGAGACGGTGGAGCAGTTGGATCTGCTGCATCAATATCATTGCGATTATGGACAGGGGTATTACTTTGCCAAGCCTATGAGTGCGGACGCATTTTTTGAATTGGTCAAGAAGGAACAAATGCTGGGCACCTCCGTATTAATTTAGCCTGATCAGTGTGTGAAGACGTGAAAAATAATTTTTCGTTCGCTATTGACATATGGTATCTATTGGCATATAATAAAAACAGTAATAAATACTATTATTAGTATTGGAACCGGACGACGTTATTATCACACGAAAAGGAGAAAAATATGAGAAGTATTACAACACTTGATCTTCAGTATGCACACAGATTTTTTGGATTTAAAGGGGAAGCACAGTATTTGCACGGACATACGGGAATTTTGACTATTGAGGTGGAAGATTCCACAGAGCCAGGCGTTAACATGGTTTTCCCGTGTAACGAGATTCAGAAAACCGCATGGGAAGTTTTGAAAAACTTTGATCATGCCCTGATTTTGAGAGAAGATGATCCGCTGCTTCCCGCAATCCTCAAGGTCTATGAGGAACAGGGAATCCGGGACGGCGCCCCGAACAACCAGATGAAGGGCCCCGCTTTCAAAACCGAGCTTGCAACGGCCTATCCTGAGTGCCGCCTGGTGGTAACGAAAGAAACCATGACCGTGGAAGGCATGATTAAGATCGTATACGACCTGTTAAAGGACAAGCTGAACATCGTAAAGATTACATTTAGCAGCGGCGTCAATGCTGCAACCGAGGAATATCAGAACTCCAGAACAATCGACCGCTGCCCGTTATGCGGCATCGCATTAAACGAAAACGGCGTTTGCCCGAAATGCGGATACAGGAAGTAAGTAACGAATACATAGGGCGTTAGAGAATAAAAAGCCTGCCATATCACGTGATGAGGTTTGTGATATGGCAGGCTTTTATGTTACCTTTTAATTGTATCAAGGTTTTTACTATGCCCGAGATTTTTTATGATATAATGATGGAAAGAGTTCTGGCGTGACGAGTATTTGAAATGGATCTGTGGCTTTGCCAATGCTCAAGGCGGCAGGATATATATTGGAACTGATGATAACGGTATTGTCATTGGTGTACCAAACAGCAAAAAACTATTAGAAGATATCCCAAATAAAGTACGGGATATTCTTGGGATTATTGTGGATGTCAATTTGCTAACACAAGATGACAAAGAGTATATTGAGATATGTGTTAATGCAAGCAGCTATCCGGTAAACTATAAGGGGGAGTATCATTATCGGAGTGGCAGCACAAAGCAGCTTCTTAGGGGAGCAGCTTTGACTGAGTTTTTATTGTCTAAAACAGGATATAAATGGGATTCTGTTCCGGTAGACGGTGTTACTGTTGAAGATCTGGATAAAGAGAGTTTTGACATTTTTCGACGGGAAGCTTTGAGGAGCGGCCGTATGACAGAAGAAGATCTAAGTATGAGCAATGAACAGCTTTTGGACAGCTTTGGTCTTTTTGAACAGGGCAGGTTAAAACGTGCAGCAATTCTTCTATTTCATCGCAATCCGGAAAAATGGGTTACGGGTGCGTATATTAAAATCGGATATTTTGGGGAAGGCTCCGACCTGCGCTATCAGGACGAGATTCATGGTTCGTTATTTATACAAGCGGACAGGGTTATAGAATTAATTTATCTGGAGTACATGAAAGCAATGATATCCTATGACAATGTCACCAGAATTGAAACATATCCACTTCCAAAGGCGGCTGTCAGGGAAGCGGTATATAATGCCATTATTCATTCCAATTATGCAGCATTAGTTCCGATACAAATCCGGATTCACGAAGATGCAGTGTATATCAGTAATGACTGTATATTTCCGGTAAGATGGACAATCGAAACATTACTGGAGCGCCATCGTTCGCAACCTTATAATCCGAACATTGCCAATGGATTTTTTAGAGCTGGATATGTAGAAACATGGGGACGAGGGATAGAAAAGATATGCGAAGCATGCGTAAAACATGGCGTTCCGTTACCAGAATATAAACTTCACTTAGAAGATATTATGGTAAAATTTACGCCCTTAATGAGTCCTAAAGTGCCAAAACAACAAAGTGGCACTTTAAATGGCACTTTGGAAGAAAAAATATTATTGACAATAAAGGAAAATCCCCATGTAACACAGCAACAGATTGCGATGGAAATTGACTGTTCTGAACGAAAAATAAAACGCCTTATGAAAGCAATGCAGGAAGATGGTATTATTGAACGTATCGGTGGCCGGAAGTCAGGACTATGGGTTGAAAAATAAAGGTAATTTATAAAATGAAAAAGAACAGTAGATTCCAGGAGCTGGGGGTAGAGCTGATTCAGAGGGAGAACCGGCGCTTTCATCTGACTGCGGCGGGAGAATACTTTTACAGGCATAGCCGCGGGCTGCTATGTGGAGGTTTCCGGCCGGAATAAGGTGTGGACAAAGGAGCGGGTTACAATCAGTGAAGTACGGCAGATCCCGCGCATCCTCATCTCGTCTAAGGAGCAGCGGAATACGGAGCAGGAATATTATCAGAACACGCTTGGCTTCGGTGGATCTGCAACATGGGATTTTATCAGGTAATTAATCGCCGCAGGACACCCTGGAATTTGAAAGAAACTGCGATCCCAAAGGAAGTATTGGAGCAGATCCTTGCCACCGGATTGCAGGTAGTTAAAGAAAGGCACAATCCATGATATTGAATACCGGAGGGCGGACAGATACCGTCCAATACTATACTGACTGGCTGCTGAATCGATTTGGGGAGGGCTATGTGCTCTCACGCAATCCTCTTTTCCCGAACAAAGTCACACGCTATGAGCTGGTACCCGAAAAGGTGGATTGCGTTGTTTTCTGTTCTAAGAATTACAAACCCATACTGCCACGCCTTCATGAGATTACGGATCGTTTCAATACATATTTTCACTATACGATTACTGCTTATGGCAAGGACATTGAGCCGGGGGTTCCCTCTATTGAAGAGAGCATGAAAACACTTGCCGAGTTGTCAGAGCTGGTAGGGAAACAGCGTATCGCCTGGAGATATGATCCGATTTTATTGACGGAAAAGTACACGATTGCACGTCATATGGAAACCTTTGAACATATGGCGGGGTGTTGGCTCCATATATTGACCGTTGTATTTTTAGCTTTGTAGAGATGTATAAAAAGCTGGAAATCAATATGCCGGAGCTTATCCCATTGTCCGAAGGAGACGTGGAAGTTTTGGCACAAGGGCTTGGCTCTATTGCGGGGAAATATGGCATTACGATTCAAACGTGTGGCACAAACGGAGATTATACCCGTTATGGTATCCATAGTTCCGGCTGCATGACCCTTGATATACTCGGCGACGCAAACGGTATTGTGTTCAAGGATTTGAAGCACAAGGGTATGCGGCAGGGCTGCCATTGTATCGAAAGCCGGGATATCGGCGCATATGACACCTGCATGAATGGATGTAAATATTGCTACGCCAACAAAACCCCTCGCAAAGCTATTGAGAATTATAGATATCACGACCCGGCTTCCCCCTTGCTGCTGGGGACTGTAAAGCCGGACGATATTGTTATGCAGGGAGTACAAAGATCATTTCAAAGAGGATAAAAATGCCTGGACCGTGAGGAATGGAGCCGCTTTGCCGCCGTTATCCCCGAACGTCTTTCGTATTTCATTGAAAAAAACAGCACGACACCGGAAGCATACTTGGAAAGTAAAGGAAAAGCCAAATCGCAGTCACTCTTTTGAGTGATGTGGTTTGGCTTTTCTTCATGAACTGTACGTATCAAAAGTATGCATAGACAGTCTGAGCTTACGGGAGTATGGAACGGCTGTTTTATTGAAGGAAGTCGGTAAAGTAATCAAAGAAGGCGGCGTGGGCGTGACCATCTCCAGCCAGTCCGGGCACAGAATGCCCGCGCTTTCGGCTGAGACGGATGAACAGCTTGCGATGGCGGAAGCCGTCAAGTAGGGAGCAAAGGGAGCCAGAATCAATTCCATTTCCCCGGGTATCGTGGTGACACCGCTGTCGATCGGTGGATTTAACGGTCCAAGAGGCGATTTCTACAAGAATATTCTATGGGCCGCTAAAGCCGTGAAATTATAATTATCTTTGGCCCCCGTCACAGATATTAATGGACATATTCCCGCGGAGATACGCCGTAATACTCGCGAAACGCCTTGTAAAAATTACTGCTGTTGCCGTACCCCAGCGTCAAAGCAATCTCATTGATTGCAAGATCAGTGCTTTTTAAAAGGATCACAGCACGCTCCATTCGCTGGGATAGAAGAATTTCAGAAAAGGATTTTCCCAGTTCCCGGCGCAGCAGGGTGGAGATGTAGTTGGGATGGCAAGAAAAACGTGCCGCGATATCCTTCAGTGTTACCTTGTCAGAATGTTCACTTATGTACTGGACAATCCGGTCGGATAAGCGGTCCGCGGGTGACTTTTGATTTGTAAAGGCATACTGGCGGGCCACCTGCATCAGGAAGGCCAGAGCCAGGGGCTTTAATATGTCCTGGGTATCCTCATCTTTATGGGCATACTCGATCACCATCATCTCCAACAGTGTGCGGATGTTACAGTCGTCCTCGATTTTGAAATGAAGGTATTCCTCAGAGAAGCAATTGGTGGAAGGATCGAGAAAAAAATGAAACAACCCGGAATCAGCCGACAACAGGGGAAGGAAAGAGCGGAAAAAGGTTTCACGCCGGATCAACACGCCGATGATGATGGTTTCCTGATTATCATGGACACACAGAGCGTGCCCGGCAAACGGCTGACCTGCATACAATTCCCGTTCCCGGATCGTGATCTTGTTATCGTATTTGTAGCTGAGAGAATCATATTCTCCCTTACAGGTGTAATTAAAGTAAAAGAAATCATGACGGTGAAATAATTCCTGTACTCCGTTACTTTGATGGACGCAGATCAATATGTTTTCCTGTTTTGGACCTGGCCAGCAATACATTTTTTTCATTCTGACTGCCAACAGGAAAGTCATGATATGTCCAGTCAAGACCGGAGAACTGTTCCTGCAGAGCTTCGATTGACGGAGACAGCTTCTGTGTACCCATAGGATATCCTCCTCTCGTAATGGTTCTATGCTACCATAGAATATTACAAATTGCCACAGCTTCCATTAAGTTTTAGCGCTGATTTTTCAAGAGCTTCCGGCTATACTGATTGGTACGCAATGATTAAGCAGGAGGTTATTGAATGAAACCCATAATATGGAGTGATAAAAACGCCGCCTTTTATAGAAAACTGTTTTCACTCGTACTGCCTATCGCCTTTCAGCAGTTCATGCTGGCGGCAGTCAGTGCGTCCGATGCGCTGATGCTCGGATTTGTGAGCCAGGACTCTCTTTCCGCAGTATCACTGGCCGGGCAGATTACCTTTGCGTTTAACCTTTTTATGGGCGGCCTGACGATGGGGACAAGTATACTGGCGGCGCAGTATTACGGGAAGGGGGATATGACAGCCATTGAAAAAATCTTTGCCTATGTCATCAAAGTTTCTTTCCTTATATCCGCAATCTTTTTTCTGGCGGCTCTTTTTATCCCGGAAACCCTCATGCGGGTTTTTACAAACGAGCCGCAGCTGATATCAAACGGAATTGTTTATCTCCGTGTGGTAGCGTTGTCATATTTGTTTACCGGTATTTCTCAGATTTACCTGTGCATTTTGAAAAACACAGGCTACACCGTTAAAAGTATGGTCATCGGATCGACTGCCGTGGTAGTTAATATATTCCTGAATGCTGCTTTGATCTATGGGCTGATGTGTTTTCCTGAAATGGGGATTGCGGGTGCGGCTCTGGCCACATCCATTTCAAAACTGATAGAAATGGGATGGGCTTACATGGAGTCCCTGAGGAAAAAAAAGGGCCAGACTGCGCGTAAAATATTGCTTTATAACAGAAAAAAATCTGGTGCGGGACTATTGGAAATATACAATCCCAATGCTTGGCGACTATCTGGTATGGGGCTGCGGCTTCACTACATATTCCGTTATCATGGGCCACTTAGGAAGTGATGCTGTGGCGGCCAACTCCATTGCCAACATTGTCAAAAACCTGATTGTCAGCCTTTGTACAGGGCTTGGGAACGGCGGCGGTATTATCGTGGGCAACGAGCTGGGGATGGGAGATTTAAAGAAGGCGAAGGAATACGGAGGCCGTCTCTGTAAGCTGGCGGTCATAAGCGGTGTCTTGTCAGGTGTGGTTTTAGTAGCGCTAACCCCTGTCATCGTAAAGGTCACCACTTTAAGTCCGCAGGCCACAGAATATCTGAAATGGATGCTGATTCTATGCGCCTGTTACATGGTCGGGAAATCCATTAACATGACAACCATAGCCGGAATATTTCCCGCAGGCGGCGACTCTAAGTTTGGTCTGATCTGCGATGCAGTTACCATGTGGGTCTTTGCGGTTCCCGTTGGCTTTTTAGCGGCCTTCGTCTGGAACCTGCCGGTAGTAGCCGTATTCCTGATTATCAACCTGGATGAGATTGTGAAGCTGCCGGCGGCGGTCCTTCATTATCGGAAATACGGATGGCTTAAAAACCTTACGAGGTAGGCGGTTCCAGAGATATATCATATTATCATTTACCACACATAAAGATAAGATTTAGCGCTGTATTCTGAAATCAGAGGCAGTACAATAGGGTCTTGAAACAAAGTCGGAATTCAAGATGAGGAGGAATATCTTATGAACAATTTTATTTTTAACATGCCGACCCGCGTATTATTTGGGGCAGGACAGCTTAATCATCTGCATGAGGAAAGCCTTCCGGGTAAAAAAGCCCTGATCGTCACCTCGAACGGCCAATCCACTAAGAAATACGGTTATCTGTCCCGTGTGCAAAAGGAACTGGAACTGGCTGGTGTGGAACATTGTCTGTTTGATGAAATCCGTCCGAACCCCACCCGGAAGAATGTCATGGACGGCGCAAAGGCGGTCAGGGACAATGGTTGTGATTTTGTTGTGGCCCTGGGTGGCGGCTCTGTCATGGACTGCAGCAAATGTATAGCACTGATGGCGGCAAACCCAGGTGATATTTGGGATTACAGTTTAAGCAAAGCTGGTGGAAAGAAGAACGCGGAATTCGACGCGTTGCCTATCATATGCATCACCACCTCCGCCGGGACCGGCAGCGAAGTAGATATCGCGGCTGTTATCTCGGACGACGAATTAAAGGAGAAAACCGGTATTTTCTTCCCATCCATGTTCCCCACGCTCTCTGCGGTGGATGCGGACCTGATGATGAGCGTCCCCCCCCGGAACTTACTGCTTATCAGGGGATGGATACGTTCTTCCATGCCTCTGAAAGCGTCATCAATAAAAATAAGCATCCTATGGGGGAAATGTTTGCGCTCAAGGCGATTGAACTGGTTGCAAAATATCTGCCTGTTGCATATAAGGACGGAAGCAACAAGGAAGCCCGTGAGAACATGGCGCTGGCAAATTCATTGGCCGCTTACTATATGCTCTGTACCTCTGCTCACACCATTGAGCATGTTATGGGAAGTTATCATAAAAATCTGGTACACGGGGCCGGCCTTATTATGACAGCTCACGCTTATTATGATTTTTTTGCCGGGAAAAAGGCTGCTGAAGAACCGATGATGAAGATGGCGAAGGCAATGGGGGTGGAGAATCCTGCTTCAGGAAAAGACTTTATTAAGGCGTTGGATGAATTGATTGCCGCTGTTGGATGTGCCGATCTGAAAATGAGCGATGCCGGTATCACAAGAGAGGAATTAAAGCTGTATCCGCAGAAGATCCATGAGGTGCTTGGCGGTGATATTACCGCAGATCCGCTTCCATTATCAGACAGTGACTATTTAGAAATTTACGAAAAATCCTATCGGTAAGTTTTGTATGGGACTGCCCTAACACATTTCAATGTGGGATGGAGGTAAAAGCATGGTTAGAAAAATGATGTCCGCAGTACTAACGGTCATTCTGATGACGACAGTAACAGCCTGCGGTAAAACGCCGCCCCAGGAATCCAGGCTGTCACAGGAGGTGACACAGATGAGTGCAGAAAGCCAAAATGCAATGGGAGCCATGTCGCCGGAAGAGGCATTAGAATATATGAAAGAAACAAAAAATCTGGTGATTATCGATGCCGCGGCCACAAGATGGTACGGTGAAAACCATTTTGAAGGCGCAATCAATATCCCAATCGAGGAACTGGACGGAGAAGCAGAGGACGCGTTATATATGGAGATTCCAGCTGACAGGCCCGTTCTGCTGCACTGCCGTCTTGGAATGATTGTGCCGGGGGCTTACGACCGGGTATTAGAACTGCGCCCGGACATACCGGAAATTTCGTATATTGATGGCGCGCCGCAATTTGATGAATATAACGAATGGTTGGAAAACCGGCAATAAGGAGAACTATGGATACGAAAGCAATTTTAACCAATGAGAGCCCCCATGATAATGGGATGACAGAACTTGAGAAATTAGAGGCCGGACTGGAATATGATTTTTGGGATGCGGAGGTAGATGGTCAGAAGATTCATGCCTTGGAATGGTGCCAGAAGCTGAACGCTATTCCGATGCACAATGCAGAAGAACGGTCAGCCGCGATCCAGGCTTTGTTTGGCTCTGCCGGAGAGAACGCCACTGTTCTGCCTGTTTTTAACTGTGATAATGGCAGCAACATTCATGTGGGTAAAAATTTTCTTGCGAATTATAATGTGACCATTTTGGATATTGCGCCGGTGCGGATTGGGGATTACGTCATGATTGGTCCCGGCACATTGATTACTACGGTTAATCATCCGCTTTCGCCTCTTGGCCGCCGCAGGCATCTTGGAATTGCAAAGCCTGTCCGTATTGGTAACGATGTGTGGATTGGCGGCAATGTGACCATTTTACCTGGCGTTACCATCGGAAACAATGTGGTGGTGGCCGCGGGCGCCGTTGTCACAAAGGATATTCCTAACGACTGCGTGGTTGGAGGCGTCCCGGCCAAGGTAATTCGAAAAATCGAAAATGATTTATCTGGAAAGGTGGTATAATAAAAGCGAGAAAATAAAATGACAGGGTTGGTGAACAGAAGATGGGTGAGCAAAAGGAAATCAATACTCCAAACCGGATTCAGGTGCGGAATGCGAGAGTACATAATCTGAAAAATATTGACGTGGATATTCCGCTGAATCAGATCGTCGGTATCGCCGGTGTCTCCGGTTCCGGGAAATCATCGCTGGCGCTGGGGGTTTTGTATGCGGAGGGGTCGAGGCGTTATCTTGACGCGCTTTCGACTTATACCCGCCGCCGCATGACGCAGGCGGCCAGGGCGCAGGTGGATGAAGTGCTTTATATACCGGCGGCATTGGCGCTGCATCAGCGTCCCGGCGTGCCAGGTATCCGCAGTACCTTTGGAACGGGGACGGAGCTTTTGAACAGCCTGCGCCTGATGTTCTCCCGGCTCTCCAGCCATTGCTGCCCCAATGGGCACTATCAGAAACCGTCGCTGGCAGTGGCGGCGGGGCAGGAGTTGATCTGCCCGGAATGCGGGGAGCGGTTCTTCGGTCTTTCGGCAGAGGAACTGGCCTTCAACAGTCAGGGAGCCTGCCGCATCTGCGGTGGCACCGGGGTGGTGCGCACGGTCGATCAGGATACCCTGGTACCGGATGAATCCCTGACAATCGATGAGGGCGCGGTTGCGCCGTGGAATACCCTGATGTGGTCGCTGATGACGGACGTGTGCCGCGCCATGGGAGTACGCACCGACGTACCATTTTCCCAACTGACGGCCAGGGAGCGTGAGATCGTTTTTCATGGTCCGGCGAAAAAGCATATTTTTTACAAGCCTAAGAACGGCAGCAACCAGGCGGGAGAACTGGATTTTACTTATTTCAATGCCAATTACACGGTAGAAAATGCCCTTGCCAAGGTAAAAGGTGAAAAGGGCATGAAGCGGGTTGAAAAATATTTGAAGCAGGGAGCATGTCCGGATTGTGGCGGTTCCTGGCTTTCCGCCGCCGCCAGGCTGCCGAAGCTGCAGGGGATTTCTCTGGATGAAGCCTGCCGGATGACGCTTGATCAGCTGGTATCGTGGGTGGCCGAAGTGCCGGGATCTCTGCCGGCGGAAATGCGGCCTATGGCCCAGGCAATCTGCGAATCGTTTCAAACTGTGGCAAAACGGTTGATGGACCTGGGACTTGGCTACCTTAGCCTTGACCGCGCCGCCGCCACGCTTTCCACGGGAGAACGGCAGCGGATGCAGCTGGCCCGGGCGGTCCGCAACCGCACTACCGGTGTCCTGTACGTTTTGGATGAGCCGTCTATCGGTCTGCATCCGTCGAATATCATCGGGCTAACCGGTGTGATGCGTGATCTGATTGCTGACGGGAACTCCATTGTGCTGGTGGATCATGACACACAGATTTTGTCGGAATCGGACTGGATTGTTGAAATGGGGCCGGAAGCCGGCGCGGACGGCGGCCGGGTCATCGCCCAGGGAACCGTCCCGGCGGTGAAGCAGAACCCCGCTTCCCAGATTGGACCATTTCTTTCCAGCGAACATAGAACCAGGATGAGAAAGCAGACTGCGCCGGGGGGAGCTGTTTGATTTGGGGAAAATCCATTTGTCCACCGGTCAAATCCATACGGTAAAGCCCTTGGAGACGGATATTCCACAAGGCACGCTGACGATAGTAACAGGCGTGTCCGGCTCCGGTAAAACCACGCTGATTCTGGAAAGCCTGATCCCTGGTTTGGAAGCGGCAATCGCCGGGAAAAAACTTCCCAGCCATGTAAAGGCAATTTCAGGGGACCAGATCCGGCAGGTTAAGCTGATCGACGCAGCCCCTATAGGTATCAATGTGCGTTCCACTGTAGCCACCTACGCCAATGTACACGATGAACTGCGGAAAGTCTACGCAAGAACGCCGGACGCCAAGACGCTGGGATACAAGGCCGGCGATTTTTCATACAATACCGGTCAGCTGCGCTGCCCAACCTGCGACGGAACAGGAACCATCAGTCTGGATGTACAGTTTTTGCCTGACGTGGACATCCCCTGTCCGGAGTGCCGGGGTTCAAGATATGCCAGGAAAGCGGAACTGATTAAGCGCAAAAACAAGGCTGGAAAAGAATATTCCCTGCCGGAAATCATGGCTATGGATGTAAAGCACGCATTGGAGGCGTGCGAGGATCTGAAAACAGTACACCAGCGGCTGCAGGTCCTCGCAGATCTGGGTCTCGGCTATCTTACTCTTGGCGAGGAAACGCCCAGTCTGTCCGGCGGCGAAGCCCAGCGGCTTAAGCTGGCGTCTGAGATGGGCAGGCAGCAGGCGGGGACAGTCTTTGTATTCGATGAACCGACCATAGGACTGCATCCCCTGGATGTGCACACTCTGCTGACAGTTTTTGACCGGCTGGTGGAATATGGCGCTACGGTTCTTGTGATAGAGCATGATCTGGATGTTATTTCCAATGCGGATTATCTGATCGATATGGGGCCGGGGGGGGGAGGAAACGGCGGCGGACGCATTGTTGCAGCCGGAACGCCTGATGAGGTTGCGGCCAATCCACAGAGTATTACCGGCAGGTATATAAAAAAACAATGTTCCCCCACATAGACACTGTTCCGGGCCAGAGAAGGACTCAGCACGGAGGAACCTGTTGGTTTTACACGGAAAAGTGCGGAGGTACTCGAAGGTGAGGCCGTATGGCTTCGTTATTAAGAAGGGTCCCGCATGAGCTTTTAACCAGCCTTTGCGGGACCCTTGTTAATCAGTCGATTTCTATAATATAGTTGCTCTTGCGGGGAGCGGCGCCAGGCTGTTCTCCTGCGCTATAACCCAGTGCAATGGTGGATACGCAGATAAGATGATCGGGCAGACCCCAGCTTTGCATCAGCGCTTTTCCTTCCTCCGACTCAAACATCTCTTTCCCACGGTGAATCCAACAGGAGCCTAAGCCGGCCGCATAGGCGGCGTTCAGCATATTGCCGGCTACCAGACTGGCATCCGCAACCGGGGCATGGCCGTCAACCGGGGCAAAAACAAGAATAATCGTGGGTGCTCCGTAATACGGATGGGGCATCTGAGGCGCGTTTAAAACCCGGGCATTCATGGCATCAATCCGTGCAACAGTCTCTGGATTTTGAATGGCAACAATAAAGGGCGCCTGGGTCCCCGCGGCAGTCGGTGCGTAGGTTCCCGCCTCCAAAACCGTATGTAATTCCTCTTTTGTAATCTGATCAGCTTTAAACTTGCGAATACTTCTGCGGTTTTTTAATACTTCTAATGCCTCTTGTTTCATCTCTATCGGCCTCCTGTGATTAGATATGTAGCATTAATTGTAGCATATATCACTACAATCAATATTATATGCTATTCTATTTGTAGTGTCAATGACAACAATTGACTTTTGCTATAAAATAACATAAACTATGTACGGAGGACAATGTGATGAAAATGAGTACCCAGTTTACGGTATCGATCCAGATGCTTATGATTATTACAATCTTTAAAGATAAAAAAATAACCAGCGAGACACTTTCACAGAGTACAGGCGCCAATCCTGTGATGATCCGGCAGTTATATGGAAAGCTAAAGAGTGCCGGTATCTTAAACGTTTCCACAGGAATGGGAGCCACCTCTCTGGCGAAATCACCGGAGGATATTTCTCTGCGGGACGTCTACAGCGCGGTGGAGGGCTACAATCCCAACGCCCTTTTTCAGTTCCATCCCCAAATATCAGAAGGCTGCCAGGTCGGCCGCTTCTTTAAGGAGATATTGAGCGTCCATCTGGACGAGGCGATCCAGGCGATGGCGGAAAAATTAGCCAAAGTCTCTCTGGCCCAGTTGTTGGAGGAGTGGAATGCAGTCAATAAACGGTAGGTGGGACCTGATCACACCACAACTAAAGAGCTGCTCTTTATCTTGTCCCTGTATTTTTTCTCAAGCTTGCTGTCCGTAATGACAACCTGAAAGTCACTCAGACGCGCCACGTCCAGCAGGGATGTGGTTCCAAACTTTGAGGAATCTGCCATCAGGATGTTATAGGAACTCTTTCTGATGGCGGTTTTTTTGATCTGGCATTCCAGTTCTGATGCATTGGTCAGGATTCCGTCTGCGTTGATGGCCGTAGTGGCGATGAATGCCTTGTTTAAGTTCAGCCGCTCCAGATACTGGGGAGTGGTGGTGTCACAGAGTGACAGCGTCTTTCTGGCTAAGGAACCGGGGAGAGAGATCACATTGATGTTGGGCTTCTGCAGAGCCTTTGTAACCACTACAAGATTATTGGTTATGATGGCAAGGGAGATCTTGTCATCGATATAATCAATAATTGGGCTGGTGGTAGTGCCGGAGTCAATAAAGATGATATCCCCCTCCGCGATATAGTGGGCCGCAGTTTCTGCAATGTTGTTTTTATCCCTGCTTCTCTTTTCCGTGCGGTACTCAAAGGCCGTCATCTCGGCGTTGGTGCTGATCTCGACACCGCCGTATACCTTTTTGACAATTCCTTTTTTCTCAAGATATTTGATATCACTTCTTATGGTATTCATGGATACCTGAAACTGGCTTTCCAGTTCGCTCATAGTAACCTTCTGCTTTTCGGCAATATAAATCTCGATACGTTTTCTTCTATCCTCAGTCATAGTACGTTCCGTGTGATGCGGGCAATGACATCTGTACGGCCCCCTCTCTATAGTATTGTAAATGAAAATTGCTGCCGGTTAATAATTGCATTATAAACTTGACAATTACAAATGTCAAGTAGCAAGGAATATAACAAAAAATAAAGTGTTAAATCTGAAAAATAATTGTTAAATTAATAATAATTACATTAAATATAACAATTAATTTAACAAAAAACCCTTTACAAGCACAAAAAAGTTTGGTAAGTTAATACTATGAAAATTACATTGAGGAGGGGAAGTCATGAAAAAGATAGCAATTCTTCACACGGCAAAATCAACGGTTCCTATGTTCCACAAGCTAATCAATCAGAACTTCAGGGACGTTCAAATTTACAATTGGCTGGACGACTCGATTCTGCCCATGCTGATGGAGGATGCGGGGACCCTGGAATACGCCTTTGAAAAACTGTTGACTTACAGCAGATTTGCCGAGGGGCAGGGAGCAGAGCTGATATTAAACGCCTGCTCTTCTGTGGGGGAGTTTAAGGTGTATGCAAGGAACAAAATATCCGTTCCGGTGCTGAGGATCGACGATCCGGTGACGGATATCCTGGCAGCCAAGTACCGCAGGATCGGGGTTTTAGCCACGCTGGAGACGACGCTGCGTCCGTCCACGGAACTGCTGAAAGGAAAGGGCAGGGAGCTGGAGATTTCGGCGGAGGTGGTGAGCGGCGCCTATGAAGCAGCATCCAAAGGTAATCAGCAGGACCACGACAGTCTGATTGCAAAAGCCGTGATGAACATGCTGGAGAGGAAGGAAGCGGTATTTCTGGCCCAGGCATCCATGTCGGAAGCGCTGCGCCTGGTACCTGAGGAATTCCACAGCGCCGTATACACCAGCACCGCCTGTATGATGGAAGCCCTGAAACAGTATCTGTAAGAGGATGACTCAAAAAAATAAGAGGAGCAGCAGATTATGAAGTTGACAAAAGTATTGAGCAACACGGTGAAGGAACACTATGCGGTTGGTTCCTTCTCACCCCGCTACGTAAACATGATTAAGCCGGTTTTGGAGGCCATACAGGAGATGGATTCCCCCCGGCATAGTCCAGATTTCTTCCAAGGAGTTAGAAAAGTATGGGGTGACTCCCAAGGAATTTGCGGATGAGTTTTTCCATCAGATGGCGGCCCTTCCGGTCACGGTTCCGGTTACCCTTCATCTGGACCATACCTATACCTTTGAGGTGATACAGCAGGCGATTGAGGCCGGATTTGAATCCGTCATGATCGACGCCTCCGCAAAGGAGTATGACGGAAATGTGAGTCTGACCAAACAGATCGTCCAGTATGCCCATGAGCGAAACGTGGATGTTGAGGCTGAACTGGGGAAGATCGGAGCCAATGATCAGATTGAGACAGACGGGGACGACAGCGACTTATACACCGTGCCGGAGGAGGCAAAATCCTTTGTGGAGGCTACCGGAGTGGATGCCCTGGCGGTATCGGTTGGCACGGCCCACGGCGTATATACGGTGAAACACCCCAATATACAGTTTGACATCATAAAGGAGATTCGCGGACTGACTCCTGTATACCTGGTGCTCCACGGCGGTTCCGGTGTTCCGGCCCAGATGGTCATAGACGCTTACCGGCTTCCCGGAGGCGGGGTCAGCAAGGTGAATATCGCAACGGATCTGGAGCTGGCGTTCCTTGCAGCCATCGGGGAAAAGGAGCGGGGGACCAACGCCTGGTGCAACGGGCTGGATGAGAACACATTGGAGACAGGACGGCAGGCAGTGAAGGAAGAAGTGAAGAAAAAAATCAGGGAATATCTGCACAGCGACCACAAGGCAGAGAGCTTCCGGTAAGGCGGGGGAGAGATGATAATTGGCTGCATAGCGGATGATTTTACCGGCGCAGGGGATGCCGCCTCCTTCATGGAAAAAGGCGGGCTGCGGGTGATCCTCTCCAACGGGATTCCAGATTCCAAGTCTCTGAAAGAGGAAGAACTGGAACGGGCGGACGCCGTGGTGATAGCGCTGAAATCCAGGGCGCTGGAAGCGGAAACCGCAGTGGCCGCCGTCTTAGAGGCCGCCGAGTGGCTGAAGGCCCACGGCGCCGAAAGGTATTACATAAAATATTGCTCCACGTTTGACTCCACCAAGGACGGCAATATAGGCCCTGTCTGCGATGCAATGCTTCAATGGACAGGGGAAGCCTACACCGTGTTGTGCCCCTCCCTTCCGATTAATGGAAGAACCGTGAAGGACGGCTGTCTGTATGTGAAGAGGGTGCCTCTGGCGGAAAGCCATATGAGATACCACCCATTAAATCCCATGACGGACAGCAGAATTAAAAACCTGATGGACGCCCAAAGCCGTTACCCTTCCTTTGAGACAGGAAAAAATTATGACGTGGAGGAACTGCTCAGGGAGCGGAAGGAGCAACATTTTTATCTGATTCCTGACTATGAGACGGAGAAGGACGGGGAGGCCATAGCGGAAGCGTTTAAGGACAGCCGGTTGTTCACCGGCGGCAGCGGATTGCTGGAAGCTCTGGCCCGTCTCTACACCGGCAGTGGGAGCGCTCATGAGCCCCATGCCCCGGAGAGCACGGATGAGAAGGCTCTGATTCTGGCAGGCAGTTGTTCCAAAGCGACGCTGGATCAGATCACCGCGTTCCGGCAGACCGGCCGTCCGTCTTATAAAATCGAGCCGGACCAGCTTTTAGAGGGAAAACAAAGCCTGGATGAATTAAAGCATTTTATCAAACGCACGGATGGAACGGTTCTTATCTATAGCTCCGACACCACGGAGCATATCAAGGATTATAGCCACAGCCAGAGGGAGATATCGGAGATTCTGGAACAGACCTTGTCCGACCTGGCGCTGTATGCGGCGGAAAACGGGATCAACAAGCTGGTGGTGGCGGGAGGAGAGACGTCGGGCGCAGTCATGCTGAAGCTGGGCCACCGGATCTTTCACATCGGAAAAAGCATGGCTCCGGGAGTTCCGGTCCTGCTTCCGGTGAACCGGCCGAAGCTGCGCATCGTGCTGAAATCGGGAAATTTTGGGGGACAAAATTTCTTTGTGGAAGCCGTCTCGCGGATGTAGGACACAGTGAAAAGGAGGTTCAGAAGATGGGATCGGAGGAAATACTGGATAAAAAACTGGAGGAAGCCATCTGGGCGGCAAAATGTTTGTTTGACCGGGGAAGGACCACCGGTTCTTCCGGAAACATAAGCTTCCGTCTGGGTGACAGCATTTACATATCAGGCAGCGGTACTTGTTTTGGACTGCTGAAGAAAGAAGAATTTGCCGTTTTGTCACTGGACGGAACCTTGAAGAATGGTGTAAAGCCCAGCAAGGAATGGCCGTTACATCTGGCTGTCTATGAACAGCGGCCGGATACGGCGGCGGTGATCCACACCCACGGCAGGTATGCGGCGCTCTGGAGCTTTATGGAGGGCCTGGATGAAAGAGACTGCATCCCCGCCCACACGCCGTACCTGAAGATGAAGGTAGGCCGTGTCGGTGTGGTTCCCTACGAGAAGCCGGGGTCTAAAGAGCTGTTTGCGGCATTTGAGGAGCGGGTTCCGTTCAGTGATGCGTATCTGTTAAAGCAGCATGGGGCCGTTGTGCCCGCTGAGAGTATCACCGAGGCATTCTTTGGGATAGAGGAATTGGAGGAGGGCTGCTTTACGGCATGGAACTTAAAAGAGAAGCCTGTTATCTAGGCATAGATATCGGCACGACAAACAGTAAGGTGGGGATACTGGATGAGCACTGGAATATGGTTCAGGTTTCCAGTATGCCGACGCCTCAAATAACAGACCGGTATGGAATACAGGTCTACGACGCGGACCGGCTTTGGTCGGATTTGGAAAAACTGATCGCAAACATAACAAAAGGCCGTCGTGTCCGCTCGATCGGAGTCACCAGCATGGCGGAGCCGGGAGTGTTGGTGGACCGGAAACGGAACAGGATCTGCGGCAGCATACATTCCTGGTCCGATTCCCGCTCAGCCGTGTTTGCTCAGCCGCTGTATGAGAAGGACGAGGAACGTTTTTATCAGACGGGGATGCATAACAGTTCCAAGTATTCTGTGTATCAGGCTTTGGCTCAGCTGAGAGAGGAGACGGTATCGCCGGATCATATGATGTTTCTCCAGGCCGCCCCTTACATCGTGTGGCGGCTGACTGGAAGCTGTGTGACTGATGAGACCCTTGCCCTCCGCACCTATTCTTACCACATCGGGGAGAAGCGCTACGATGAACGCCTTCTCGAATCATTCGGCCTTTCCTCTGACCTGTTTCCGCCGGTATATCCCAGCGGCGAGGCCAAAGGAATCCTGAAACCGGAGCTGCAAAGGGAATTTGGCTGTGGGCCGGTTCCGGTGGCGGTCTGCGGCCATGACCATATGTGCGCCGCCGCTGCGGTGGGCGCTGTGGACGATGAGAGCCTGTTTTTTGTCCCTGGGGACCACGGGTGTGCTGATGGGGAATTTCCCGGAACGGCCGCTATGCAGGTCCGATTATGAAAGCGGATATTCGTTCGGATTACACACCGTTCCCGGGAAAATGACCTGGCTGGGCGCGATCCAGGCGGCGGGCAGCGCGGTGGACTGGGGCCGCTCCATCATAGGGATCGAGGGAAATGACTACAGTGTGTTTAATCAATTGCTGGAGCTCAAAGCCGGAACCGTGGGAGAAATTCTCTTCTTCCCCTATCTCTCAGGCAGCGGCGCGCCTATGCTGGACCGGAGAGTGCGGGGCGGCTTCTGCGGATTGGATATCCGCCACGACAAGGGAGATCTGGTCTATGCGATTGTGGAGGGATTGGGGTATGAGATCCGCATGATACAGCAGCATTCTCCCGCGCGCGGGATCAGAAAGGTTCAGGCCGTGGGCGGCGGCACCAGAAATAAAGTGCTTATGCAGGTGCTGGCGGATATGCTGGACTGCGAAGTGACTCAGGCAGAGTATGAGGAAGCAGCATTGGCGGGAGCCGCCATGCTTGCCTCTGACATTTCTATAGAAGAGATCAGGAAGAATCAAGAAACCAACGCCCATGTCCGGCGCTCTTATACGCCGGACATGGCAAGACACGACTGCTATGAGGAGAGATATCGAAACGCCTATCTCCCCACGCAGAAATTAATCAGGCAATATTTAAAAGAATATTGAAAATAAAAAATTGGAGGCTCCATTATGAAGAAAAGTATTAGTGTTCTGCTCACCTTAGCTATGATCGGTTCCCTGTCCCTTTCGGGCTGCGGTCAAAAACCGGAGACTGGTTCGACGGCCCAGACGGAAGCGTCTGACTCAGGAAGTCAGGCTGCCGCAGAGCCTGCGGCGGACCCGATTGCGATATCCGTGGGATATGACAACAACCCGGGCGAGCCCCTGGATCTGGCCTGCCAGGAGTGGAAACGCCTGGCGGAGGAAAAGACCAACGGTTCCATCGTATTTGAGCTGTATCCCTCGTCCCAGTTAGGCAGCATGGCGGATTTGATTGATCAGGCCCTCTCAGGGGACGCGGTGATTATGAACGTGAACACAGGACATTTTGCTGATCTGGGAGTAAACGGCTTTGACGTGGTGATGGCCCCCTATCTGATCACCAGCTTTGAGGACTATGATAAGGTTCATGAGAGCGACTGGTGGAAAGGGAAGGAAGAGGAGCTGGAGGATGTGGGCTTAAAGATTGTCAGCGGCCCCTGGCATTACGGAGTGCGTCATCTGCTCAGCAAGCGTCCCGTAGAGACGGTGGCGGATATGAAGGGCTTAAAGGTCCGTACTTCTCAGAAGACCTGTCTGATTCGCGGTATGGAGGCGCTGGGGGCGGTTGCGGTTCCCATGTCGTTAAACGAGGTTTATGTGGCGCTTCAGCAGGGAACCATTGACGCAGTTGAAAATCCTCTGGATGTTTTATATAACGGCTCCTTTTTTGAGGTAGCGAAGGAACTGACATTGACGGCACACTCCTTTGACGTCTGTGAGTGGAGTATCGGCACCAAATTCTATGAAACGCTGACTCCGGAACAGCAGCAGGCCATCCTGGAATCCGGTGAGGAGGCAGCCCAGTATTTTAATGCCAATATCGGCACCGCTTCCGATGAGGCTCTGGAGAAATTAAAAGCAGAGGGCGTAAAGGTTCATGAGCTGACTGATTTACAGGAATTCCGCGACGCGAGTGAGAAATATTTTGACGCACCGGAATTTGCATCATGGCCCGATGATCTGCGGGATACGATTCTTGATATTCTGAAGTAATAAAGGGGAGTAGTCAGTGAGGAGGGAAGAAATGGCTGCAAGACAATGGAAGAAAGTGCTGTGTGATGTGGACCTCTATATTGCGGTGGCATGTCTGGCCTGTTTAATTACAATTGCATTTGTGGGTGTGTTTATGAGGTATCTTTTTAACAGTCCCTTTATCTGGCAGGATGAGGTGCAGATGACTCTTTTCGTATGGGTGGCGTGTTTTGGAGGAAGCGCGGCATTTCGATCGGGAGGACACATTGCCATCGACTTGGTGGTAGATCTTTTTCCGAAAAGCATTCAGAAGGTGATCGATGTTTTGATCTGGTTTATAACGGCGTTTGTACTTGGATTTTTGGCATGGAACAGCCTGGGATTTGTCTGCCAGCAGCTGGAAGCAAACCGTATGACGGACGTACTCAAGTTTCCGAGGGCCATCGTCTATGCGCCGGTGCCGGTCTGCGCTGTCTTGATGATTCTGTTCTTTGGGGCGGCAACCTGGCGGAAACTTCATGAGCAGGAGGTGGGAAAGGATGCAGATTAGCACAGTGGGTTTGGCTGCCCTTATATTGCTGGTTCTATTGTTTTTGAAGGTGCCTGTTTTTGTATCCATTCTCTCCGCATCCGTGACGTATTTTATTCTCACTCCCAATATCCCGCAGCTGATCATTGCCCAGCGGGTGATCTCGGGGATGCAGAGTAATCCGTTACAGGCGATACCGTTTTTTGTCTGCTCCGGTGTGTTTATGAATTATACGGGGGTGACCCAGAGAATTATGGATTTCTGCAGCGTGGTGACCCGGCGTCTGCCGGGAGGGCTGGCGCAGGTAAATGTACTGCTTTCCACGATTATGGGAGGTCTGTCCGGCTCCAGTATGGCGGACGCGGCCATGGAAGCAAAGCTGCTGGTGCCCCAGATGGAGAAAAAGGGGTATTCGAAGGCATTTTCCAGTGTTGTCACGGCCACCTCATCCATGATTACTCCCCTCATTCCACCGGGAATCGGGATGATTGTGTACGGGTCCATAGCCGGCGTTTCCATCGGCAAGCTGTTTGTGGCGGGAATCGGGCCCGGGCTGCTGCTCTGCGCGGCACTGATGCTGCTGGTCGGCTATATGTCGGTAAAGCGTGGATATGAGGTGAAGAGGGACGAGGACGAGATAGAAATCACCTTCTGGGAAGCGCTCAAAAAAGCGTTCTTACCGCTTTGCCTGCCGGTGATCATCATCGGGGGCATCCGCGTTGGGATTTTTACGCCGACGGAGGCGGGAGCCGTGGCTGTATTTTATTCGCTGCTTCTGGGCTTTATCTATCATGAGCTTCACTGGAAGGATATTATAGCAGGGTTGAAGGAGACGGCCCTCACAACCGCCTCCATTATGATGATCGTCGGCGCGGCCTCGGCATTTGCCTGGGTACTCACCAAAGAAAAGATTCCGCAGACAATCACCGCATACATATTGCAGGTTATCTCCAACAAGTATCTGTTCCTTGTGATTATCAATGTTCTCCTGCTCTTTGTGGGAATGTTTATCGAAGGAAATGCGGCGACGATTATTCTGGTTCCTATCCTGGCGCCGATTGCGGCCAGCTACGGAATCAATGAGATTCAGTTTGCAATGGTCGTGATCTTTAACATGGCCTTAGGAGCTCTGTCGCCGCCTGTGGGGATACTGATGTTTATCACCTGCGGGATTACGGATTGTAAGATTCAAAATTTATGAAGGAGGCCGTCCCATTCTATATCCTGGGGCTGGTATGCCTCTTCCTGTTAACCTTTGTACAGCCATTTACCACATTTTTTTGTGGATTTAATTTATTAAATATCGGGAGGGTTCATGATGTTAGAACGATTTAAAAAGAATTACCGCATTCGCCTTGGTTTAGCGCCCACGAGACGGGCGAATTTCAGTGAGACGGCATTCCGCCTTGACCGTGCGCAGCAGCATAAAATGGAGATCGAGAAAAAGCTGGGCGACATGGGAGTTGAATTTGTTAATATCGACTTTTTAAATGAGGAGGGCCTGCTCTATGCGGGGACGGACGCGGAGGCCGTGGCGAATTATTTTAAAGAGCAGAAGATCGATGCGCTCTTTGTCCCCCATGTAAACTTTGGCTGCGAGGAGGCCGTGTGCCGTCTGGCTGATCTGGTGGGAAAGCCGGTCTTACTCTGGGCGCCCCGCGACGAAGCTCCGCAGCCGGACGGCTACCGCTTCAGGGATGCGCAGCGCGGACTTTTCGCCACCAACAAGGTACTCAGCCGTTTTGGAGTGAAATTTACCTATATTACGAACTGCGGTTTGGAGGAATCCACCTTCGAGGACGGTCTGCGCACCTTTTTGTCTGCGGCCGGCGTGGTAAAAGTCATGAACCGTCCGCGCATTGGTCAGATCAGCGTTCGTCCGGGAGCGTTCTGGTCGGTAAAGTGCAACGAGGGAGAGCTGCTTGAACGGTTCGGAATCCAGATTGTGCCGATTACCCTGGTGGAAATCCAGGAGCGTTTTCAGAAAGTGCTGGCGGCGAAGGGCGGAGAGTTTGATGAGATGCTTGCACACATCCGCAGCAAAATCAACAGGATCGATGTGGAAGAGGAATACTTGGAAAAGATGTGCGCAATGAAAATGACGATCTGGCAGTGGGCCGAGGAAGAAGGACTGCTGGCCGCCGCTACGCAGTGCTGGGCCCCATTTACCGCCATATCGGATATCGCACCCTGCTATATGATGGGAGACAGCACAGACGACGGTTTCCCCATTATCTGCGAATGTGATTTACATGGCGCTGTGACGTCCATCATGGCCCTCGGAGCCAATGGTGGCAGCGAACCTCCGTTTTTTGCCGATTTAACGGTGCGTCATCCCGACAACGACAATTCGGAACTGCTCTGGCACTGCGGTGTATTCCCGCCCAGCTTAGTCGGGGAAAAAGGAGTGACCTTAGGCTGTCATCAGGGCAAGGGCTATAAGTGCGCCGGTCAGTTTGAGTTAAAACCGGGCGACCTTACCATCATGCGGTTCGACGGCATGCAGGGCGAATATAAGCTGCTGATGGGAGAGGGGAAGACAACCACAGGTCCATACAGCCGCGGGTCCTATGTCTGGGCGGAATTTGAGGACTGGAAAAAATGGGAGCACAAATTTATCTATGGTCCCTACATCCATCACTGCACCGGCCTCTACGGCAATTATGCGGCAGCCCTCTACGAGGCGTGCAAATACTTTGGCGGCAAGATCACCCCGGACCCGGTTACGCCCGATGAGGACACGATCAACCGGATTCTCCGCGGATAACAGGAGGGGAAAACGATGGAAAAACTGAAGGCATTGCCTTTAACAAAAGAAAATTTTCACTTATACGGTGAGTTTCGGCACATGGACGATCTGGAAGGCCATCTCAAAGGAGAGCCGGGAGATTCCGAGTTCTACCCGGACCTTCTGACCCTGAATTTAAGCGGGACCACATTGCCGTCCGTCTGCCTTGCCAAAGTAAAAAAAACGCAGAATGATCATCCCCGCTCTGGAATACCACAAATTTACGGCGGAGGGCTTACTGCCTCTGGACGGAGACTGTATCATCTTCGTGGGCCCGTCCTGGAAAGGGTTTGACCACAGCAGACTAAAAGCCTTTTTAATCCCCAAAGGCACATTCGTCCGCCTAAACCCAGGCACCATCCACGGCACCCAATTCCCCGCCAACGGAGCAGAGGAAGTCAACATCCTAATCCTCCTCCCGGAGAGGACCTTTGACAATGATATCTATAAAGAGTTTTTGACGGATGGGGAGGATGTGATTGAGATAGAGGACCTCTGATCTCTAATTGAACCTGCCCCCAGTTTGTAAAGCTGCTCTGCAAAGCTTGTTCAGACGAGAAGCTTGCCGAGCAGCAGAGGGGGCTGTTATTTTCTAAAGATGTCAATTGCATGGCTTGTAACGCCCATAAAATCTTCACGCTCGCAGGTGGCATAGTGGTATTGTAAATATAACCCGAAGGTGCGATCGTCCATTGCGTCCAACGCTTCCCGCAGCAATAAGGCGCAGCCGTCTGTGGCCACGTAATGCAGCCGGGTTACGGGGAATACGGACATCAAAGCGTCGATGTCCTCTTTCCGTACCAGTTCAAATAAATCCTTTGGCTCGGATTTGGCTGCAAAAGTTTGGGAGTCAATCAGGCCCTGCTCTATATACTTTGCTACGCTTATATTGCCGCGATGAAAGCCTTCGTCAAGGAGACAACCATCGGATATTACATAGGCGGCAAAAATCAAGCCGCCCTGCCGGGTCATACGGATAGCCTCACTCAGAGCCTGACGTTTATCCTCTGTACTGTAAAGATGGTACAGCGGGCCTAACAGCAGCGTGATGTCATATTGATTGTCAGGGAAAGCGGACAAATCCATGGCGTTGCCCTGGGTAATGGTTATGCGTTCGTCAGGCTGTGTATTCCGGCGGAAAATCTCGATATTATGCGGCACCAATTCCGCCGCGTCAACGACATGGCCCTGGCGTGCCAAGGCGTGGGAATAACGGCCGGTTCCAGCACCGATTTCCAGCACACGGTCGCCGGTTTTTATATACTTCGCAATATAACGCATGGTGGTAAGGAATTCAACAGATCCGTGTTTTAATGCCAGCCGGCTGTCCTCGTCGTAATGATTGTAAAAGTCAATTAAATATTGGTTTGGTTCCATATATTCCCCTTTCTATGCATTCCAATCTGGCTTTTCCCGACTCAGGAACGCCGATAATAGATTGGTCACCATTTTTTCAGCGCTATCCCGATCCAGCGTCAATTTCTTCGTCGCCGTTAAGACCGCTATGCCATGGGTATAAAGGAATAAATCCAGAAATATTACTTTAGCACGTTCGGCATCGATTTCGACGGTTTCTGAAAATAACTGCGCTCTTTTTTCGTTGTCAGTCTCATGATAAAAGTCTCTTGCCTCTGTCATATTCAAATCCATATCATTTATAAATAACAGCTTAAATAAATTGGATTCTTCCCGGGCAAATTCAATATAAGAAAGAGGGAGGATGAGACTGGGGCTGACATGGACGGAATTGTGATAATCAGCGACATACTGCTCATAGTATTCGTATGCAAAGGCTAAAAAATCATTTTTTAATTCGTCCATGTTTTCATA
>Ga0192243_10149_pt1 | contig 27628 bp, 25 predicted proteins | sample Koala_Koa27_K3_FD_131233 | JGI IMG/M metagenome (GOLD analysis project Ga0192243, IMG submission 131233) | Enriched cells from koala feces incubated with labeled cellulose particles, San Francisco Zoo, California, United States - Koala_Koa2-7_K3 ... | reverse complement strand
CTCACCCTTTCACCCGAATCGTCAGCTTCGCAGCCGCCTCTCCCATCGGCGTGTTCTTCTCTGTCTCATAGGCGGTAAACGTCGCAGTACAGGGGTAATCCCCCTTCTCCAGATTTACATCCAACTCATCCTCCTCGATCATCTGACCGGGACGGATTCCTGCTGACTGGTAAATGGTTTCCCCAGTGTCATCACGGACGATGGCTACCGTCATGTTATAGCGGTTCGACGCATTGTTCTCGATCCGCAGTGTTCCCTTACTTACTCCATCCGGGAACTCCGGGCTGGTGTTGATGGAGATGGCAAGCATACTCTCCGCCACCTTGTTCTGCATGAGCTCCCGGATCTCCCGCTCGCTCATTCCCTCTAAGTTTCCATCCACGGCCGCGTCGTCAAACAGGAAACTGCCTTCCCTGCGGGTGCTAACATAATAGACGCCCCCTCCGGCGGCTCCTGCCAGAATAACCACGCAAAGGATCAGAAGTGGCAGCCTCGGTAACTGTTTCTGTTTCTTTTTTTCTTGTCCTCATCATGACTCACCTCCCTCCTGTGATGATGTTATGGTATCCGGGCTGGATATCTTCGGCGTGTATACCGGATATCCGTCAGCCGATATCTCGTAGATAAATTTCAGCTGATATGCCTCCCGGATCATCTGGCTTCCATCCTTGGGCCACGGCCAGTCAACCGTACCGTTTTTTGATATCAGTCCGCTGATATAGTAATCGGCCTGGGATGATGCCCCCAGCTTGATCAGCGGCCTGATGCTGGCGGACGCCAGCTCCGTATTCAGCCACAGATCCGTCACCTGGCCTGTCTCGATACTTCCGTCCACAGACAGTTTCAGATACACCGCACCGGGGTCCATAAGCTGGGGATCGCTCTCCACTGGTTCTCCCAACAGCGGCGGCATCCCATCTCCTGCTCCGGGCTTTTCATCCACGGAAACCTCCACCGGCATCCCATTGCTGTTCTTTAATCCCGCTCCATTGGTCGTCTGAAGAAGCTCCTGCCCTCTGATCTGAAGACCGATCTGAAGCGGAACCGTGGCCTCCAGCTGGGTTACGATCGTCACCTCCGCCTTTAACAGGGCTTCGGTTCCCTCGTCATCCTTCAGCGTGATCTCCCAGATATAGCTGCCTCCCACCGTCACCGCGTTGGCACGGTAAATCGACAGGACCATGGTGTCCCCCGGCTGAAAGGCGCTCTGTCCCCTCTCTTCCAGCTCTGCATACTGTCCTCCGATTCCTGAGAGCTCCAGGGTCGTCGCAAAGTGACGGTTCGACCAGGTGCTTCCCTTTTCGTAGACATTGGGATTCAAATATCTGGTTCCTCCATCGGCGTCGGTCACAAATTCACTCAAACTCTCCGTCGCTGAAAACGGCGCAATGCCTCCGCTTCCCCCAGCTTCTACCACTCGCACGGATTCCATGGTCAGCTTTCCGTTTAAGGTGGTCGGAATCTCCATGGGGCCGCTGACTGCCATCGGCTGAATGTGGAGATCCTTTTCATTTTTCAGTGTCAAATCTCCCATGTATAAAAAGCTCTCCGTGGTCACAGGATTCGAAATCACCGACGCACTGACCTCCCTTTCCGCTGTCTCCACGGTCCTCGTGTAGACGTAATACGTGGTTCCACGTTCCAGTCCGGTATAGCGCCAACGCCCGTTTTCATCGGCCGTCAATATCTGCCAGAGACTGCTGTGTCTCACCGGTTCCTCCGGGGCTCCGCCGCCGTCTGCGGCTTTCAGAAGCGCATATTCCTGACCATCTGTTACATTGGTCAGATAACAGTCCGTATCCAGATGCTTTTCCAGCACAGGGGCCGCCGGGGTATCTCCCGCCGGTTTGGTCACCGCTCCGGTTTTGATCTCCACGCTTCCGCTGTAGCCGCTTTCCTCCAACGCCGTGTAGGTAAAGATCAGACTGAAGCCCGCCATGTCAAGGGGCAGCTGATAGCTGCAGCGGACCGTCTCCGTCTCCTCCTCCTTCTGTTCCTGATATCCGGCGGCTATGGCCTGTCCGTCGCTTCGTTTTAGGTGAAAGCTTCCTTTATCCCAGCCTTCGCCCTGGTAGACGGCGGTCACGGTTCGGCCTGCATCCAGCTTTTTCTCCTCCCCGCCGGTCAGATCATAGGCCAGGCTTAGATAGGACTGATACAATTGTCCCGCCCCGGTTTCGGCTGTTGTGGCGTCGCTGCTTTGGCTTTCCATATAGGTTTCTGTCGCCTTATATTTGGTATAAAAATGATACTCTGTGGATGGACTCAGCTGGCTGACCAGTGCCCCGCTTTCGATCCAGGTCACCGGGCTCTCCGGCTCCGACGTCTTCCGGTAGCCAAACACAGCCTCCGGCCGGGTTCCGTAGGGTCCGGCCTTTCCCGGGTCGCTGTCGGACAGGGTGATATTGGTTCCGCTGATCCTCATCACCTTTGGAGCCGCCGGCTGATTCTGAACGGCGGGGCCCATAGCACCCGTGACCGTCTCGCTGCTTCCGGTACACCCGAAGCTGGCGGCCGTATACGCTGCCTTCAGCCTCTTTCCGATATCCTCCCCGGTGGGCGTGTAGCTGCTGGAGGGGCCGGCTGATGTGTAGAACTCGGAGCGGATCGCCGTCCAGCCGGAAGGATTAGTTTCATCCTCCCGATCCCACACCCAGGTTCCGCTCAGATCATCGCTTCCCCCGTAGGCCGCCGTCAGCGCCTCAAACAGACGCTGGTTTCCGCTCTCCTGGTCCGGCATCACCGTCACGGTTCCCGTGATCTCCCGGTCCGTAATCCTGCCTGACGGCAGCCAGGTCTCCTGACCCGTATAACCGCCGTCCGCCTGAAATTCCACCTTCAGGTAATACCCGCTGTACTCGTAGGGTATCGGATAGGTATCGGAGGCTTCCACTGCACCGGCCTCTTCCTCGTGCTTCTCCGACCGGATGATCTTCCAGCCGTCGCTTCCGCCTGCTTCCTTCGCCACATACCAGTTCCAGGTTCCCGACGGCGCCTTGCCGTAAACTGCAATCGGCACCTTCGTTCCATCCCCGTCCATGGGCTTTAAGGAGGCCGGACCGGTGATTCCGGTGCTGCCGCTTCCCCCGGCCCCTTTGGCGATCTCCTCCTTAAGCGTTCTCGTCCTTGCAGAGACCGCCAGCTGAGAAGCCGCCTTCGTGGCGGTCTCCAAATGGGCTCCATAGATCAGATAATCCGTGTTGGCCGCAAGGCCCGTGAGATCCAGCGTTGTCCCGGAAGCTTTGATCCATCCGGCCGCCTCAGCTCCGCTTTCCGGAACCAGCTCCGGCTGGGTATCGGACGTCCCGTTGGATATCACAGGAAGATACCACGCGTCAGGCACGGCATTGGTAATTCTCAGCGTGCTCCCCGCCTCCTCATTGGTCTGAGGGGACAGCACCGGGGCTGCCGGGGGTGTGGTGGCGGTCTTTGCAACCACTCCGGCCAGCTTGGTTCTGGTTCCCAGAAAATCAGAGCTTGCCGGCGGTGCGTAGTCCACGCTGATGCTTTTTCCCCGGTCCCCTTCCTCGATACTGTAGGTAGACTGGGCCTCTGACTCTGTCTTGATCACGCTGTCACCAGCCTTCCAGGTGTAGGTTCCGCCTTTGTCATCCGACAGACCGTTCTGAGTGTAATGTCCGCCCTGATATACTGCGGTCAGCTGGGAGCCGATTTCCACCGTCCCGGTGATCTGGATATCTCCGTTGATCTCTGTTTTCGCCGTGGTTCCCTTGACGGCGGACGACCATTCACTGGTGAGATAGCCGTTTTCCCTGATTCTCCGCACAAAGATGTCGTAAGCCTTATTGCGCTCCAGCCCTGTAACCGTATAGGTATTTCCCTGCTGTACGCTGCCTGCACATTCCGTAATGTCCCCACCGCTCCCGTACAGCCGCTTTCCGAACTGGTAGCTTCCGCTCAGTCCCTCCGCCAGCCGGACGATCACGGTGGAGTCCGTCTGGCCGCTTACGGTAAATGTCCCGCTGGCCGGCGTGGGATACTGGCGCTCGGTTACGGCCTGAGCCATATTGGTTTTCATCTCCCCGGTAAAATCACCGGTTCCCTTAAACACCGCCCGAATGGTATATCCCGCCTCCTGTGCCTTCAGCGTATAGCTAATGGATAAGCCGTCAGCCGCTGTCGTGTAGCCGGACAGAGTGGCAGCCTGACCGCCAGACTCTTTTTCCAGGCTCCAGGTTCCCGTCAGACCATCTATTCCCGACGGGACTGAAGCCTTGATTACATCCTCCACCGTCGGTACCGCCGAGGACTCCGCCGCGCCTCCGATGGTAAATACCAGAGGACCATGGGCCGAGATATCCGTTTTCTCGGTGGTCACTGCCAGGGCGAGACTCCAGTTGCTGGCCACGTGGCCCTCATCCGCCCTCCTGCGCACGTAGAACGAATAACCGGTATTTCTGGACAGTCCCCGCACCCGGATTCCAGCTTCCGCCGCCGGTGATGTCACCGCCTCCACGGTACTGCTTAGGGCGGTAATCGTTCCGCCGCCCACCTGACAGCCATATTCATAGGTGTTTAGATCGGTGGCAATCACTCCGGAATATGCCTCCAGAGTCACGGTAGTATCCGTTTTTGTCTTGAATACCGGCGCCGTGGCGGGCGCTGTGTAGACGGACTGTTCGATCTCCTCGCTGACTGCCGCTGCACTTCCGGTGTATTTTCCATTGGCCGTAAAGGTAAAACGAATCTTGCTGCCCACATCGGCGGCTTTCAGGGTATATCTCACCTCGTAAGCTCCATTCGCCGTCACACCGTCCGCCTCAGTCGGCTTCGTAACTGTGCCGCCGTTTACCCGCTCAGTTTTCCAGGTTCCGGTCTGTAAGTTCTTATCGTCCATCACCGCGGTCAGAACCGTATCCACGTTCCGGCTGCCGTTTAAGGTGATCGTTCCTTCCAGGGGAATCGGGGCTGTAGTGGCTTGTTGCCCTGCACTCCACGGACCTGCGCTGTAGCCCTGTCCGGCCGCAACTCTGGAGAAGAACCAATAATCGGTGTTGGCCTCCAGGCCGGTGATGGTCTGTGTGACGGGATGGTCGGCAGCGTAGCCGACAATGGTCTTTTCCCCTGCCGCCATCCTGGAATAGGCAAACTCGTACATCGCAAGCGCCCCGCCCTTTCCCGTGACAGTGACGGTCTGACAATCATTCACCGACACCTCCGGGGGACTGGACGGAGCCGTCATGGTGACCGTGTTGGTGAATGCGGTCCCTCCGTCCCAGTAGCCGTCCACGGAGGCCAGCGCCATAAAGCTGTAGCCGGCATCCGTTGGTTTTATGGTATAGGTGTTTCCGGTCACTCCGTCCATGATCTCCTTCTCAGTAGAGCCATTGGCTCTTTTATACCACTGATAGGTGATGTTTGACGGATCGGTCACCTTGTCCGCACTGTCTAGCTGGGCCTCTGCTGTCAGAACGGTTCCGATCTGTGCATTTGCTGTCTCTGACAGCGTTACAGACTGAAAACTCTTCTTCACGGCAGGCACCGTGCTTGTGTTAAATGTATAACTGTTTTGAGCCGTGTAAAGGCCGTCATCATAGGAGATGGTTATGGTTCCTTCGCCTGTTCCGACAGGCGTGATAAGTCCGGATTCATCCACGGAAAGATTCCCGCTTGCCTCAAAGCTATAGTGTTCTCGCTGCAGCTCCTGCGGGATTTCTATTGCCCCTGAAATATTGCCCAGAAACATGTCGTCGGATGTTGTGGCACCGTCCACCGAGGTAAATGCGCCTCTTGTGGATGCGAATAAGGCAGCCACAGGATCATCCTTCAGCCATGTAAGACGGGGATAGTATCCATCCTCATAAACCCAGGTTCCATCCGCAAATACACCTTTCAGCTGATCTCCGATCAATTCCTTCGTCTCTTTTGGGTCTCCGTTTGGCACTCCTTTCGGAAAGTAACTGCTCGACGTCAATGTGGAATCGTAGTAACTATTGGTTAGGTTTATAATCGGCGTAGCACCTCCATAATAATATCCTGCTACTCCACCTGAATATGTTATACTAATGTTGCTTGCTACAGAAGCACATACAATATCTTTCCCTGTAAAACTTCCTCGCGTGATTATGATTCCGCCATAGTATCCTCCTTTTGGATTAACCCGTGTACCATAAGAAAATACATTTTCAGCAGTGACCTCTGAATTCTCCTCCTCAAAACCAATCATCCCAGCCACAGCTCTATTCGTTTTCAGTTCCAGATATCCTCCTGCCGATCCGCACTCCTCTATCTTTACATTTGCTCCGCTAAATGTCTTTCCAATAAAATAGGCGGCATCCCATACGGAATAGATATTCGCCTGAGATAAAAACAGTTTTCTTAACAAAGTAGTTCCGGCACTTGCTGTCTTCGCTATGATAGCCGCACTGTTGGCCTCTCCAGTGCCTGAGGTCCGTACATTCGCCTTATTAAATATAATGTTCTGAATTGTAGCATTTCCCACTTGATAAAATAACGGATTTTGAATATTGGTTATTGTATGATAATCTCCATCCAAAATCCCATTAAATACGCTGCCTGGTATCGAGATCGTATTCGCACATCTAATATTATCCGGCAGTACATAAGGCTCCGTCCTGCTGGCAAAAGACTGTCCCCCCCCCCGCGCGCTTCCCGCGGACATCAATGCTTCTAATTCCTCCGTCGTACTGATCGGGATTCCGTCTTTGTAAATGAGACTGGTCCCCGTACTGACATCACTGCTCAAAGCAGTACCGTCCACGGCCCCCAGCGTCTCCGTCACATACAGGTTCAGATCCTTTGGCTTGCTCACCCTGGCCGTGATCTTCTGGCCGGCCTTCTCCTGATTTCTTGTCAGCCTGCAGGTAAATGTATTCTCACTGTAGCTCAGGCTCACTCCCGTCATCACAACGCCATTGGACAGCAGTTCCACCGTCGTCCGGTTCTGGTCCAAGCCTCCGCTCTCCGCATAGTTTTCTATGGTTCCTGTCAGCAGACTGCCCGCGTAAGCCATGGGTTCTCCCAGTCCATTTGTCGTATTGCTCTCGATTTTCAGCGTCTCTTTGTAGATCTTCTTTACATATTGAGGGTAATACTCCTCGCCTCTACTGGTTTTTCCCACGGTCCCTTCATAGTTTCCTGACGGATCGGCCACAAACTCCGCACGCACATATCTTCCCACCATGTCATCCGTCAAAGTCAAGGAGCTGGTGGTACTGTTGTTGATCGGATAATAGCCGGACGGCAGATAGGTCCAGTCCTCGCTTCCCGGCGCGCCTGCGCTGTAAAGGCCGCTGCTCACATACCATTTCCAGCTTCCCGTGCTTCCGTTTCCTCCCGTCAGCTCCGCCTTCAGTTCCCCTCCGCTCAGAATGATTCCTCCGCCGTCCTCCTGGCTTGAGGTGTAGACAATGGTTCCAGTCTGCTGATAATACCCGGCTGCGAGGCTGGTTCCCGCCGCCACCGCGCTGGGCTGCAGCTCCTCCGTTCCCGCATACACGGTGTAGATGATATACTCGGTTCCAGGCGCCATCTCCGCCTCCGCTTTGACCGTCGGATCATAATACTTTGATATCTCCAATTCTCCCACCGTCACCTGCTTCCAGCCCAGGGCTTCGGCGTCCACAGAAAGCTCCGGGGCGGTCGGCGCCTCCGCACTTCTGGTCCGAATCTGATACCAGCCGCCTGTGGGCAGGTTTTTGACCCGGATCAGGATCTGATCTGCCGAGCTGCTTCCCACTTCCAGCTCTCCTCCCTGGGGGCGTCTGGGCCGTCTTTTTTACCGCCTCGGTCTCCGCCGATTTTTCTCCGGTGAAGCCGTGGTCCGACGGTGCCGTATAGATCGCCTTCAGCCTGTAGTTCACATCCTCTTTGGTCAGTTGATGGGTTTGGGATGCTGCTCCCGGAATATCCCTGTAAACTGGCTCCTGCACCTCTCCATTGATCATAAAGCCCACCGCGCTTAACGCCTTCTGCCAGCGGAAGCTTCCGCCTGTATCGTCTCCTGTCGGAAGATAGCTGGCTTTGGTGTAGGAGGCGGTCAGCGTTTCTCCATTTATCGCATTTCCCGTGATGGCGACATTTCCGCCCAGTTCCGTAAGTCCGGTTTTCTGCCTCACCGACGCACTCCAATCGCTGTCCGTGTAACCACTCTCCGAGGACAGGCGCTTCGCCCGTATATCATAATTGGTGTTTCTCACAAGCCCGGTTATGGTGACGCTGTTGGAGCCATAGGCAGTATTTCCAAACTCCATCCAGCCGGTGGTTCCCCCGTCCGGCCCGTCTGCATATGCAAACTGATAGATCCCCTCGGTTCCATCCGGCATTCCCACGGTCATAGATGCGTCCGTACTGGATTTCACCTGGGGCGCGGCGGAGTCGGATACTGCTCAGTCGTTACCGGACTGACCGGGCTGCTGGTTCCGGTCACCGTTCCCTCCATGCCGTCCTTCCCGGTAAACGTAACGGTGTATTTGGTGCCCACCGCCGCCGTGTCAGGAATCAGATAGGAGGTCTCCTCCGGCGTCCCGATGTCCTCCGTAAATGCCACCGGACTCGTCACTCCGTCAACGATCTCCACCCAGCTCCAGGTCCCTTCGATCTCCCCCAACTCCCGGCTGCTGGTCAGCGTGGCCGTCAGCCTGCTTCCCGGATGGGGAGCTGTCAGATCGAATGCAATGGTATCGCTGCTCAGAGACCGTTTTTCCGTTGTAAATGGTCCGGCCGCCGCCGACCAGACGCTCTCCTTCTCCGTATCAGACTCCGCATATTTTAAGAACAGATAGTAGTCCGTGTTCCGGTCCGGCCCCGTGAGCACAGCCTGCCCGCCTGGATTCAACGCTCCGCCTCTGCTCACCGGAACGCCTGTACTGCTGTAGGCATACCCGGCCTTCAGCTTCTTCTCTCCCTCTGAGGGAACCGTAAAGGTAAGGCTGGAATCCGTTTTCTCCACGTCGCCGTCCGATAAGGAGAACGCCGGGGCCGTCTGGGATTGTTTCTCAATTGTGTCACTCGCCATGGTCAGCTCGCCGCTGGCAGGGCTGCCGCTCCCTTCCTTCTGCCCCTGATAAGTAATGGTCAGTTGTTTCCCGATATCCCCGGTTCCCAGCTGATAGCTGCTGGTTCCGTCGCTATGAGAAGGATTTCCCGTTCCACTGATCTCCACGCCGTCCCGGTACCAGTGAAAGCTTCCGTTCTGCCCTGGCACCGTCAGAGAAACGGTCAGAGTTTCCCCATAGATACAGCTTCCGGTCAGGCTTAATCCTCCCGTCAGGGCTGGGGGAAGTGTGGTGCCTGTGACAGAAGCTGCGCTCCACGGAGAATCTGTAAAACCACCTTCCCCTGATCTTCTCGCCCATATGTAATAGACCGTAGAGGAGGCCAGCTCCGGAATCGTCACCTCCCCGGTTCCTCTGGCCTTTGCCGTCACGGTATGAAACTCTGCTCCGGTCTTATCCGGGTCTGGCTGCGTGCTGTATCCAAACTCATAGAGGCCCGCCGTATCAGTTCCCGCTGGCATCCCCACGGTCAAAGCCGTGGCCCCGGTCTTTTTAATCTCCGGGGCGGAGGGGGCGTCGTAAGGCACGGAGCTCACCACCTCGGTCAGCGTTGAGACGGTCTCACCAAATGCCACGGAAGCCGGCAGGGAAACGGCTTTTACGTACAGACGATTCCCGATGTCCTCCGCCTGGATGGCATATGGATTGCCGGTATACAGAAACTGCCCTCCCGTACTCTCGGTGGCCGATGAAGCCGTCCGATACCATTCGTAGCGTACCCCAGGTTCACAGACAGCTGGGAGTACGGAAGCTGTCAGCTGTTCTCCGATCCTGGCTGGTCCTGTGATCGCCACACCGGTCAGTTGGGAGGCGGCGGGGACTGTGGAGACGATCTCCAGGCTGCCCTCAAAATCGCCTCCTGTCGCTGCCGTAAAAACTGCTTTTAAATATAATCCCGCCGCGGAAGCCGGGATGGTCAGTTCTGATCCCGCCGCGCCATCTGTGCAGGGCGTCCAGACATCTGCGCCTGGGTTGCCTGCGGTGTACCAGGACCAGCTTCCGGCCTGGGTCGTTGGATTTTCTATAACCGCCCTGACCTTGCCGCCTGTCAGAAGTTCCCCCTCAATAGACAGGGTTCCCCCCACTTTTCCCTTGTTGGTGGCGGCGCTTCCCAGCTTTCGCATCTCCGTAGGGGAGACCGACAGGTTCAATTCGTAGACATCATAGTTCCGGTTCCAGGCCAGGTTCTGCCATACGTAGGTGCCGCTTCCGGTCTTTCTGATTCAGCCATTGTCCAGGGCCTGAACCGCCGTGTTTGGTTTTTCCGGATCTGTGTCAGGCTCGGGTCTCAAACGAACCAGATAATAGTAACCATCCGCCGCGTCAAAGCTGACGGAGGTGGTGGCATCTGCCAAGGATTCCCCTGGAATTACGGTCTGGGATTCTCTGGCTCCCAGCTTCATAAAGTATTTTTTGATTCCGCCCAGAGCAGCGTTAAAATCCTCGATTCCGTTGGTGATGGATGGGGACTCTTCTGTTTCAGTTATGGCGGACTGGAGATTCTCGGTTCCAGTTGTGCCGGATTGCGTTTTCTCTGCTTCCGTACCGGTAGCCGCGGCACTCAAATTGATCTCCGAGGCATAGGCCGGAAGCGGGCCGGAGGCGAAGCTCCCTGTCCATGCCAGGAGGACCGCCATCATACCGGCCGTTATCCGAACGTTTCTCTTTCTGTTTTTCTCAGGCATTTTCAAAGGTTCCTCCATCACTTTTCTCTTTCCCCTTATTCTCTCAGTCCATTTCCAGTACCGCAGTTCCGTCTCCCTGCAGCTTCACACGGTCCGGGCCGGACCAGGATATCTCATCTCCGTCGATCTGCGCGGGAACTCCCATTTCCACAGAACCGGAGATCTTTATCTCGCTCTCCGTTTCCTCCTCGGAATCTGTCTCCGGGATATCCGAGATGTAGATTCCATGAGGAAGGATCAGTGGGATGGCGCTGGCTTTGGATCTCAGGATGTAGGTCTCATGGGTGTGCAGCGCCATGCATTTCAGCTGGGGATAGGCCCCCTCTGTCGCGTACCAGTCTCCCCCCGGCATGGCTGCGGATTCCCCTGTCATCTCTCCGGTCGTCATGGCCTGAGCGTATTGATCTTCGCTGCCGCTCATCTGAATGTCATAGGCACAGCCGGTTATGGCACCGTTTTGTTTTATCCATTGTTCTTCTCCGGATGCGATTCTATCTCCAGTCTGTAATGGTAACTGACCGTCTTCCCCTTCGCCCGCCGAAACTTCCGATTCGTCTATGGCAGATTCTGCCGCGGTCTCCTGAAGTGCGGCAGTCTCCCCGCTCTGGACCTCAAATTCTCGCTCTGTCCGTTCACCGGACGCCGACATGTATCCCACGAAAGCTCCCGATCGCTTTGCCATGTTTCCGATTATAGTGGTCACAAAGCTGTCCCGGATCTCTCCCCGGTTTTCTCCTGCCAGACCTCCCACCGTTCCGCCGCTTTCCAGACGACCGGTAGCATAACAGTTGTCGGCTCCTGCATTTTTCCCCATCAATCCGGTCAGACCGCCGGTGCTCACGCGCGCGCCGTCTCCCAGATTTTCTGCGATATTGACAAAGGCATAGGATTCATAGATGCTGGTTCCCTCCGCCGCCTCCCCAATCAGTCCTCCTATATAGACCGGACGCCCATTACTTCCCCTTGCGGACAGTTTTATCATTCCAACCGCCCCACAGGAATCGATGACCGCATTCCGGCTGTATCCTGCCAGCACTCCGCACACATTGGCCGCTGAAGAATACTCATCGCTTTCGTGGGCCGCCATCTGCCTGATATCCGCCTGATCCAGCAGCAGATAATACACCGCTGAACCGTCTCCCAGGACATGAAACAGCGGCTGTTTCAGCCCCGTGATCACGTGTCCGTCTCCATCCAGGATTCCCGTAAACGGCTGCTCCATGGTTCCAATACTTTTATGAAAATTGGTCAGGTCCAAATCCGCTTCCAGGATAATCTCATAGTCCAGATAGTCCGTCCCATCAAAAAGCCAGTTCCAGGCTTCTTCCGTCGAGAGGTACGCCCTCTTAGTCAGTGTATCCACACGAAGCCCGTCCGCTTCAAAGAACCCCAGCGTATAGGGATAGGGCTGGCCTTTTTCTGCAAAGACCGTCAGCTGGGGATAATAATGGCGATACCGGATCGGTTCATTTTCCGACTCATCCTCACTGCCGTCCGCTTCTGCCGCCAGGTTTACCCACCATTCCATATCCAATCCCAACTGTTCCACACTGCTCTCTCCGCTCAGGAATTCCACGGACACTGCTGTAACTCCGTCAAATTCTTCCGTTGTACTGTCGCTGCTCCCATTAGCGGCCGCATAATAGCAGTTATCCAGAAGCCCGTCCCGGTTGGCTCCGGCGATTCCTCCCGCCGTCCAGCGGTCCGTTTTTACTGCTTGTCTTCCGGCCTGATAGCAGTTTTCAATCACTCCGCCTTCATTGTCTCCAACAATTCCTCCAAGCGCTGGCCCTGAAGAATTTTCGCTGTCTTCCAGCTCCACCTCATCCTCAAACTGCAGTTCTCCGATGGTGCCCTCCGGTGTGAGCTGCTCATCCGGCATATGCTGGCTATCTGAAGCTTCCTGTGATTCTGCTGTTATGGCTGCCGTTGTCTGGTCCTGCACATGTTCTGCGGACCGGCTGTCGGATATGCTGCTCTCTGATGGCTGGGTGGCGGGCTCCTGGCTTTCCGGGGAAGAATCGTTGGTGGCTGAATCATTGGGCCTGCTGTTTTCTATCGAGGGTTCATCGGCAACAGAACCTTGTGGTTCCTTATCCTCTGCCGAGGATTCATCGGCTGCCGGATCATTTGATCCGATGCTTTCTGTGAATGACTCATCGGTGGATAACTCCTCCGGCTCCCGGCTTTCCGACGGGTCGCTGGAGAGACTGTCCTCTGCACCGGGGCCGCCGGATTCCTGGCTGCCGTTCCATGGTTCGCTGTCGCCCTCTGGCTCAGGGCTCAGGGTTGTTGTGACGATTTCGTAAAGTGTCTCCAAACCTGCTTTGGTTTCCTCCACGATGTAGGCCACGGTCTCTGCGATTGTCTCCGCCAACGTTTCCGCCACAGTCATGATGAAATCGCGAAATCCGCCCCGGCCTACATATCTTCCCTTTTCTTCCCCGGCCGACTCCGGTATGTAATCTCCGATTTTATAGCCTCCGTAGACAGGGCCTGTGCTGTAGCAGTTGGATATCGTCCCGCTGTTCCTTCCCGCCATGCTTCCAACACGGTCCTTTACTCCGTACACCTCCCCTGTCTGAAAGCAGGCTTCGATGGTTCCATAGTTGATACCGGCTATCGCTCCCACGTCCTCCTGTCCGCAGATGCTGTTCTCAGACAGACCGAGATTACGGACTGTGCCTTCCGCTCCAATTGAAGCAAACAGCCCCTGAGCTTCCTTTGACGGGCGGCTGATTCTCAAACCGCTGATCACATATCCGTCTCCGTCAAGCTCTCCCATAAAAGGCTGTTCCCTGCTTCCAATCGGTTTATGGTTGTTTCTGCCCTTTTTCATCTGTATATTCTGAGTCAGGCGATAGCAGCTGTTTCCGTAGGTCTCATAATCCTCCACGGCCAGCTCTGCCATCTTTTCCAAATCTTTATAGGTCTTGATCAGATAGGGGGGATTCCTCCGTTCCTTCTCCCTCGAGAGGTGATTTCTTTGGTTCTTCCTTCACGGGCTCTGGGGAAGACTGGGATTCCTGCCCGTTCTTTCCCCCTGGACCTCCGGGTCCTCCACTTCCTGTTTTATCGTTATCTTTGGAGGGCGTGGCGTCTGTCTCTGTGGTTTCCGCCGTTGATCCGGTCTCCTTGCTGTCGGAAGCTTCGCTTCCTCCGGTCTCCTGGCCGTTCTCCCCGGCGCTTCCACTTTCTTCCTCTCCAGAATCATGGCCGCCTGTGCTCTCGCTGTCTTCATTTCCATCGGTGCCACTGCCTGTACCACTATTGCCGGAATTGCCGCTTCCGCTGCCTCCTGAACCACCTGTTTCGGCATTGCCAATTCCAGAGCTTTCCGAGCCGCCCGTTCCTGTGTTTCCGCTCCCTGAACTTCCTGAGCCGCCTGTTCCTGTACTTCCACTCCCTGAGCTTCCTGAGCCGCTTGTTCCTGTGCTTCCACTCCCAGAGCTTCCTGAGCCGCCTGTTCCGACACTGCCGCTACTGGAACCACCTGAATTTCCGCCTCCTGTGCTCCCAGAACTGCTGTCACTTCCTCCGCCGGAGCCTCCGCTATCCGCACTTCCTCCGCCGGAACCGGAACTTCCGCCTCCTGAATCTTCGCTTCCACCTGCGCTTCCCGCTCCTGAATCCGATCCGCCCCCCACGTCGGAATCTGACAGGTCAGAAGTATTTCTGATTATGCTTCCAACCGTAGCCCCCAAAACCTGAGTGGCGGGCAGCATAACAGACAGGAAAACTGCTGTTCCTGCCGTCACTGTCTTCCGTATCATCCTTTTTCTCATGTTCAGACCTCTTTCCTTTACAAATCCTCGTCCTCTATTCCAAGCACCCTGGCGATTGTTTTCTGCGTCTGAGCGCGTTTATTTCTTCCAAATATCACGTCGCAGATCGTAGAATCCGCCACCCCAACCATCCTCGCCAGCTCCTTGCTGGTCATATTTTCCTCCAAAAGCCTGATTTTGACCTTCTTTCCGAATGAAGTGCAGCAGTGATTTTTTCTCATAATTTCCCTCCTCATTTCTCTATGTCCAAACCCCAAAATTCCTTGATTTATCAACGTTTTTCACCACTTTTAAGCCGCGCGCAAAAGCAGACTTTTGCGCGCACCCGTGTTATAATATTAATACGATTTTTTTCTGTACAAACCATACAAGTTTTTGGTCATTTTCGGATCGTTTCTTGTATGGTTCTTACTATTTTTTTCCATTAAAAAAAGTGCGCGCAAAAGTCTACCTTTGCGCGCACTTTTCTTGTTAAAAATTCATTTTTTCTATCATACTATTGAACGTCAAACGGACTCAACACAACCGGCTGAAGCTGTCTCTTCTCCAATGCCATCTCCGCCGCCGGTATCAGATACTCCACGTGAGCGATCATAGAGTTTGGTTTTTTCTCTGGATTATCCTGGCCGAAGGGCACAAAATAGATATTCTTTGTGCTCAGAAGGCAGCCGATATTTTTCATATTGATGCCGAGCGCGTCGTTGGTGGAGATCGACAGCAGCAGCGGAGCATCATTTCTCATATGTGCTTTGGCGGCCATCAGCACGGGGGGGAGTCCGTGATTCCGTTGGCCAGCTTGGCGATGGTATTGCCGGTACATGGCATGATGACCAGCAGGTCCAAAAGTCCCTTGGGGCCGATCGGTTCAGCCTCTTGTATGGTCAGGATCGGTTCCGATTTTGTGATCTCCCGAATCCTTCTCATAAATTCGTCGGCCTTGCCAAAACGGCTGTCGGTGCCGGCTGCCGCCTTCGAAAAGATAGCGGTCACCCTGGCCCCCTTCTCTGACAGTTTTTTAATCTGTGGGATCACACTTTCATAAGTACAAAACGAGCCCGTCAGAGCCACGCCAATCCTTTTTCCACTGATATCCATATAAAAACTCCTTTCAGGCGCTGGAAGTATACACTTACGACGTTGAATAAATAATTGGAAAGCCCCTTGCCCCTCAATTATTTATGCAATGCCGCAGCATTTCTTCCACCACCGCCTTCGCGGAGGATTTGGGAGAATATCTTCCCGGAAGTGCGGAGCATAGCACTGCTTCGATCCCCAGCACACCGGAGGCCGCAAAATCCACGCCTCCCGGTGCGGAGGCAATGTCGATGATCAATGTCTCCTTAGAGACCTTCTTCAAAGCCCTCTCATCCAGAACCAGCGCAGGAACCGTATTAAAAATAATCTCAAACCGGCTGAGATTCTCATAACATTCCTCAAAGTCCACAGACCGGCAGCCCTGTACAATCGCGTGCATCCGCTCCTCCTGAGACCGGGCGCAGACCGTCACCGACGCGGACAGGCTATGCAGCTTATCAGCCAGCGTTTTCCCGCATCTTCCGTAGCCCATCACCAGGATATCGGCTCCGTGGAGATTGGAGGGATGGCGCAGCACCGCCTCGGCGATGGCCCCCTCCGCAGTCGCTATCGAGTTAAAGACTGCCAGAGTTTCACTTTTCATAAAATCAAAACAGCCGATCTGCCGCTCATTGCAGGAACGGATCACCGGCTCCGGTATCAGGCCGCCCACCAGGATCTGTTTCTCGGACAAAAGCATTGTGAGCTCCAGAAGCGTGGGGGCCTCCACATCCTTCGCACACACCAGAGTGTGATGGTCCCTGGTAAATGGAACCGGCCCCAATATCAGATTGGCTCCCGAAACCGCTTCCCTCAGACTGCGGCACATGTCAGCCGCCTTCACGCCGTAGGTTGTCACCCGATACCCCCGGCTCTCCAGCAACTAGGCCGCATACTCCTGTCTTTTGTCCCCGCCGATCACGGCTATCGCAACTGATTTTTTATTCATATGGAACCTCCCGGATGCAGATCACCTACGCGTCCCGGCGAGTCCCGCCAGGTTCACGTAGCATAATAATAATATATGTCTGCGTCAGGGGTGAGTTACAAAAAATGTATTTTCATTTACCAGTAAACAACCGCCCCTGCCGCCCCGGTAATCACCATAACCAGGATCGGATTCAGCTTAAATTTCCGGAGTATCAACAATGCAGCCGCAAACATACAGGCCGCCTTTATATTCAGAAAGCTTCCCCCGTCACCGGCCAGCGCCATCACCAGAATGGTGGCCGCCGCCGAGATAATCAGTCCCGCCGAGGCGGACTTTAAACCGGACAATACGCCCGCCACATACTGGGAGCTTCTGTATTTTCCAAAGAAACGGTACAGACAGATGGAGATCAGATAGCCGGATATAATACAGCCCACCGTGGCAATCACAGCCCCCAGCGTCCCGGCGATTCTGATACCGGTAAACGTGGAGGTATTGACCGCCAACGGCCCCGGCGTCATCTGGGAAATGGTGATGATATCCGTAAATTCCTGCATGCTGAGCCATCCTCTCTGCACCACCACCTGATCCTGAATCAGCGGAATGGTAGCGTACCCCCGCCTATGCTGAGAAGGCCGATCTGCCAAAAGCTGATAAATAATTCAATGCAGATTCCCATCATGTCCCCTCCTTTTTTGTAGCCATACCGCGGCCAGGCAGACCACGCAGCAGACAACCAGAATCAGAGCCACATTGACCCCCAGAAAAAAGCTGGCCCCGAAGGCAGCCGGGGCAATCAGAGTCAGGAGAAGCCGCCGCTCCCCCAAAACCGCGCGGTACAGATCGATCACCAGATCCACAATCAGCGCTGCCACTCCCGCCTCCATGCCCTTTAAAATCACGGAAATCAGATGGCTGTCGCGAAATGTATGATAGCCCACCGACACCACGGACAGGATCAGAATCGGCGGAAGCACCGCCGCCACGCTGCTGATTAACGCTCCCATCTGGCCCGCCGTCCGGTATCCCGCCAGAACGGAAAGATTGATGGCGATCGCCCCGGGCGCGGACTGGGCAATGGCGGCCATATCGATCAATTCCTCCTCCTCAAACATCTGCTTCTGTTCCACAAAGTATTTGCGGATCATAGGAATCACAACATAGCCGCCGCCAAACGTAAAGGCGCTGATAAAAAAATTGACCCGGAGTAACCAGGCGTATAAATGAGATGATTTCATATGATAAACCTCCTGTATGACTATTATACCGGTTGACTTATCATAAATAAAATTATATTATTTTATATAGATCATTACTTTTTAGTCATGCTTAGGGGAAATGGAGGTGTCGCCATGACGATCCGGCATCTGAGGATATTTAAACTGGTATGCGAGACGGGCAGCTTCACTCTGGCGGCCAAGAGTATGTATATGACTCAGCCTGCCGTGTCCCACGCCATCGGGGAATTGGAGGATGAGCTGGGCACCAGACTGTTTGACAGAATTTCCAAAAAGATATGGCTGAACCAGACGGGCGCCGTGTTTTTGGAACAGGTTTCCAGAACGCTGGAGCTGTACGACGGGCTGGAAACAGGGGAGACCATCGAGCAGAAGGCCGTCATCCGGCTTGGCTCTAATATCACGATCGCTAATTTCTGGCTTCCCCGCGTACTGAAGGAATTTGAGAGCCGCTGGCCGGAGACCCCGGTCATCACATCGGTTGACAAAGCCTCGGAGATTCTGGGAAAGCTGTTGAATCATCAGCTGGACCTGGCACTGATCGAGGGGGCCATCGGGGAGGAAGGCGTGGAAGCCATACCATTTTCCTCTTACCGCATAAGCGCCGCATGCGCGCCCGGATATCTGCCGCGGGAGCAGTGTGAGATGACGCTTGATGAGCTGACAGGGCAGAAGCTACTTTTAAGAGAACCTGGGAGCGCCATCCGGGATGTGTTTGACAGCCTGCTGCGCCTCCACGGACTATCCGCCTCGCCCCGATGTATCAGCGTCAACTCACAGGCGCTTTTGCAAGCGGCGCGAGAGGGGCTGGGAATCACGATCCTGCCGACGCTTTTGATGAGGGAAGATTTCAAACGTCAGAGTCTTATGAAAGTTACCATCACCGGGGTAGCATTGGAAAATGTGAATCAGATTGTCTATTTAAAAGGAAAATATCTTTCGCGCCCCATGAAGGGATTGATTGATATGATCCGCAACAGCGATAAGGAGGAAAATACAAATGATAAAAGCGATATCAGACCGTAGAAGTATCAGAAGGTATAAGGATGTGAAGGTTTCACGGCAGGACATCGAGGAGGTTTTGCAGGCGGGTATTCTGGCTCCGTCCTCCAAGAACAGACAGCCCTGGAAATTTATTGTGGTATCAGGCAGTGCGAAAGCCGGGATGGTAAAAGCCATGGAAAATGGCCTGGAGCGAGAGAAAACTGACCCGCTGCTTCCAAACAGCAGACAGCACTTGGGCGGCGCGGAGTACACGCTCTCCATCATGAAACAGGCGCCGGTTACCATATTTGTGGTCAACACGCTGGGACTTTGCTTATCCGGCCAGCTGTCCGCGGAGGATCGCATCTACGAAATCTGCAATGCACAGTCCATCGGCGCGGCCATGGAGAACATGACGCTGACCGCCGCTGATCTGGGGTTGGGGAGCCTGTGGATCTGTGATACTTATTTTGCCCAGAAGGAGTTGACGGAATGGCTGCATACCGACGGCGAACTGATCGCCGCTATGACCTTAGGCTACGCTGATGAGACCCCCTCCGCCCGGCCGAGGCGTGGGATTCATGAGGTTGTGGAGTGGAGAGGGTTTGAGTAATCTATAAACTCCTTCTCCATGCTCCTCGCTTAAACCATATGCAAGGATTCTCCGACTGTGGCGGGTCGCTTCATCGACATAATTTTAATCCGCCGCAGCGCGATCCTACCAGACGGATTTTATATCAGAGGAACATTTTTCTAAAGTTTATGACTATACTGTTCCAGTTCATGGAATACGCCCAGCACATATATCTTCGTCTTATCCACTTTAAAAATGATAAGATATTTCATATCCGGCAGCGCTGCCTCTTGATATCCCTTATGAGAAAGATACCCATCTCTGCAAAATGGAAATTGGTGAGGGTTTTCTTCTAAACGGTCATATATTTCCTCTACACTATCTAACAGATGTCTGGCGGCCTGTTCATTTTTTAAGCGATGCAAAAGATAATATACCAGATTATCTAACAGTTCCTCTGCTCTCTCTGTTATAATCAACTTATAATCCATAGCGATCCCTCAACGATGAAAGAGAGGTTCTTGCATCTTTTGTTCTACCTTCTCCTATCTGTCTCTCGGATAACTCCAATTCCCTGTAAAGGTTTAGCTGCTTCATAGTTTCTTCATAGATATCCATGCTCATGATCACCATGTCACCATATCCGTTTTTAGTAATATAAATCGGCTCCTCCGCCTTATGACATAATTCTGAGATCTCTGCTGTATTCTTTAAATCTTTGATGGGTATAATCTGTGGCATGTTATGCGCCTCCTTATTTATGGTATAATTATACCATTATGATACCATTATTTCAAGATTTTATTATTCCACTTAATTCCTGCTTACCGGCCACTCTGCTGGAAATCTTTAAGTCGCAGGGCGGATGAATCTTTCAATCATAGAAATAATGCAACTGCACAATACACCAACAACAGCGCCATAACAAGGTTCACGCCCTTGGTGTGTCTGGAAAGATATCTGCAAAATGCTGAGCCGCACAGTGCCCATGCAAACGAGCCGGAGGCGCCAATGAGGGACAACAGAATCGTGAATCCAATGATTGCCGCCAGAGAATGGTAAACAGGAAGGATATAAAGCGTCATGGCTGTAATCGCGTAGATATAGATCTTCGGATTAGCGAATTGCAGAACCATCCCCGATAGAAAGCTGGCTGCATGTTCACTGTCGGCACTGGGATCGACAGTGCTCTTCCAGACCTTCCACGCCAAATAAAGCATGTAGGCCGCTCCCAGGATCTGCATGATAAATTTCACTTTAGGAAGCAGGGTAAGCAGGGTGGTGCTGAAAATCGTACAGACCGTCATGACGATGGTAAATCCCGTCAATATTCCCAGATTAAAACGAAAACTGCGCCGAAATCCAAGCCGTATCGCATTACTCATAGACAGCAAATTGTTTGCTCCCGGCGTATATGCGGTAATAAAACAGCAAATCAAAAAATCGGATAGATGAAACATTTCAAACCTCCTCTTTACAAGTTAAGTCAAAAACTATATAATAGTATAAAAATGTTATTATATTGCACGCGTACGATATAATAATACATCTGTTATATTATATTGTCAATAGAGGAGGAAAACATTTTATGGATTCCATGAATTTGATTGTCGCCAAGAATATTCGCAGGCTGCGCGAAGAGAAAAAGCTCAGTATGGACGAGCTGGCAAAGTTGAGCGGGGTCAGTAAAAGTATGCTTGCTCAGATAGAGCGCGGGGAGGGCAATCCAACCATCTCCACGCTTTGGAAACTCTCAAATGGTATGAAAGTGCCCTTCGACTCCTTGACTATCCGCCCCAAAAGTCCTTATGAGATTGTAAAAAACTCCGAACTGCAGCCACTGCTTGAAAATGGCGGGAAGGTCAAAAACTACTCCATCTTTCCAGATGACGAAAACCGCAGATTTGCAGTCTACTATCTGGAACTGGATCAGGGCAGTTATTGGGAGTCAGAGCCTCATTTAAAGGGGACAACCGAATTTATAACTATATTTGCGGGGTGTATTGAAATAAGCGCCGACGGCCATCAGTTTACCGTGGGGAAAGGGGAGAGTATTCGATTTAAAGCCGACAGCGTCCACTCCTATCGAAATACAGGAGAAGAGACTGCAATTTTGCATATGATTCTTTTTAATCCATAAAAATGGCCTGCCATACCCGTGTATTTGTAGTATGGCAGGCCATTGCGGATTGTGGAATTTTTAAGTCAGTCCAATATCCATGCTCCCCGACCGAAATCCTTCCAGATCCAGCGTAATATACAAAAATCCAAGCCCTTTTAATTCCCTGACAATCTCCTCGTATTCTTGAAATATCAGTCCAAAGGAATCCTTATCCGCCTCAATTCTCACCACATCCCCGTGAAGGCGCAGGCGGACATTTCCTCCGATCCGTGCTCGCAGATACTCCTCGCCGGTTCCAATTTTATCCAGCAGATCGTAGTCGATCCTGGTGTTGTAGGGAAGGCGGGTGGCCATGCAGGGGGTGGATGGGCGGGAAGCTACCGACAGGTGATAATGGGCGGCAAATTCCTTTACCTCAGCCTTGGTCACATGAACTTCAGCGAGGGGGCTCAGGATCTCCAGCTCTCTAAGGGCCTGGATTCCGGGGCGGTATACGTGGAGGTCATCTTCATTGGTTCCGTCTAAAACTCTGGTGATTCCCCGCTCCACAGCGAATTGCTTAAGCGCGGTAAACAGCTGCTTTTTACAGAGATAGCAGCGGTTTACGGGATTGTTTCTGATCTCCTCCTGCTCCAGCTCATCGACGGAAATCACTTCATGGATTGCGTGAAGCTCTCCGGCCACTCTGCTGGCAATCTCTAAGTCACAGGGCGGATGGAGGCGGGTGTTGAAGGTTACCGCGTAAACCTTGCGGCCGGTTTTTTCGGCTGCGTCGCAGGCCAGCTTCAAAAGAAGGCTGCTGTCTACTCCCCCTGAAAAGGCGAGGCAGATATCCTCCCTGGCATATTCCTCAAAAAGCTGTTGCAGCTTCAGTAATTTTGGATTCATGGTCGGTCTCCGTTCTAATTCTTTTTCCAGCATGATGTAATTTCCTGGCTGACGGTCTGATAGTCCAGCTGGTTTGCCCTGCAGATTGCCCGAACCGAATCGTATTCCGGGTAGCAGTATTCCTGGCCGTTGTGGGTGCAGACCTTCACCTGAGCCTCGCCGAACCGGGTTGTGACCGTCTCTTTCCTGCGGGGCAGAATGGTCCGTTCCACCGGCATTCTGCGGATTCCGATGGTTGTGGTGTTGCGCAGGATGATATCTTCCATCTTTGACCGCTGTTCCTCTGTGCACAATACAGACAGGAGGACCCCAGGGCGGTTTTTCTTCATGTATATGGGGGTGTGCCACACGTCTGCGGCTCCCGCTTCCAGCAGAAGCTCCATGACAAAGCCAAGGGCCTCCCCTGTGCAGTCGTCTAAATTGGTCTCCAGCTGCCACATGGTATCTTTTTCATCGTCCGCGGGCTCTATGAGCATGGCGCGGAGAATGTTGGCGTTTTTGAAGTCCTTGTTTCCGGCGCCGATTCCGATTTTCTTGATGATACAATGTTCCGGCAGAGTCTCTCCGCTGTTCAAGACTGCCGCTATGGCTGCGCCTGTGGGCGTCACCATCTCGCCCTCATTGTCTGTCAGTTTTAAGGACAGGCCGTGAGCCGCCGCAATATTGGCCGTGGCCGGAACAGGAACCGGCATCACGCCGTGCTGACAGCGGACATAGCCGCGGCCCTCCGCAAGCGGTGAGACGATGACTTTTTCAATGCCCAAATCATGGATGCAGACTGCCACACTGATGATGTCCACGATGGAATCGATGGCTCCCACTTCGTGAAAATGAACCTCCTCCACCGGGATGCCGTGGGCCTTCGACTCCGCCTCCGCCACCACCCGGAACATCTGACGCACCATCTCCTTCACCGCCTCGTCCGCTGCAAGACGGTCAATGATCTCAAAGATGTCGTGAATATTCCGGTGGACGTGGGAATGAGTGTGGGCGTGGCCGTCTCCATGGCTGTGGGCATGGTCATGGTCGTGGCCGTCTACGTGACTATGTACGTGGTCGTGATTCTCGTCATGGCTATGGTCATGGTAATGGCCGTGATCGTGATCCTCTCCATGACTGTGCACATGGTCATGGCCATGATCCTCTCCATGGCTGTGCACATGGTCATGACCGTGATCATGGTCCTCCCCATGGCTATGCTCATGGTCGTGGTCCTCTACATAACTGTGCACATGGTCATGACGCTGCCCGCCTTCGCAGCCATGCGCATGATCGTGCCCGTGGTCCCCTTCATGACTGTGCATGTGATCATGTCCATGATCATCATCATGACTATGGCCGTGCCCATCTCCGTGGCTATGTTCATGTTCATGGCCGTGATCGTGCCCATCTCCATGTCCATGCTCATCCCCCTCATCCTCCAAATGCACATCAAAATCAAACGCATCAATCCCACACTTCGCCTTCCTCCCAAAGTGCAGATGATACCCTCCCACTCCCAAACTCTCCAGCGCCTTCTCCAGCACCTCTCTCCTTGCGCCTAAGTCTAACAGCGCTCCGACCGTCATATCTCCACTGATTCCTGAATAGCATTCCAAATATAATGTTTTCATTCTCTCACCGCCAATCGATTGATTTGTGTACTCAAATATCCTGCTCCATAGCCGTTATCTATATTGACCACCGATATCCCGTTCGCACAGGAATTCAGCATGGTCAGCAATGCGGACACGCCGTGGAAGCTGGCGCCGTAGCCCACCGACGTGGGAACTGCGATCACGGGCTGCTCCACCAGACCGGCGATCACGGTCCCCAGAGCTCCCTCCATACCGGCCACCGCCACCACGCAGTTGGCCTTTACCAGCCGATCCCGCTGGCTCAGCAGCCGGTGAATCCCGGCCACGCCCACATCGTAGATCCGGTCCACATGGCTTCCGAAAAATTCCGCCGTCTGGGCCGCTTCCTCCGCCACCGGAATATCCGCCGTCCCGCCTGTGCAGACCGCGATACATCCCTTTCTCTCCTTATCCGCCTTCTCGATCTTCACGATTCTGGAGATCGGATCATAGACGATCATCGGAATCTGTTCCTTCAAAAGCTGGTACTGCTCCTTGCTGGCCCTGGTCCCCAGCACCTCGCCGTTCCGCTCGTAAAAGCTCTTAAATATCTGTACCAGATACTCATCCGGCTTCCCCTGGCAGAACACCGTCTCCGGAAACCCGGACCGCAGCTCCCGGTGATGATCCAGCTTCGCATAGCCCAGATCCTCATAGGGCAGATCCTTCAGAAGCTTCTCCGCCTCCCCGATCTCCATACTTCCGTCCTTCACCTTCTGCAATAACGCCTCTATCTCCATGGACTCATCTCTCCTTTCTCATTCTACACGTCCAGTCTCTGCTGCCTCGTACATACCAGCTCCAGAAGTTCCGGCGAATGGCTGACCACCAGAAGCCCGATCTCCCGTCTCTTCACTTCCTCTATCAAAAAATTCCATATCTGACTCTGAGTAATCAAATCCAGCATCGTGCTGATCTCATCCGCCAACAGAAATTTAGTTTTCCTCCCCAATGCCCGCGCTATGCAAAAGCGCTGCAGCTCGCCTCCCGACAGTTCCGCCGGAAACCGGTCCAGCCACTCCTTTTCTATCCCCAGACCTTCCACCACGTGGGGTTCGATGTGGTCGCCCTCCTCCAGCACCTTCCTCATCCGCAGCCGCGGATTCACCGCCTGTTCCGGATGCTGCCAGATCATCTGAACCGGACTATATCTATGATACTCCGCCAACGGTTTCTCGTCCAGCAAAACCTCCCCCTCATCCGGCCTTTCATAGCCGCTCAGGATCTTGCAAAGCGTCGTCTTTCCGAAATCGCTGGGAGCTGTCAGCCCCAGCCGTTCCCCGCTCTCCAGCCTCAAACCTGCCTTATTTAATATCTGTCTCTCCCCGCTCTTGTAGCGGAACGAGATCTCATTTGCCTCTAAAATCATATCATCTCTCCTGACTGCCGGACGCACCTGACATATCCGCCCCGCACCTCCCGGTATGGAATCTCCCCCGCGCACTCCTCGCAGGCTTCCCCGCACCGGGGCGCAAACGGACAGCCTTTCGGCAGATCCTTCACAAACGGCTGCGTTCCCGTTATAAACTGAAATCCATTTCGTGGCATAGCCCGGTAAAGCGCCCTCGTGTAAGGATGCCGCAGAGTCTCCTCCCTGTCAAAATCCTTAACCGGCGCCTCCTCCACCGTCGTCCCCGCATAGAACACCACAACCCTGTCCGCCACCGTAAGCGCCAACTCCAGATCGTGAGTGATCAGCAGAACTCCGGCCCCGCCGTCCGCCATTTCCCGAAAATGTCCCAGCACCCGCCTGGCCGTATCCAGATGCAGCCCCGGCGTCGGCTCATCCGCGATCACCAGCTTCGGCCTCTCAATCACCGCCGTGGATATCAGAATCCGCCTCGCCATACCGCCGGACAGCTCAAAGGGATACTTTTTCTCCACCTCCGGTTCCAGGCCGTATCTTGTCAATGTTTCCGATATCCTCTCGCCTGTCTCCCGATCCTTCCTGCCCTTTCTCAGCTGCCCTCCCACCTTCATCAGTGGGTCCAAGTAAGCCACGCTCTGAGGCACCAGAACGATCTCCCTTCCCCGCAGCTTCCCGATCCGCCGCGAAGTCAGCGGCTCCCCCATATAATCAATCGATCCGGAAAAGCCTGCATTATAAGGCAGAATATCCATGACCGCATGAGCCAGCAGACTTTTGCCCGAGCCGCTGGAGCCGACCACCGCAGTCATCTCCCCTTCCCGGACACGGACATTTAAGTCGCGGATCACGGGAAGCTCCGTCTTCTGAAACCCTCGGCTGTACTGCGTAAATGTGACGGATAAGTTCCTGATATCCAGTATCGTCTTCTTTTCCTCCATCAGGCGCCTCCTCTACTCATGCGCACTGGCCGGATCAGTCAGCCGGCGCAGGCTCTTTCCCAGATAATCAAACATCATCACGACCATGACCAGTAAAAGTCCGGGGAACAGCGCAAGCCACCATTTTCCCATCGCCAGATACTGCATGCTCTCCGACAATATCACTCCGATGGCCGGCTGCTCCGGCGACAGTCCAAAGCCCAGAAATGTGATGCTGGCCTCATGAAGAATCGCATGGGGAAACAAAAGCACCAGCCCCACAAAAAACTGTCCCATCAGATGGGGCAGCATATGTCTGCAGGCGATCTGTACCTTCCCCATCCCCAGCTTTCCGGCGACCCTTATGTAGGTGCTCTCCTTCAGCTGCAAAACCTCACCGCGGATCAGCCTGGCCAGCGACGTCCAGTGTGTCAGGGAAATCCCCACCACCACGCCCCAGAACCCCTTCCCGCAGGCGTAGGAGATCAGAATCAGCAGGAGGATATGAGGAATCCCCATGACCAGATCAATCACTCCGATAATCAATGTATCCACAACCTTCCCCATCGTCGCCGCCGCAATCCCCAAAAGGCAGGCGATCACCGCGCTGACGCAGGCCGTCAAAAGTCCGATCCGTATACTCAGCGACACCCCCGTTATGGTTCTGGTAAACATATCCCGCCCCATCCAGTCAGTTCCAAAGAGACATCCCGGCCCCGGAGTTAGATTTTTCCTGGTAAAGTCCGTCACCATGGCCTGTTCTCTCCACATTCCGCCGCATACCGTGCACAGAATCAGGCAGACAGCCACAGCGGCCGCCAGACAAAACGTCAGCTTTCTTCGATTCCAATGTCTCATGACCGCCCGCCCCCTCTCCTGATTCTGGGATCTACCACGCTGTACAACACATTGGCTATAAAATTCCCGAAGAACACGATAGCCGCGCTGATCACCGTAATGCCCAAAAGCAGCGGCACATCGCTTCCAAGCCCTGCCGTGATCGCCGCCTGCCCAAGTCCCGGATAGGAGAATACCTGTTCCACCAGAACGGACCCTCCGAAGATCTCACTGATGGAGGCAAACTGCAGCGTGATCGCAGGCAGGATGATATTCCTCAGCCCATGGCGGATGACAATTCCTCCAAGCTTCTCCCCTCTGGCCCTGGCAAACAGCACGTACTCGCTGTTCATCACTTCAATCATCTTCTCCCTGGTGTGCAGGGCAATATTGGAAACGCCGGTGATGCTCAGTGTCAGCGCCGGAAGAATCCCATGCCGCAGATGGTCTGCCAGAGACACCGCCCCCGACTCCATCCCGATTGGCACGCTGAGACCGATGGGCAGCACCTGCAGCCAGACGGCGAAGATCATCAGGAGCACCAGCGCCAGCCAGAAGGCCGGCGTACTG
>Ga0192243_10148_pt1 | contig 27638 bp, 23 predicted proteins | sample Koala_Koa27_K3_FD_131233 | JGI IMG/M metagenome (GOLD analysis project Ga0192243, IMG submission 131233) | Enriched cells from koala feces incubated with labeled cellulose particles, San Francisco Zoo, California, United States - Koala_Koa2-7_K3 ... | reverse complement strand
ACGACGACGGAGGATACCCTGCTGAGCGACATCATCCCTCTCGCCGCGGGCACCCGTTATCCGATCGCGGTCGTTGATCCCGACGGAGTGCTGAAGGGCATCGTGAGCCGCGCGGCGGTGCTCTCTTCTTTGGTATGACGGTTGCCTTTTATGCCGCTTGTGATAGTATTTTCCCTATCGGAACCATACATATCAAAGAGGAAAGCGCAGGTTTTCTGTTGATGACAGAGGAAGATGTCCCGGTAAGCAGTCCCCGTTACAGACAGGTCGCGGTGGATATAGCGGCGAAGATCGTAAACCGCCAGTACAGGGTCGGGGAGCGGATATACGCCCGTTCGTTCATTGCGAGCACATATTCCGTCTCGCCGGAGACGGCGAGGCGGGCCATCGCCGTGCTGGCCGATCTCGGCATTGTCGAGGCGACCAAGGGCAGCGGCGTGCATATCATCTCCTATGACAACGCCATGAAGTTTCTCCGGCAGTCCAAAGACTATAAGACCCTGTCGGGGTACAGGCACAGCATTAAAAAAATGGCCGAAGAGGTATTCAGCCAGTGCGGCAAACTGAAGGACGAGATAGAGAGTCTGGTGAGCCACGCGGAGCAGTTCCGTTCCAGCAACCCCTTCACCCCCTATGAGGCCGCGGTCCAGGAGGGGGCGCCGTGCGCGGGGCGAAGCCTCTCCGAGCTGAAATTCTGGCAGAACACCGGCGCGACGATCGTCGCTATCGGGCGGGGCGGCGCCTGTATGCTCTCCCCGGGACCGCACATGGGCCTTCGCGAGGGGGACGTCCTCTATTACGTGGGGGATGAGCGCTGTATCGACCGGGTGCTGCACCTGACAAAAGGCGAACTCTCCCTCTCAAACGCCAATATGTAGATAGTTTATCAGGAAACATAGCGCGCAATGCTCCGCGCCGGAGGTTTGGCCTCCGGCGCGGATGTCGTTACGCGGTCCGCGCGCACCGAAGCTTTAACAAATTTTAATTAAGATATATACTTCAAGTGATATGTAAGCGGAACGTTCCCGCTAAATTGGGTACGAAAGAAGATGAGTTGAGCCAATGACTGGTGATAAATTACTGGAAATAGAGGACCTGCATGTCTCCGTGGAGGGGCGCGCGGTCTTAAAGGGGGTCTCGCTTTCGGTCGGAGAGGGCGAGATACACGCGCTCTTCGGCCCCAACGGCTCCGGCAAGACGACGCTGCTCAATACCGTGATCGGCTTTTTCCGCTATAAGATAACGCGCGGCGCGATATATTTTAAGGGACGTGATATTACCGGCGCGACCATCGACGAGCGCGCGCGGCTGGGGGTAGGCATCTCCTTCCAGCGTCCGCCGACGATTAAGGGAGTAACGCTGCGTTCGCTGATCTCCTTCGGCAGCCCCGACCTCTCGCGGGAGGAGATCGAGAAGACGGCGGCGAAGCTCGACGCCGAAGAATTCCTCGACCGCGAGATAAACGCCGGGCTCTCCGGCGGAGAGATGAAGCGCACGGAGATGCTTCAAATAATCCTCCAGTCTCCGGAGCTCGTCTGTCTCGACGAGCCGGAATCGGGCGTCGACCTGGAAAATATGGCGCTGATCGGCAAGGCGGCGCGCATCGCCCTTGGACGCGACAGCTTTGACGGCGCGGCCTGCCGCCGCTCGATCAAGAGCCGCCGCGCCGATTACAAATCCGGCCTCATCATCACGCATACGGGGCAGATAATGGATCATCTCTATGTCGATAAGGGACATGTGCTGATGAACGGCGAAATAGTCTGCTCGGGCAACGCCCTGGAACTGCTCGGTGAGATAAGGAGCCACGGCTATACCGAATGCTTCCGCTGCGCGGGCTGCGAAAGGAGTGAGGGCTGATGAAAGAAGAATTCCGTGTGGACGAACATCTGGACGATTTCAGAGCCGACGCTCCCGTCCATGACGAGATAAAAAATATCGCCGAACTCCCCGCCGGGGACCGTGAAAGGCTTCTGCGGGCCGGTATCGACGACGAGGAGAAGGCGGCGGGGACCTTTGTCCACGCCGACCATAACACGGTCTACTGCAACGCTAACCTCAAGGGCATGGAGCTGATGCCCATCTCCTACGCGCTCTTTAAGTATGATGGGCTCAAAGACTACTGCTGGAAGATAATCGAGAAAGAAAAAGACCCCTTCACTGAACTGGCGGCGAAGCGTTCCGAGGGCGGATACTTCATCCGCGCCGAAAAGGGCGCGAAGGTCGACTATCCCGTCCAGGCCTGTATGTACATCGAGACGGACGCGCTGGCGCAGGACGTGCACAATATCGTCATCGCGGAGGAGGGTTCGGAGCTAAACATCATCTCCGGCTGCGCCTCCGGCCCCAACGTGCGCTCCGGCCTCCATGTCGGCGTCTCCGAGATGTACGTCAAGAAGGGGGCGACACTCTCCTTCACGATGGTCCACGACTGGGCCGAGGAGATGTCGGTGCGTCCGCGCACCGTCGTCGTTGTCGAAGAGGGGGGTCGCTACATCTCCAACTACATCTGCCTCAAACCGGCGAAAGACCTGCAGATGTACCCGACGGTCTATCTCAACGGCGAGGACTCCGTCGCCACATTCAACACCGTGCTGATGGCGGGCCCCGGCTCGAAGATGGACACCGGCTCGCGCGTCTACCTGCGCGGTAAGGGGAGCCGCGCGGAGATCGTCTCGCGCACCGTCTCCACCGGCGGGGACATCTACGCGCGCGGCCACCTCATCGGCGAAGAGGCGGGCGTCAAGGCGCACCTGGAATGCAACGGCCTGCTGCTCTCTAACCAGGGTAAGATCCACGCGATACCGGAGCTTGAGGCGCGCCACAAAGACCTCGAGATGTCGCACGAGGCGGCGGTCGGCAAGATAAACCAGGAGGAGACGGAATACCTCATGGCGCGCGGCCTCTCCGAGACCGAGGCGCAGTCTCTGATCATCAAAGGCTTCCTCTCGCTCGACATCCTCGGCCTGCCGGAGTCGCTGCGCAAAGACGTGGAGCGGACAATAGAGGAATCGACAGCCGCCGGGGCGATGTGATACATACCGGCTGTGCGTTTATCGCTGTAAACGGCGGGCGCTCTCACCAAAGAGAGCGCCCGTTTTGCTGGTGTGCGGCGGCCTCTCCGCATCATCTGTCACGTAATTTTTACTTGACCGCTGTCATTTGAAAGACTAAAATTTATTAGTTGACGCTATGGAAAATCGGGCATTATGCCTGAGAAGGGAGAAATTTTTTTTATGGACGCAAGCGGCCCCAGTCCTGAACCTGTGGGACAATCTCTTTTAATTTTCATCTAGCAGACCCCGGGCCGTTTCGTACCCGGGCGATGCGGGTATGGAGGGAATTTTATGTTAAAGATCACCAAGACCACCGAGTCGCAGCTTATTGAGCTGACGCCTGACCGGATAGAGGTCGGCGCGTGGATAAACCTTGTACGCCCGTCGGCGGACGAACTCAACGCGGTAGAGGCGATAACGGAGGCGCCGCAGGACTTCATCAGGTCCGCGCTCGACCCCGAAGAATCGTCTCGTATTGAGATAGAGGATAACCATATCCTTGTCCTTATAAATGTTCCGATAAATCATGACTCTCATGTCTATGAATACGACACGATACCGCTCGGCATTATCATCACCCCTGATTATATCGTCACCATCTGCCAGGAATATAACGACGTCATCCAGAATTTTTCCGAGACGCGCTTCCGCTATTTCAGCACCTTCAAGCGCACGCGGCTCTTATTCCAGATACTGTACCGTTCGGCGATGCTCTTCCTGAAAGACCTGCGCCAGATGACGCGCCGTTCCGACCAGATAGAGCAGGACCTGCGCAAATCGATGAAGAACGAGGAGCTCTTTCAGCTACTCGACCTGCAAAAGGGGCTCACCTACTACTCGATGTCCCTGCGCTCCAACAAGGTCGTCGTGGAACGGCTGCTGCGCCTCTGCTCCAACCCGCAGGTGAGCCACATCATCAAATTCCGCGAAGAGGACGAAGAGCTGCTCGACGACGTCCGTGTCGAATATGACCAGGCGATCGAGATGGCGCAGATACAGACCGACGTCCTCGCGGGGATGATGGACGCCTTCGCCTCCGTCATCTCCAACAACCTGAATATCGTGATGAAATTCCTCGCCTCGATCACCATCGTCATGGCGATCCCGACGATGGTGGCAAGCTTCTTCGGCATGAACGTCCCGGTTCCCTGGGAGGGCGACCCGATGGGGTTCGCCATCGTCAGTACCGTCGCGCTGGGGCTGACGATCGTCGCCATCTGGGCGCTCTGGAAGAAGCGGCTCTTCTAAAAATCCGACTGTAAATTATTAAAGATGGAGGGCGCCCCGCGTGCGGACGCCCTCCATCTTTGCGGTTTGTACCGGACGGTATTTATTTCATGGTGGCCCGCAGAATATCTATCGTCTCCAGGGCCCGCGCGTTTTTTCCCTCCGCGAGGTACTGCGTGGAAACTCCGAGGACGAAGGCGATGATGAAATTCGCGGTCTGTACGGGGGTGTGCGTCTTCATTATTTCAAGGTTAGAGGCATAGCGGGCGACATACGAGGCGACGACCTCGGTGAGTTCTCCGACGAGCACGCTGAATTCCGCCCGGAAGGGCTCAGAGCTCATCGCCAGATTGGAAAACTCAAGACGCAGGCGGTGGATGTCCGAATCCTTAACGATGCTCTCCCTTGAATATTCGCAGATAAAGTCGATAAAGCCGTCCGAGGAGGAGATGCCCTCCATCTTTTCCCTGATGTCGCCGACAAACGACTCCTTGAGCTGTCTGATAAGGGCGATAAAGAGCCCCTCTTTATTTTTATAGTGATAGGATATCTGGCTGATGGCGACGCCCGCCTCCTGCGCGATGTCGCGCATGGAAACCTGAGCGTAACCATTCTGTGAAATGAGATTAAGCGCGGCCTCCAGAATCCTTTTTGACGTATCCTTCTCTTCGGTATGCAAGGCGGTATATCCCTTCTCTCACGGCGGTGAACATTTTCTTTAAGGATAAATATATCACATTTTTTACCCGCGGGACCGCGGCTGGGCGGCGGCCGGCGGCTGTTTCCATGATAATACGGAAAAAGTAAGAGTCTGATTGACTTATCTGTTTGGATTGTTATAATAAGAACGTTCGTTCTAATACTGATATTAAAAAAGTTTTAGGCTACGTCGTTTGCGCTTTGACTTTTGCCGGTGTGGAACGGATAATAAAAAAGTTATTTGAAATGTATCTCGAAGGGAGCAGCATAGATGAAGGTTTCGGAGTTCTTTACCGGCAAGAGGATACTTCTGACGATTCTCGCAGTGTTAATAATCGGTTCTTCCATCGCCATCTATTTTAAGGAGAAGCCCAAAGAAAAGTATGTCAAGGCCTCGGGCACGGTCGAGGTGACGCAGGTGCAGCTTGCGCCGCTAGCCGGCGGCCGCATAGAGGAACTTGCGATAGACGAATCGGACCACGTGAAAAAGGGGCAGTTCATCGCCCGTCTTTCGCTGGACGGGGCGGACGACGAGGTGAAGATGGCGGAGGCCGCGCTCGCCGCCGCGAAGGCGCAGCTTGAAGAGCTCAGAAACGGCTTCCGCAAAGAGGACATCTCAAAGGCTAAGGCCGAACTCGCCGCGCGCAAAGTTCAGTATGAACAGGCCAGGCGGGATGAAAAGCGCTTTGCGGCGCTAGCGGCGGACGGCGTGGTGGCGGCGCGCGACGCGGAGCTCTACGCCGAAGCGTCAAAAGCGTCCTACAACGCGATGCAGGCGGCCTCCGACCAGGTGCGGCTGCTGGAAAACGGCATGCGACCCGAGCAGATATCGGCGGCGGAGGCTAATGTCGCGCGCGCCGAATCGGCCTATCAGAGAGCCAGGACCCTCGTCGGCTATAAAGAATTCTATTCGCCCGCTGACGGCGTTGTTTTGACGAAAAATTACCAGGTAGGCGACGTAGTGAACGCCGGCGCCGCCATCGCCACCCTCGGCGATATGAACGACTGCTGGGTCAAGCTTTACATCCCCTCGACACAGCTGGGGCTCATCAAACTTGGCGCGAAGTGCAGCGTCTACGTGGATCCTTTCCCCAAACGCGCCTTCGAGGCCACAGTCACCGAGGTCAACCAGCAGGCCGAGTATAACCCGCGCATGTCGCTGACGCAGAACGAGCGCGCGAACATGGTCTTCTGGATAAAGATCTCCATCAAGGATACGGAGGGCGTCATCAAGCCCGGAATGCCGGCGGACGTCACGATACTATGATAGAGGCCGCGCCGGAGCGCATCCTCTCTTACCGCAGCGTCACAAAAGATTTCGGCGCGCTGCGCGCCCTGGACGGCGTCGACCTGGAGATAAAAAGGGGAGAAATATTTGGCTTCATCGGCCCCGACGGGGCGGGGAAGACGACGATGATGCGTATCGCCATGGGTATCATCAACCCCGACGGCGGCGAATGTTCGCTGCTCGGCTCGACCGACAGGCGCAAAGCCCGCGTCATGGCGGGTTACGTGCCGCAGCTCTTCAGCCTCTATCTGAACATGAGCGTTATGGAGAACATCAGCCTCTTTGGCTCGCTCTACGGCAAACCGGCGGGTGAAGTCGAGCGGCGCGCGGAATATATCCTTTCGCGCGTCGGCCTCTGGGGCTTCCGCGACCGTTTTGCGGGGAACCTTTCGGGAGGTATGAAGCAGAAGCTGGCCCTCGCGATCGGGCTGCTCAACACGCCGGAGATACTGCTGCTCGACGAACCGACGACCGGCGTCGACCCGGTGGCGCGCCGCGAATTCTGGGCGCTTCTCTACCAGTTCAACCACGAGGGGCTCACGATCGTCGTCAGCACCCCCTACATGGACGAGGCGGAGCTCTGCACGAGGAAATTGTTCCTTAACAATGGAAAAATACTTGACATCGGTACCACGGGGGAGCTGCTTTCGCGTTATCCGTACAAGCTGCTCAGCCTTGGCAGCAGCGGGCGTGAGATCCGCGGCTGGCTTGAAGGCCGACCGCACATCGTGGACGCCAATATGTTCGGCTCGAAATACCACATCGTGACGGACGACGCGGAGAGCGCGCGGAGCTGCATCGAAACGGTCTTTAAAGAACACGGCAGCCCGCTGCCGGAGATCCGCGGCATCGAACCTGGGCTCGAAGATCTCTTCGTCGCCTTTGCGGGAAAGGAGAACTGACATGCCCCCCGTAGTGGTCCGTACGGAACACCTGACGAAAAAATTCGGCAGCTTCACCGCCGTTGACGATATAAACATGTCCATCGAGGAGGGGGAGGTCTACGGCTTTCTCGGCCCCAACGGCGCGGGAAAATCGACGACCATCCGCATGCTCTGCGGCCTGCTCGCGCCCACCTCGGGCAAGGGGCTCGTTCTTGGCCTCGACCTGGCCTCCAACGGACAGAAACTAAAGGAAAAAATCGGCTACATGTCGCAGAAATTCTCGCTCTATCCGGAGCTCTCCGTCCTGGAAAACCTCAACCTCTATTCGGGGCTCTACGGGCTCAAGGGCGCGGCTAAGAAAAAGCGTATTGACGAAATGATCGAGCTTGCGGGGCTTGTGGGGCGCGAGAACGAACCCACCTCGTCGCTCTCCGGCGGCTGGCGGCAGAGGCTCGCCCTCGGCTGCGCCATCCTCCACAAGCCGAAGATACTCTTCCTCGACGAGGCGACGAGCGGCGTCGACCCCAAGGCGCGCCTGCTTTTCTGGGACATCATCTACGACCTTGCCGCGAACGGCACCACCGTGATGGTCACCACTCATTTTATGGACGAGGCGGAACACTGCAACAAGGTCGCCTTCATCTACTATGGGCGGCTGATCGCCGACGACTCGCCGGACAACCTGAAGAAAAAGATCCCCGGCAGACTATATGAGGTGACGGCGGCGGACCCGATGGCGCTGCTCGCCAAGGTACAGGCCGGAGAGGGCGGCCCGATGATCGACTCCTACTTCTTCGGCGACAAGGTACACCTGCTCGTCGCGCAGGACCGTGAGATAACGGCGGAGGGTATCTTCGCGGAGAGCAAGATCGAGCGCATCGAACAATCGATGGAGGACGTCTTCGTCTACCTCGTCAAATCCCACGCTGGTGACGACCTGGGAGACGGACGAATATCCGGAATCGGTAATGCCACTGCGAATCAGGCCCAAGAGGCGAAAAAAGAGGGGACAAAATGAACTGGGAACGGATGCACGCACTGATAGTAAAAGAATTCATACAGCTTATGCGCGACCGCATCACGCTGGCGATAGTCGTATTCATGCCGCTGGCGCAGCTGCTTATCTTCGGCTTCGCCATCAACACCGACGTAAAGCATCTGCACACCGTCGTCTTCGACCAGTCGCGTACGCAGGAGAGCCGCGCGATGATCAACAGCCTCACCTCCAGCAACTACTTCGACATCATAAAATACGCCGGAAGCGTCAAAGAGGTCGACCAGACGGTAGAATCGGGCCGCGCGAAGGTGGGCATCGTATTCCCGCCGGATTACGCGAGCCGGATAAAGGGCGGCCGCCAGACCTCCGTTCAGGTGATAATCGACGCGACGGACAACCTAAGCGCCTCCTCGGCGCTCGCCGCGGCGCAGACCATCGGCATGCTTAAATCGCAGGAGATCCTCGCGGAAAAATTCTCGCGCCTCGGCATGAAGATACCGGGACAGGCGGTGGATATGAGTATACGGTTATGGTATAATCCGGACTTCATCACCTCGTGGTACATCGTGCCGGGCATCATGGGGCTGCTGCTGACGCTGACGCTCATCTCAATGATGTCGATGGCCATCGTCCGTGAGAGCGAGCAGGGGACGCTTGAGCAGCTGCTCGTCACGCCGATGAAGATATGGGAACTGCTCTTCTCCAAGATAATCCCCTACATCGTCGTCGGCTACGTGCAGGTATTTATCTCCATCGTCGTCGGCATATTCGTCTTCAACATGCCCTTCCTCGGGAGCCTCACTCTCTTCTACTTCCTCACCTTCTTCTACGTGGTGGCGAGCCTCTCGCTGGGCATCATGATCTCCTGCTTCGCGCAGAACCAGACGCAGGCGCTCCAGATGTCTGTATTCATCATCCTGCCCAGCGTGCTCCTCTCGGGCTTCGTATTCCCGCTCGAATCGATGCCCACGGGCTTCCGCTACCTTGGCGAGTGCTTCCCGATAACATACTACATCAGCCTCTCGCGCCAGATAATCCTCAAGGGCGGCGGCCTCGCCTACGTCTGGCAGGACACCCTCGCGCTCGTCGCCTACATTGCGGTGATGTTTACGGCGTCGATACTGATGTTCAAACGCCGCTTCGTTCCGTAAGCCGCGGCGTTTCCTGATGATCTTTCAGATTCCTAGAGGCATAAACGTGGGAAAGGACAGATAAAAAATGTTCACGAAAAAAATTGTCATGGCTTTTCTGATAATATCGCTCACGGCGGGAGCGGCGGCCGCTTCGCAGAGACCGGCTGCGGAGGATGGCGCGCCGCAGACGCCGCCGGTAACGGTTCCCGCCGTAGACGACGCGCTGCTTGCGGCGCTGCTGACGACGGCCTACTCAAATAATCCGCAGATCGCGGCGGCGGCTCAGAAGACGGCGGCCGCGGAGGCTCAGATCTCCCAGGCGCAGGCAAAAATGGGGCCGCGGGCCTCGGCGGGCATGGCGGCCCTCTGGCAGCGCGACGGCATATCAACTAATGTCGATATTCTCGGGCGTTCGATGAATGTGCCGATCCTCGGGTCGCACACCTACGCGGCGGCGGTCGGGCTTACACAGGTCATCTACGCCGGCGGCTCGCTGACGGCGAATAAACAGGCGGCGCAGCTTGCGCGCGACGCCGTTGAAGCGCAGGAGCGGCGCACGCGGCAGGGCGTGGAAAACGCCGTCTGCCGCGCCTACTACGCGCTGCGCTGCGCGCAGGCCAAAGAGCTGGTAGCCGCGGAGGCTGTCGAGCTCTCCAAAAGCCACATGGCGCAGGCGGAAAAACTCTTCAAAGCCGGAGTGGTGGCGAAAAACGACGTCCTGCGCAGCAAAGTGGCGGTAGCCTCGGCGGAGCTGGACCTCATCCGCGCGCAGAACGGCAGCGCCGTCGCGCTCACGGCCCTGCGCCGCGCTGTGGGGACCGACCTTCCCGACGGCCTCGCGGAGACGCGCCCGCTCGATAAAATATTTCCCACGGCGAAAGAGATGACGCCGCTCGTCCTCTCCGGAGACGCCGTACAGGCCGCCTTCGCGGAGCGCGAAGAGCTCAAAGTCTACGCGCTTCTCAGCGGACAGGCGGAAAAACTGGCGCGCGCCGCGCAGGGGCAGCTGCTGCCGCAGATACTAGGCGCGGTAGGCTACGTGGCGGCGGACGATAAATTCTTCCCCAGCGAACAGAGCGAACCGGTGGCGGCGGTTGGCCTCTACTGGAACTTCTACGACAGCGGCGAGATGCACGCCAAGACGACGGAGGCCAAAGCCAAGGCCAAAGAGCTGCTGTTCATGCTCGACGACATGAAAAACGCCATCCGCATGGAGGTTACGCAGGCCGAACTCAACCTGAAATCGGCGGAGAGCCGCCTCGTCGTCGCCACGAGGCAGTCAAACGAGGCGCGCGAGGACTACCGGATCGCCGCACGCCGCTACGCCGAGAGCGTCGGCACCAACCTCGACACCCTCGACGCGCGCCTCGCGCTGACAAACAGCCTCACGGAGCTGGCCACCGCGATGTACGATATCAAATCCGCCGAGGCCGACCTGCGCTACGCGATAGGCGAATAAAAAGAGGCATACTGTAAGGGATCAATAAATCAACGAGCCACCAATTCGTCACACCGGCCCTCGGGCAGGAGTGATGGATTGGGGGCTCGCTTTTTGTACGTTGAAATGATACCCGGAGAGACTCTGTACTCCAAAGTGACGGCGGCTACTCTTGCTATCCGCCTGTGATTGTTTCTGGTGGTTTTGTTCTAAACGGCAGCTGTAAAAACCGATACGATGTACGGTTCAGATTTGTTACGGCTGCTGCCGTTTCTGTTAGTTTTGCTTTCTTACCGCCGGGATCGCCTCTACGGAGAGGACTCCCGCGAGGATGAGCGCCGAGGCGATGAAGATGCGCCAGGTCATCGGCTCGCCGATAAAGATCACGCCGATGGCGCTGCCGAAGATGCCGGAGGTAGAGAGCAGGATCGCGACGTGCGTGGAGGTGGTGTATTTCTGCGCGGTGGTCTGGAGGACGAGGGTCAGCGCGAAGCCGATGGTGCCCGCGTAGACGATCGCCGCCCACGCCGCGCCGCTGAGATGCGCCGGTATCGGTTCAAAGGCGAGGGCCGCGGCCACGGCGAGGATCATGCCGCCGAAGGCCTGCCAGCAGGCGAGGCCGCAGGGATCGGCGCCGTCGACAAATTTCTGCACAAGCAGAATGTAGGCGGTGACGAAGAGCATCGCGCCCGCGGAAAGCAGGTCGCCGGTGTTTACCGAGAGGTTTCCGTCAAGGACGAGTCCAGCCATGCCCGCGGTGCAGAGGGCGACGGCGGTGACAACGTGCCAGCCGGGAAATTTTCTCGTGAAGAGCCAGACGGAGAGCGGCACGAAGACGACGGACATGGAAATGATGAACGACTGGTTGCCGGCGGTGGTGTAGAGCAGGCCCACCGCCCCCGCGAGGTAGGCGCAGATAAAGACCATGCCGGTGAAGGTGCCCGCGGCCTTCGCGCGGCGCTCCATCGCCATCGCCCTTTTGCCGAATATGAGCATGACGGTGCCCCAGGCGATGATGAAACGCAGCGCGCAGAACCAGAAGGGGGTTATCCCGTCCAGAGCGTCTCGGATGACGACGTTCGTTGCCCCCCATATCAGGGCTACCAGGAGGACGGCGAGGTCTCCGATAATCATTTGTCTGCGTTTCGCTTCCATGGTAATAAAACCTCTTTTTTCGCGGTATATTTTTTACGAACATCGTTATATTATATCATTCAGTAAAATAACGGTAAAAAAATAAAAGGATTCCCTCTGGCGCTCTCCTCCTTGCCTGCGTTCTTTACAGATTTATTTTTTTTGCAGCCAGCTTATAATCGGAACGCCCGGCTGGCGGCTGGCGTTTCACCCCTGCGGCTGTTTTCTGTGGAGGGATTTCCGGGGTGCTTGTTCGGCCGGTGTTTTTGCAGCTTCACCGAAAGAGGCCGATGATGGATATTACTGAAAAGAACGCGAAGAGGTTATGGAAGCGGATTTTATGGATACCGACCCTGATCGTGCTCGTTGCCTGCGCCAGTATCGCGCTCTTTAGCGTAAGCACGGTGCGGGTGGCCAGAAACAGGAATTACATGATGCTGACCGAATCCGGCAGGCAGCAGGCCGAGATATTCGACCTCTCACTGGCGGAGCAATATAAGACTCTCACGATCTTCGCGAACAGCCTCCGCCTTGATGAAAATATCCTGAACGATGAGCACGAGCTTTTTCAGCGGCTCGTCCTAATGAAAGAGACGATGCGCGTCTCACACGTCGGGATCGCGGACGCGGCTGGCGAGGGCTTTCTCGGCAGCGGCCGAAAGATAAATGTCAAAAATTATAGTTTTTTTGCCAGGGCCATGGATATGGCAAGTTCCGCCGAGCTGGAACGGAAGTTCCCCGGCGGCGAAGAGGGGCGCCTCTTTGTCATCTCCGTACCGCTGATAAGGAACGGGCGGTCCGTGGGTGTCGTATTCGCCTGCTGCAGCGATGCTGAATTCAGAAAAATCGTGAAGCTGTCGACCTTCGATGGGGAGAGTTATTCCTTCGTCGTGAACAAGGACGGCGATATAATGCTTGGGAGCGCCAGCCGGGATTTTCTTCTCCGTGAGGCGCACGTTGCTCCGAGGGCGCAGGAAAACTATCTCAGCCTAATAAAAGAGAGCGAGCTGGAACGTGGCTTCTCGGCGCGGAAAATTGCCGAGGACATGGAGAATGGGCGCGGCGGCGCAGCCGAGGTCTCTTACCGCGGCAAGCGCCGGTATGTAGCCTATGAGCCGCTCGGTATAAACGGCTGGTATCTGGTCAATTCAACGCCGGCGCGTGTGGTGGAGGGACCGGCTAGAAGGACGATCGCTGCGGTCTTTGTGCTTTTGGGCATCATCACAGCCTGTTTTTTACTGTTGATTTTTTATATTTACCGGCTTAACGCGAGAAATAACAGGGAGCTGATTCTGGGGCATGAACAGCTGCGCCAGTCGGAAGAGATATACCGCATCGCGGCGAATTTTTCCGACGCCGTACTCTTTGTCATCGACTTCCCCAACGATAAGGTGACCTTTAACCGCAATTTTAAGGAAAAACTTGGTTATGAGCCGCGTTTTTCCTCTTTAAGCGAGATGATGCGCCTTCTGGATACGTTCATAAATGAAAATGATCTTGAGGCGGTAAGGGCGGTGGGCGATAATCTCAGCAGCCAGGAGCTGGAGTGCTGCATTGAGTTCCGCCTTCAAAGGCCCTGCGGCAGAGAGCAGTGGGAGCGCGCCGAGTTCACAAGGATATTCGATCCAGAAGGGGGCCTGCAGCGGGTCATTGGCCGTCTCGTGAATATTGACGAGGAGAAGCGCAGCCTGCGGCAGCTCATAAATCTGGCCGAGAGCGACCCTCTCACGGGGCTGCTGAACCGCAAAGCCGCCGAAGAGCGGATAAGGGCCTTCCTCGCGGACACGGGGGACTGCGGGCTGCACGCGCTCTTTATCGCCGACATAGATGATTTTAAGCTGATCAACGATGGCTACGGTCATATTGAAGGGGACCGGACGATCATCTCGATCGCGCAGGAGATGAAGAAGTTTTTCCGCGGCTCGGACATCATCGGCCGGCTTGGCGGCGATGAGTTTGTGGCGCTGCTGAAGGATGTTCCGTCGATGGATGTCGTGCGCCTGCGGGCCGCCGATTTTTGTGCCGTCTTTGAGCAGGGGTGCCGCGTCTGCACGCTCCGCGCCCACGTTTCCATGAGCGTGGGGATCGCCGTCACCGTTGGCGGCCAGAAGAGCTTTGACGAGCTTTACCGCGAGGCCGACGCCGCGCTCTACCGCGTCAAGGCGGCGGGAAAGAACGATTACCATATTTATAACGACGGCGTCGCGTAAGCCGAGCCGCGGCGAGGACCACGCCGCCGGTGTATTTGAGAGCCTCTCTCGTTATCCATTTTCCAGTATGGTTATTGTATGGTAATTTTATAGACGATGTCCTCACAAAGATAAGGTACTTTTCTTAAATATTTGCCGTTCCCCCGGCGGGGCATATGGCAAACGCGTCACACTTTTTACATCACCTCTTTCAATATAGACATTTAGCAGTCCGCGCCGTCCGCCGGAGGGAACGTCTGCGGCGGTTTTTCATGCGTTTGTCCCGGCGCGGTTCAGGGCAAACGCATGAACGTCAGTGTCATTGCCCATGCTGCCGGACAGCGTCATTTTTATAGTTTTCACAGTGTTCGCCGTAAATTACCTTAGAAATATTAAGAAAAATAACGCGGGGTCCCCTTCCTGTAAATGCTCACCGCGGCCTGCCTCTGCCATGTTAAAGCGAAAAATGCCGCTGTCCGGCATCGCGGTCTGCTCAATATTCGTCAAAAGACTTGACGCGTTTGTCCGGATATGATTATTTGGACATTTACAATTTTGAATTGTAAAGAGTATAATTATGAAATATTTTATAATAAATAATGAATTTTAATGGTTATAAAACAAATTGCGGTTATAAGAACCGGATAAAACCATCATTTCTCTGATATTATCCGCCTGCCATTAAATTGGAAGGAGATATTTATGGTAAATTGGAAAAAATACGCGGCGAAGAATATTTGCCGTATTATCGGCGTTCCTTCCGTTATTGCGCTGGCGGCCTTTGTCAGTATGCTTATATTCAGCGTCGATGTCACGCACCAGACTGAGGAAAATACATTTTCCATGCTGATGGATTCCGCGAAGCAGCAGGTCATGCTCTTCGACGTGTCGATAGAGGGGCAGGTCAACATGCTTTCGACTCTTGCCGACAGTATCGCCAAGCCGGTGGGGGAGGGGCATGATCTCAGGGAATTTATTCCGCGGCTGGAGATGATGAAATATTCCTCCAACTTTACAAACGTGGGGATCACGGGCAAGGACGGAGAGGGATATATCTCAAGCGGCCATCATATCAATATTGGGGACAGGGGGTATTTTCAGAAAAGTATGCTCTTTCAGACCGTCGTCGAGAAGGTAAAATCCGGCAAGGTCATTAAAACGCCGATTTTTATCATATCGGTGCCGATTGTGGATAATGAACGCGTGGTGGGTATTCTTTTCGGGAGCTACAATTTTTCCCAGTTCAAGTCGATCGCGAAGATAGACGCCTTTAAGGGCAGCAGTTACTGTTTTATCGTCGACAGCGACGGCTGTATAGTCATCGGCACGGATAAGCGTCATTTCTTTACGGACGGCAAGTTAGCGGAGGAGTCGCTGTATAGCGTTAATTTTCTGGATGAACTGAAGAACGGCACTATCGACAGAAGAGATTCTTTTGATAAGTTCATGAATAATTTTAAATCTGAAAGAGGCGGGATGTTCGGTTACTCTTTCGGCGGGAGCAGACGTTATGCCGTTTATCAGCCGCTTGGTATCAACGGCTGGGTCTTGTTCAATATGATAGACGCCTCTTCGGTCGACGCGCGGAAGAATAAGATACTGTATTCCGCCTTCGTCGTCATCGGGATAGTCGCCCTATGTTCGCTGTTTTTGGTCTTCTGTATATACAGACTGAACGCCGAGAAGAACAGAGAGCTTCGTGAGAGCGAGGAGCTCTATCGCGTCGTTGAAAATTTTACCAATATGGTGATTTTTGACATGAGTATAAAGAACGACACGATCAGATATAACGAAAATTTTGAGGAGATGTTCGGTTATAAGCCGAGGTTCTTTAAGTTCTCCGAACTTGTGGAAAATTATGCTGCTATAGTATACGAGGATGATCTGCCGATGATCGACAAGATGCTGAACGCCATCCCCGTCGCCGAGTGCGGCTCGGCGGAATTTCGCTGTATCTCTCCCTTCGGTTATTGTATTTGGATGAGGATCGAGTATAACAAGCTGCACGGCGAGGACGGACAGGTCCAGCGCATCGTCGGACGGCTGACGAATATCGACGACGAGAAGAAGAAGTTTCAGCGGCTGCGTTTGGCGGCGGAGCGCGATTCTCTTACGGGGCTGCTGAACCGCAAGACGGCGGAGGGACAGATAAGGGCCGCCCTTGCGGGAGGTGGCGGCGGGCTGCATGCCCTTTTCATCATCGATGTGGATGATTTCAAGTCGATCAACGACGGCTTTGGGCATATTGAGGGAGACCGGGTGCTCATGGCGATCGCGAAGGCGATGGAGGAATTTTTCCGCGGCTCCGATATTATCGGGAGGCTCGGCGGCGATGAATTTGTTGTGTTGTTGAAGGATATTCCCTCGATCGATGTCTTGAAGACGCGGGCCGCCGGCTTACGCGCCCTTTTTTCAAAGATAGGCGGCTCCTGTTCACTTCCTGGGCATATCTCCGCGAGCTTCGGCGTCTCAGTCGCCTCCGGTGGCCGGAAGAGTTTTGAGGAGCTTTATCGGGAGGCTGACGAGGCGCTGTACAGGGCCAAGGCCGAGGGGAAAAACGGTTATCATATTTACGGCGGTTAAAGCCCGGATGCCGGTTTGGTCATGTTTGCAGATAAGAGGAAGAGAACTTATAATTTAGCCCATGTATGAATCAGTGAAGTTTGACGGAGGGATTTTTATGGGCAATTGTATTACCAGAGAGGCGGCCCTTGAGCTGCTTAGAAAATATAACAAAGAGGAGTTCCATCTGCTTCATGCTCTGACGGTGGAGGGCGTGATGCGCTGGTACGCGAACGATCTCGGTTACGGTGATGAGGCCGATTACTGGGCGGCGATAGGGCTGCTTCACGACATAGACTTTGAGCTCTATCCCGATGAGCATTGTAAAAAGGCTCCCGAGCTGCTGGCGGAGGGCGGCGTGGACGAGGCGATGATACGCTCCGTATGCAGCCACGGCTACGGCCTCTGCTCGGATATCAAACCGGAGCATCTGATGGAGAAGGTGCTCTTCGCCTCCGACGAACTGACGGGCCTTATCGGGGCGGCGGCGCTGATGCGCCCCTCGAAGAGCGTGCAGGATATGGAGCTCAAGAGTCTTAAAAAGAAGTATAAAGATAAAAAATTCGCCGCCGGCTGCTCGCGCGAGGTGATCGCGCAGGGCGCGGAGATGCTCGGATGGGAGCTGGACACGCTGCTTGAAAAGACCCTCGAGGCGATGCGCTCCTGCGAAGCGGGCGTCGCCGTCGAGCTGGAAAGTATAAAATAATTGAACGGCAAAAGGGCGCTGATTGCGATGAGCGGCGGAGTGGACAGCTCCGTCGCCGCCTTTTTAACGAAGGAGGCGGGCTTCGACTGCGCGGGCGCGACGATGAAGCTCTTCTCGAACGAGGATATCGGCGTCGAGGGCGAGAGCCGCTGCTGCTCTCTTGACGATGTGGAGGATGCGCGCAGCGTCGCGAACCGGCTCGGCATTCCCTTCTTTGTCTTTAACTTTTCCGATAATTTTCGCCGCGAGGTGATAGAGCGCTTTATCGCCGCCTATAAGAGCGGCGCGACGCCCAACCCCTGCATCGACTGCAACCGTTTTCTGAAGTTTGATAAATTTTTCTCCCGCGCTAAGGAGCTTGATATAGGTCATATCGTGACGGGGCACTACGCCGCCGTCTATTATGACGCGGCCTCGCGGCGTTGGGGTCTGAAAAAGGGGGCGGACGAGAGCAAGGATCAGAGCTATGTCCTCTACTCGCTGACGCAGGAGCAGCTTGCGCACACGCTGCTGCCGCTCGGCGGCATGTCGAAGGCCGAGGTGCGCGAAGCCGCGCTGGAGAACGGCTTTGTCAACGCGAAGAAGCGGGAGAGCCAGGATATCTGCTTCGTCCCCGACGGCGATTACGCCGCCTTTATCGAACACTATACGCGGGAGCCAAACTGTCCCGGCGATTTTGTCGACGGCGGGGGGCGGGTGCTCGGACGCCACCGCGGCTTTGTCCGCTACACGATCGGCCAGCGGCGCGGCCTTGGCCTCTCGCTGCGCGAGCCCCTCTATGTCTGCGCGAAGCGCGCGGCGGACAACACCGTGGTTCTGGGCCGAAGCGAAGAGCTTTTCTCCAAGAGCCTTACGGCCTCGGAGTTGAATTTGATCGCCTGTGACCGGCTTGTTGCTCCGACGCGGGTAAAGGCGAAGGTCCGCTATAAGCAGCGCGAGCAGTGGGCGACGGTGGAACAGACGGCGGAGGACCGTATCCGCGTTGATTTCGACGAGCCGCAGCGCGCTGTGACTCCCGGGCAGGCGGTGGTGCTCTACGACGGCGACTGCGTGGTCGGCGGCGGCACGATCGAGTAAACTTATGGCCGCGGCGGTAGGGGGCTTGCTCAACCGGCTGGCCTTTACCGCCGTGGTTAGCGCGGATATCTATTCCCGATGATTTATAATTTACTATACTCTGATAAACCGGTGTTGGTGTACTTTGCCTTCCAAGATGACCGCCATTGATGTGCGCCCATATCATGCCCTCGCGCGGAGCCGTATGAGGAGACGGAGAGAGGACAGAAAATTCCTAAATATGATTTTCTTGGGGTGATTTTTTATGAACGAAAAGAGACGGCAGATCATAGAGAAGCTGCTGGAAAAGATCAACAGCGGCGAAGTCGTCACGGGAGACAGGCTGCTGCCGGAGCGGCAGCTCGCGGAGGCGATCGGAGAGACGCGCCCCGTCGTCCGCGAGGGGCTTATCGCGCTGGAGGCGATGGGCGTGCTCGACATCCGCGACAGGCAGGGCATCTATCTCTCGTCAAGCGAGGAGAACGAGGCCAAGATGATGCTTCATAAGGTGCGCGGCTGGCCGGCAGACATGCTTTCGCGGGTGATGGAGGTGCGCCAGATCATCGAACCTCTGGCGACGGCGATCGCCGCCGTTCGGCGCGACGATAAGGACCTCGCGAAGATGCGCGAGTGCCTGCGCAACCTTGCCGAGCTTGTGGATGAGCCCGGAGAGGCCGCGGCGCGGGAGAGTCTTATCTGGAACACCACCCTTCACACCGTCATCGTGGAGTCGGCGGAGAATGCCTACCTCTCGCGTATCTACGAGGGGATACATACGGTTATTGAGCACAGCCTGTCGCTGATGCGGATCGGCACCGCTCCCGAGAAGGAGGGCGGTCCCCGCTCCGTCTACCATGATCACCTTAGATTATTTGAACGCATAGAGGCGCGGGACTCCGCGGGGGCCGAACTCTGCGCGGAGGAGCACCTTCGCCACTCCATCAACGCGATGGTGACTCTGGGGCAGATAGTGCCGGCTTCGGATCTCTTCGGGCAAAAGCTGATCGGGCAGGCGCGGCTTTTGTAGCCGCTATTAGCCTCTCGTCCTTCTGAAGCACTTTACGCCCTCCCACCAAAAGGTGGCAGAGGCGGCGGCCAGCAGCGCGAGCGCGAAGTCCGCTGGCGACAGCGGCTGCAGTTTTGTCGCGGCGGCGGCCTGCGGCAGCGTTGACATCACAATTAAACAGAGCAGCACGCCGAAGTTGACGAACCATGCGACCTTGTCAACCGCCGCGCTCCCCTTCGCGAAGGCAAAATCTCTGTCGGAGCGGTTCACATAGACGAGGAAGAGGTTCGCGAGCACCAGGACGGTGAGGAAGAAGGTCCGCGCGTGTTCCGCGCCGCCGTAGGGCAGCGTGATATAGTAAGAGCCGAAGGCCGCCGCGAAGATCGCGAGCCCCTGCGCCGCCGCCTTTCCGAGCAGCCCGCGCGTGATTATCGGCGCTCCCACGGGACGCGGCGGCCGCTCCATGATGTCCCTCTCCTCCGGCTGGCGCTCGAAGATTATCGAACAGGTGGGGTCGATTATCAGCTCGAGCAGTACGACGTGGATCGGAGCCAGCAGCACGGGAAGGGCCAAGAGCGGCGCGGCCAGCGCCGACAGCGCGATGGGAATATGTATCACAAGGATGTATTCCATCGCCTTTCTGATATTGTCATAGATACGCCGCCCGTCGCGTATAGTGCTCACGATGGTCGAAAAATCGTCGTCCAGCAGCACCATATCCGCCGCTTCGCGTGCCACCTCGGTGCCGCGGCCGCCCATCGCGATGCCGATGTCGGCGTATTTGAGCGCGGGGGCGTCGTTCACGCCGTCGCCCGTCATCGCCACCACCTCGCTGCGCGAGCGCAGCGCCTTGACGATGCGCATCTTTTCACGCGGCATGATACGCGAGAAGATCGTCACGTCTCCCAGCTTTTTAGCCAGCTCCCCGTCGTTCATTTTTTCAAGCTCTTCGCCGGTTATCATTACATGTTCCCTCTCGCCGCAGCCAAGGCCGACGTCGTGCGCGATTCGGTGCGCGGTGACGCTGTTGTCGCCGGTTATCATCACGACGCGCACCCCCGCGCCGCCGCAGGCTCTTATCGACTCCGCGACGTTTTCGCGCGGCGGGTCGACGAAGGCCGCAAGTCCCGCGAGGCGTAGCTTGCAGGCCTCCATCCGCTCGGGGATATCTTTCATATCGTCGTTGTAGGCGACGGCGAGCACGCGGCATCCGGCCCCCGCGAGTCGCAGCTGTTCGCGCTCGGCCCATTCGCGTTCGTCCGGCGTTAGTGAGCAGAGCCGGAGGATGTTTTCGGGAGAACCCTTCGCCGCCGCCATCACCTTTCCGCGGTAGGCCCAGACGTGGCACATCATGCGCGACTCCGAGGAGAAGGGGTATTCGTGTAGCAGGCGCTGCCCCTGGAGCCGTTTTACGTCGAACTTATTCTTCGCCGCTTCGTCGAGGATCGCGCGCTCCATCGGGTCGTAGGGGTTGGTTTCGGAGGCGAGCACCGTCACCTCCGTTAGCTTTTTCGGCGTGGCGCCGCAGAGCGGGGTCAGCTCCTTCAGCGACATGCGGTTCTCCGTCAGCGTCCCCGTCTTATCGACACAGAGCACCGTCACCGCGCCGAGAGTCTCCACGGAGGGGATGCGCCGGATGAGAGAGTTGCGTTTCGCGAGCCTCCAGGCGCCGAGCGCGAGAAAGACGGTGAGCACGACGGGAAATTCCTCGGGGATCGTTGCCATCGCGATGGTGATGCCCGAGAGTGCCGCCTCGATGATGCCGCTGCCCCGGTAGTAGGTGGCGGCGACGATGAAGACCAGCATCATGACGCTGAATAGCGAGCAGTCGCGCACGAGGCGGCGGGTCTGTTTTTCAAGCGGGGTCGGCCTGTCCGGGGCCTGGGCGACGTCCGTGCCGATCTTTCCATATTCCGTACGCGGCCCCGTCTCCGTGACGCGCGCCACGGTGCGTCCGGCTACGGCGTTCGTCCCCGCGTAGCAATGGTCGGTGCGCCAGCCGCGTCCGGCCTCTCCGTGCGGGGCGCAGACCTTCCAGACGATCTCCGATTCGCCGGTAAGCGCCGACTCGTCGGCGCCGAAGCCGTCGTTTTCCAGCAGTTCGCAGTCCGCGGCGATCCGTTCGCCCTCAGATACGATGATTATGTCGCCTGGGACGAGCTCTTCGGAGGGGAGCGTGACGACCTCGCCGTCGCGCACCGCCGTCACCTTGGGAGATGAGAGCGACTTGAGCGCCGCGAGCGTCCGGTCCGTCTTCCACTCCTGATAGATATTGATCGTTCCCATAAAGGCTACGAAGACGAGCATGACGGCGCCGTCGCGTGGCTCTCCCAAGAAGAAATAGAGGCCAGCCGCGCCGATGAGCAGCAGGAATACCGGTTCCGAGAAGAATTTGAGCAGTACGCGCAGCGCGGAGTCCTCTCTCTTCAGCGTGAGCGAATTTTCCCCGTACCTTTCCCGCCGCTTCTTGACCTCGCCGTCCGATAATCTGCAATATTTTTCCGTTAATTCCATGACGTGACTCTCCTTATTCAGCCTCCGCGCGGAGTGTATAAAAATAGAGCCCGCGGGATCGTATTCAAACGGTCCCGCGGGCTCTATAAGATTCATCCCGCTGCCGGGTTGTCGTCCCGGCCCAGCCCCACGACCCGGTATAAATAAAAACTAATTACCAAGTCATCGCCTGCTCCATGTTTAATTGAGTGAATTTTAAATGAAATTTTTGCCTGTTGTCAATAGTATGGCAAAAAATTTAGCGCAGAGTAACCAACGGCTGCTCGCGCGCGTCCCCCTCTCTCGTCATCACGACCTGAAACAGCTGGATGGCGCGCGAACGAAAAGCGCCGGCGCAGGAGAGCAGATAGTAACTCCACATGCGCTGGAAGCGCTCGCCGTATTTTTCCGCAAAGGCGGGCCATGCTTTAGTGAAGTTCCGATACCAGCTCATCAGGGTCTTATCATAGTGGCTGCCGAGGTTGTGGAGGTCTTCGATGACAAAAAGACCCTCCGCCGCCGAGGCGATCTGCGCCGCCGATGGCAGCGCGCCGTTGGGGAAGATGTATCTGTTGAGCCACCTGTCGCAGTTGACGCCGGAGCTGTTGCCTCCGATCGTGTGCAGCAGGAAGAGGCCGTTTTTGCGCAGAAGACGGTGCGCCACCTTCATGTAGGTGCGGAAATTTTTGCTTCCGACATGCTCAAACATTCCCACGGAGACGATCTTATCATACTCCCCGTCGATATCGCGGTAGTCGCAGTCGAGGAATTTGACCGGCAGCCCCTTGCAGTCCTCTTTCGCAAAGGCGAGCTGCTCCTGGGAAATGTTGACGGCGGTGACGCGGCAGCCGCGGCGGGCGGCCATGTACTTTGCGAGGCCGCCCCATCCGCAGCCGATATCCAGCAGACGGTCGCCCTCTTGGAGTTCAAGCTTATTCGCGATCAGCTCCAGCTTGTTGACCTGGGCGCTCGCGAGATCCGCGGTATCTTTGAAATAGGCGCAGCTGTATTGGTGCAGAGGGTCGAGGAAAGAAAAAAAGAGGTCGTTGCCGATGTCGTAATGTTCCTCCGCCACCTTGTGGCTGCGGGAACGGGACTGCATGTTCAGCAGCTTCATCGGCAGCAGCAGCAGCGCGTAGCGCAGGCTTCCCTTGATATCATATTCAACGCCGCATTTTATGATCCGGCAGAGAAGCTCGTCCAGGCGCTTACAGTTCCACCAGCCGTCCATGTAGGCCTCGCCTAGCCCGAGATTTTTCTCGGCGATGACGCGGCCGTAGAACGCTTCGTTGTTAATTTGCGGGTCCCAGTCGTGCGGGCCGTTTATTTCGATGCCGGCGCTGGTTAATTTTTGCTGAACAGATGCGGGAAGCATGTAAATCACCTCTGTATATTATAATTTTATTTTCAATAATAGAGGAGACGAAAAACGCCTCCAAAATATGTATTATTTAAATATATTATGAACCTATTCGCCCTCTGTAAAAAGAGAAGCCGCGAAGAAAAAAAGGCGTAAAATTTGAAAAAAAGTGAACAGAACCAGGCGCAGAAGAATTTTGCCGTGGGTTTTTCTTTACTTTACCGGAATGGGAGAATATGTAAAGGCGGCGGAGGATGTCTGCGATATAGGATCGCCGCGGCATAGAAATTTTTTCAATGAAGGGTACATTATCTATTGTGCGGAGTCCATTTTTCGTTATATACTACCTTTTCGGTGATATCTTTATCTATCGAAAAGAGGAAAGTATAATGTTAAGATATGCTGCTCCGTTGATACTTCTCTTTGTATCAAACATCTTTATGACCTACGCCTGGTATGGACACCTGAAATATGTCGGCGCGAAGCCTCTTATCGTGGCGATCCTCATCAGCTGGGGTGTCGCCTTCTTTGAATACTGTTTTCAGGTACCCGCGAACCGCATTGGCCACACCGTTTACTCGCTGCCGCAGCTAAAGATTATGCAGGAGGTCATCACGATGACTATATTCGCGGGCTTCTCCTTCTTTGTGATGAAGGAAAAGCTCTCACTCAACTATCTTTGGGCCTCGTTCTGCATGGTGGGCGCGGTATTCTTTATCTTTCGCGGGAATTAGAGGCCGGAGACGCTGTTCCAGCGTTTCCGGTGAAAAGCAGCGCGGCGGCCGTCAGCGCCAGCAACAGGCTGAATACCATAAATCCCTCCGTCATGCCGAAGCGCCGTCCGCCGAAGCTCCAAAGCAGGGGACCGAGAAAATAACCGATACCCCAAAAGAAATAGTAAGCCCCTGAAATAGTTCCCTTTAGGTGGTCCGGCGCGCGCTCGTTGAGGAAGGCCATTGAGGCGACATAGAAGCCTCCGAGGGAACCGGCGGCGAAACCCACGCAGATTATGGAAGAGACCCTGGGTATATATGGGAAGATACCCCAGGAGAGCGCCGTCAAAAGCAGTCCCGCGATGATGAAGGGCCGCCGGCCGTAACGGTCGGAGAGTGTTCCGTAAGTTATCTGCAGTAAGAATATGAATACGTAGCTGGCGGTGAAGATCATGCCCGTTTCGATCAGGCTGAATCCCTTCTCTGTGATGAACCAGGCGGGCGCGATGGCGAAGACCAGCCCCTGGCCGCAGCCGTAGAGGAATATCCCGAACAGCGTTATGCGCACCGGCAGATCCGAGAGCAGCGCGAAGGCCTTTCTTATCTCAAGCCGGTTCGCCGTATCCAATGAACCCTTTTTATTATTCTCAACCATTATTAAAATGATGAAAAACGACAGCACGCAGAGAATGCTGTAAAGCACGAAGCCCAGCTCCCCGACCATCAGGACGCTGGGGAAAATGACCCGCAGGAGCGGTCCCGCCGCCAGCCCCACATACATCGAGGCGCTGTAGATGCCGAGCATCTTTCCCTTATGTTCCGGATAGGCGATCGCGATGAGCGCGGAGGCCATCGCCCACAGCGGGATTTCTCCCGCGCCCTGAAGCGCGCGGCCCATAAATATGGGCAGGCTGGAGGCGGCGAAATAAAACAGAAGCCCGGAGAGCGCCATCAGGAAATAGCCGAACAACAGAAAGAGCTTCACGCCGAATCTGTCCGAAAGGCTGCCGAAGGGAACCTGGAAGATGATATACGGCAGTCCGTAGCAGGAAGCGAGCAGTCCGACGAGCGCCGAGCTCCCGCCGTTGAGTTCAATTACGCGTTCCGGCAGGCTCGACATCACGATCCCCACCCCCAGCATTGAAATCGCGGCGGCGGCCGTAAGTCCGGTGAAGCTCTTTGCGCGGCTGTTCATAAGACAACTCTCCAATCCGTGTGATAGGGGTACGAGATCCCCATGTAGTCTGACGAGCGCTTAAATCTCATCGGTGCGGCCTGTTTACCGTCCATACGCCGGATACTATCATCGCGCCGCCGAGGAGGAGCCAGAGGGTGAACCGTTCGCCGATTACGAAATAGGCGACGACGATCCCCACCAGCGGCTGTAAAAATTGAAAAACCATCAGCCTGGCGACGGGGATGTTCGCCGCCGCGTAATACCAGAAGACGTAGGCCAGACCGGAGCATAAAAAACCAAGGATGGCGAGCGCCTCCCATGTGCGCCAGCTGAAACCGGTCAGGACTGAAACGTCCGTTCCCGTCAGCGCGAGCGCCGGCAGGCACATCAGCACCGCGAAAAAAATTTCCCAGAAGATCGTGAATACCGGCGGATAGCGGTTCTCCTTGAACAGCCAGCGCGTAAGGACCATGAAGGCGGCCCAGTTGAGAACCGAGAGCGATATCAGAAAATCCCCGAAATTATAGGAGGAGATCCCCCGCGCGCCCTTTGTGCCCAGCCCGAGGACTACAGCCACGCCGAGAAATGCTAAGATTATCCCAAAGACCCCGCCGCGCGAGAGCCGCTCTTTTAGAAAAAAACTGGCGAACAGCGCCGTCATCGCCGGTGCCGCCGCCATCTGCCAGTTGGCCGTCGCGCTGCCGGAGCTCCGCATCGCCACCGTCTGGATGCCGATATGGAAGAAAAATCCCATGAAACCCATGAAGGCCAGCACGAGCGTCTGCCTGCGCGTCGGCAGCCTGAGTTCGCCGCAGTACCAGGCAACGGGAAGCAGCAGCGCCAATGAAAGCACGAAGCGCAGGAACATCACCAGCAACGGGTCCGCCTGTTCCAGTGCCACCTTTGCCCCCGCGAAACTCGCGCCCCAGAAAATTACCGTAAGTGTCGCGAGGATATAGACCTGTAAAAATTTATCTCTCTTCATGCCGGAAAAAATTTCTCCTATGATATCTTAATATATGTATCTCGGAAATTGTGTGAAATATTACATTACAGTTTACATAATTTTGTATATTTTTTCAAGGACTATATTTAACATGAGGTGCATTTCATTACATCTATTGAATATAAAAATATTCAACAGTGCGCCATAGGTAAAGACCGCCGCCAAGGCGAATGAGGCGTATAACAGCCGTGGCTCCATGATAAAAGCAAATAACAGCGCCGCCGGGAGCAGGATCGCGGCTAGTGTCTTCACCCCCGCCGAGTTAAAAAATTTCTGTCCATGGTGTATCGTGATTGCCGTCATTACGATTCCTCCTTTACAGATTTGTGTTGTTGTTCTTTGACCCGATTATGAGATAAGTATATATTTTTGTCTAACAGAAGCTATTGGTAAGTATAACAATGTTTTTATTGTTGATATAATTATTTATATTAATAATAATATTGGAGTGATAGATATTGAACCTGCTGAATATGAGATATTTTATAGAGACGACAGAGACGCTGAATTTTACGAAAGCGGCGAAAAATCTGAATATCTCCCAGCAGGCGCTGAGCACGCATATCGCGGCTTTGGAAAGAGAGCTGGGCAGCGAACTTTTTATGCGCGGTGTGCCATTGGTTATCACTCAGGCCGGTCTGCTCTTCAAGAGCTACGCCCAAAAGTTTCTGAATGAGTACAGCTCCATGATGCACGAGATGAACGATATAAAAGACGAACGCCGGGGCACCCTCTCCCTCGGCATCGCGCATACGCGCGGAAGGATACTGCTGCCGGAGATACTCCCGCTATTTCAGCGGGTGTTCCCGAAGGTGGATATCAAAATTACGGAGGGAAGAAACGACGAAATGCAGAAGGCGCTGCTGGAGGGCAAGCTTGAGCTGCTCATATGCAAACTACCGATCATGGCGGCAAACGTAAAGAGCGAGTTTTTTTATCAGGAAGAGGCGGTGCTGATGGTCTCTGACGAATTACTTGAAAAATATTTCGGAGCGCAGAAGGGGACTGTGGTCAAAGAAATCGAGCGGACCGCAGGCGTCGGGCCGCTCGAAAAATTGCCTTTCCTGCTGCCGCACAGAGGGGATTTAATGCGCGTGGTGGCGGACGAACTGATAGGCAGAGCTGGTTTTATACCTAATATAATCGTTGAATCGGAGAATATAGAGACGCTGCTGGAGATGTCCGTCCGCGGCCTTGGCGTCACATTTTATCCGAAGATGTTCATAGACTATTCCGGCTTTATCAATTTTCCTGAGACCTTCCATATAATACCGCTGGATACCCCCGTGGCCTCATACGCGATGGGCTTCTGCTGCCCGAAAGACAGATATCTCTCCTTCGCCGCGCGGGAATTTATCCGGATCGCAAAGGAAAATATTCATCTGTAGAGGCGGCCCGTCCTCTAAAATATCTCTCCGAGACTTCTCACAAAGGAGCCCAGCGGCAGCGAGGCGATCTTCTCCGCCGTCATAAACACGCCGTCCATATAGATGTCGCTCGTATAGTCCTGGACC
>Ga0192243_10129_pt2 | contig 27680 bp, 27 predicted proteins | sample Koala_Koa27_K3_FD_131233 | JGI IMG/M metagenome (GOLD analysis project Ga0192243, IMG submission 131233) | Enriched cells from koala feces incubated with labeled cellulose particles, San Francisco Zoo, California, United States - Koala_Koa2-7_K3 ... | reverse complement strand
TTGTGGAGGACAGCGTGACCTTTGACTGGTCTGACGACTACAGCAGCTGTGTGGCCTATGCGGCATGCGCGGACTGCGGCGCGGAGCTTGAGCTTGACTGCGACGTGACATCCGAGTGGACGGCGGCTGAGACGGAGGCAGGCGATGAGAGCCTGACCGAGTCCGGTACGATGACCTACACGGCGACCGTGACCTTTGACGGCCTGACCTATACGGACGTGCAGACGGTGGAGACGGAGATCTGCACCCATGATTACCATGCGACCTCCTACCGCTGGAGCCTGACGGATGACGGCTATAACTGCACCGGCATCTTTGCCTGCGCGGCATGCGGCGATATCCAGACCGCGACTGCGGCGGCGGAGCTTACGTGGGATACCGCGACCTGCTCGACGGCGGGCGCAAAGACTTACACCGTGGAACTGACGGTGGGCAGCCAGACCTTTACCCGGACGCTGACCCTGTATGAGGAGGCGACCGGTGAGCATGAGTATGGTGATGTGACCTTTGACTGGTCTGAAAATGAGGACGGCAGCTACAGCTGCACAGCGACCCGCACCTGCGTCTATGCGGAAGCGGATGAGAACTGCGCGGCGGATGCGGATTCTACCCAGACCGTAGCGTGCACCGTGACAGCGGCGACCACGGCGGCGACCTGCACGGAGGACGGCGAGGTGACCTACACGGCGGAGGCGTTCTTCCCGGATGAGACGGCGGAGGATGCGGACGCGGAAGAGAGCACCGATACAACAGACACAACAGACACGGCGGCGGGGACGACCGTGACGGATACGAAGACCGTGACGATCGCGGCGACCGGCCACAGCGACATCGACGCTTCGAAGTATGAGTTTGAGTGGAGCGGCGACGCTGAGAGCGGCTACAGCTGCACGCTGTACTTTGTATGCACCAACACCGGCTGCGGCGAGCGGTTCCCGACAGAGATGAACCGCTACATCAACTGCACCGTGACAGGGGAGGCCACAAAGGCGGCGACCTGCACGGAGGACGGCACCATGACATACACGGCGTCTGCCGTTTATGCGGGTGAGACAATCGTGATCCCGGAGACACAGACCGCGGTCATCGCGGCGGCCGGCCACAGCTATGCGGCTGAGACGGACCTGGGTACCGGCGTGACGACGTACACCTGTGAGGCCTGCGGCGACAGCTATACCGCGGAGGAAACGGCGGAAGTCCTCGTTTACCTTGAGGAGACCATGTACATCTATGACGGCACCGTGAAAGAGCCGTCCGTGGCAGTGATTGTGGACGGAACGGCTCTGGCGGAGGGCACGGACTATACCGTTGCTTATGAGGCCAATACCGATGAAGGCACGGCGACTGTGACCGTGACCGGCACCGGCAGCTACGCGGGCACCGCGGCGAAGACATTCCTGATCCAGACAGAGGAGCTGACGGAAGAGAATACTTCCCTGTCCCTGGATGTGACGGAGGTTACGTACACCGGCTCGGCCATCACCCCGGCCGTCACCGTGACAGACGCAGACGGAAATGTACTGACGGAAGGCACGGATTATGAGGTTGTCTACAGTGATAATACCGAAGCAGGGACAGCAACCGTGACGGTTGTGGGTATCGGCAACTATTCCGGTTCCGTTACCGCAGCTTACACGATCGCTGCTGCGGAGCTTGACGATGAGACCGCATCCCTGAGTCTGGAAGCGGCTGAGTACACGTACACCGGTTCTGCCATCACCCCGGCCGTCACCGTGACAGACGCGGACGGCAACGTGCTGGCGGAAGGCACGGATTATGAGGTAACCTACAGCAATAACACGGAGGCAGGCACGGCAACCGTGACTGTGACCGGCATCGGCAACTACACCGGGACGATGACCGCGAACTTTACGATCACGGAAGACAGCAGCTCTGCAGTATCCGACGGAACCGCTGCAGACGGCAGCTCCTCGGTATCCGATTCAACCGGAACAACGAAGAGTGCTGACACCCTCGTGGTGCGCCGCGGTAATACCTTCTATTTCAGCTACTCCTTGAAGAGCGGCTCGGCGGACAAGGTCATTGCTTATGGCAAGGCCACCGATGAAGTATACTTCGGCGACTGGGATGGAGACGGCATTGACACCCCCTGCGTGCGCCGGGGCAACACATACTACTTCAGCAACAGTCTGAAATCCGGCAATGCGGATAAGGTAGTCGCCTACGGCAAGGCTGCCGATGAAGTGCTGGTCGGCGACTGGGATGGTGATGGAAAGGATACGCTGGCGGTGCGCCGCGGCAATACCTACTACATCAGCAACAGCATCAAGTCCGGCAATGCGGATAAGGTAGTCGCCTACGGCAAAGCCACGGATACCGTGCTGGCCGGCGACTGGAACGGCAACGGGTCTGACACGCTGGCGGTACGCCGTGGAAACGCGTACTACATCAGCAATACCATAAAATCCGGCAATGCGGATAAGGTGGTTGCGTACGGCAAAGCCACGGACAGCGTGCTGGTCGGCGACTGGGATGGCGACGGTAAGGATACGCTGACGGTACGCCGCGGAAACGCGTACTATATCAGCAACACCATCAAGTCCGGCCAGGCGGATCAGGTGATCTACTACGGCAAGACGACCGATGAGGTCTATGCCGGCCAGTGGAAATAAAGAGTAATATATAATCTACACTCCGGCACAGCCGGATCATGCCCGCGCCCCTTCATCGGAGCGCGGGCAATTCAAGAAGAGGAGAACCAGCATGGCAGAAAATGAAAAGAGACCGGACGCTCCGGATTACCTGGGCGCCGATGAGGCACGGGCGGCGGCTGCCGCCGTCCGGAAGATTGTAGATAACGTAGGCACCGTCATCCTCGGTAAGCGGGAGGCGATCGAACTGGTCGTACTCGCCCTGCTCTCCGAGGGGCATGTGCTCCTTGAGGACGTCCCCGGCGTGGGCAAGACCAGCCTGGTATCGGCTGTGGCGAAGAGCGTGGACTGCGCCTTTTCCCGGATCCAGTTCACCCCGGACCTCATGCCGTCGGATGTGTGCGGTTTCTCGGTCTATAACCAGAAGAGCGGCGAGTTCGAGTTTCGCCCGGGCGGCGTGATGAGCAACCTCGTCCTCGCGGATGAGATCAACCGTGCCTCGGCGAAGACGCAGGCGGCGCTTTTAGAGGCGATGGAGGAGAAGCAGGTGACCGTGGACTCCGTGACCTACGCGCTCGACGAGCCGTTCATGGTTATGGCGACGCAGAACCCGATCGAGTCCTTCGGCACCTACCCGCTGCCGGACGCGCAGCTCGATCGTTTCCTGTTGAAGATGTCCGTGGGATATCTGGACCTGCAGGAGGAGGCGCGCGTCATCCTCATGCCGAAGGAGCAGAAGAAGAACGTACAGCCCGTGGTCGGCAAACAGGATGTGAAGGAGCTTGTGGCAAAGGCGCGCCGGGTGCGCGTGGAGCCGATGCTCGCGACCTATATTGCGGAGATCGTCGCGGCGACCCGTACGAGCGCGGACACCGTGCTCGGCTCCTCCCCGCGCGGCGGCATCTTCCTCGTGAACGCGTCCCGCGTGTGGGCGATGATGAACGGCCGGAACTACGTGGAGCCGGACGACATCCAGTACCTCGCGCCCCATATCCTGGCGCACCGCATCACGCTGACCCATGAGGCGACCGTGGCGGGCAAGACGCAGAAAGATGTCGTGAACGCGGTATTAAACAGTGTGACGGTGCCGACCGGAAATACGGACTGGAAGGCCGGGAGCGAAAAGAAAACGGATGCCGTGAAAAAAGAGCCCGGCAAAGACGGGAAGGATATGAATGGGAAAGAAAAGGGCGGTAGGAAATGAGGCGGATAAGAAAGGCTGCAAAAAAAGATACTGCCGCCCGTCCTGTGGGTGATCGGGCTTGCCGTCTGCATCGTGCCCGCATTGTTCATGGTGAGTCCGGCCGGGTATTTTCCGCTGCTGGCCTACCTGTTTGCGACGCTTATCTCCGGCCTCTATCTCCTGGGACTGCGCAAAAGCCTGGAGTGGGAGGAGGGCGAGGGGACGGCGACGGTCCGCCGCGGCACCCGCCAGTCCTTCGGGCTGGTGCTGCATAACCGCGGCCCGCTCGTCTACCCGTCTTTGAAGGTGCGGCTGCGCCTGTCCGACCTGTTCGGCGGGACGGACAGCACGCTGGAGACGGAGATGGCGCTGGTGCCGTTTGAGCGCCGGCAGATGGATATGAATATATCCTTCACCCACATCGGAGATTATACGGTGTCCGTAGACCATGTGTCGATCGGCGACCTGATCGGCCTGTTCAAACGGACCGGGGACGGCGGCGCGGCGCATGGCGTGCAGGTGCTTCCCCATATCTGGCGGATTTATTCCTTCCCGCTGTCCCATCAGGTTAACAATGAGAACCCGCTGGCGCGGCAGTCCTCGGACCGCGAGGGCATGGATTATGTCGGCGTGCGGGAGTACGCGCAGGGCGACCCGATCAAATCCATTCACTGGAAACTGTCGGCTCATACGCTTTCCTACATGACGAAGCAGATGACGACCATCGGCATGACCGGCCTCGCCGTCGTCATCGACCTGTACAGCAGCCGGGAGGAGGCGGAGGAGCGCATGGAGCTCTATGACGCGCTGGTGGAGGGGACATGCGCCCTGTGCGCCTACGCGCTGAAAAACCACCTCGACCATGAGCTGTTTTACTTTGACCGCGACGGTATGAGAAAATCCCGCGCGTTCCAGAGGGAGGAGGAGCTCGACCGCCTGGCGGCGGATCTCCCGAAGGTCGTGCCAGACAAGCATGACTACCCGGTGGAACAGCTGCTGCACCGCTGCGCCGTGGATCTATATGGAAAGAACAACGTCGCGCTCGTGACCTCCGAGGTGACGACGGAGACGATTGAACTGCTGACGCGGATTCACCTGCGCGGCCGTTACCCTTCGCTGCTGTTTGTGCTGCCGAAGGGTCTGACGGAGCTGGAGGAGGCGGAGGCGCTGGCGCCGCTCCGGAGCCTGGACGCGTACCGCATCCCGTGGTTCGCGTATTCCGATCCGGCGGAACTGGAAGGGGGCAGTATGGCATGAGTGTAAATGATAAAAACGCAAGCCGGACAGGAACCGGCACGGATACGGCGACCCCCGGCATGGCAAAAGAGAATCAGGGGAAGGGGATGCAGGGCATCGTCGCCTATTACATACGTTATTCCATCCCGGAGTTTATTTTCTGTCTGGTCGCGGCGGTGACGCTGGAGATCAACATGGTCTACGGCTTCAGGCTGACCGAACAGATGCGCACCTCCTACGGTGTGTTCATCGCCGTAACGGCGATTGTTTTGCTCCTGCTGTTTATCTTCAATTACAGCAGCTGGAGCAGACTGGTTATGCTGCCGGTGTTTGCCGCGGCCGCGGTTGTGCTGATCATGTTCTGCTACCGGATGGGTTTTTCCCTGATCGAGACGGAGACGCGCGAGGATAACTGGGGTCTGTGCATTCTGATTATCGTCATTATCACGGTGGTGGCGTTCGCCGCGTCGCGCACGCGGCTGGGGAGCGGCATTTTTGCCGTCGCCGGGTCGTTTGCGCACGCCTGGCTCTGTGTCCTGCTGTATACATTTTCCGCGTGGGCGCTGGTGGTCTTTATCCTGGCGGCCGGCGTCATGTACCTGTATTCCAGGTATCGGCACCAGATGCTGAACGCCGATGCGCGAAAGCATGCGTTCATCCCCCTGGTCGGGACGTCCGTTCTGGCCATGGTGATCGTTCTTGTGCTGACGGCGGGGACATTTTTCGGCGTGGTAAAACCCTTAAACCCGCCGGTGCTGGACATTACCCTGATCACGAAGGTCGTTTCGCCCGAGGTGCTGGAGATCGTCGGGATATCGACGCCGCAGGTGCTGATGAGCGACGAGCAGTCCAGCGAGGTAAACGAGGACCGGGAGAAGGACAGCAGCGAGAAGAACGACGAGCAGCAGGAGGACGAGACGGTGGAGGGCGAACAGGATTCCTCGCCGGAGGATGAGGCACAGACGACAGAGGACGATACGCAGCTCGATAACAGCATCGATACGGATTCGCTCTCACTGACGTCCGCCGGGGGAATCCACATTCTGCTGATTATACTGGCCTGCATCGCGGCCTTTTTGGCGGTGATGGGGATCCGGCGCTTTGTATGCCGCCATAAGATCTGGCTGAAAACGCTGCAGAAGGACCATGGCCGGGAGGAGCAGGTGCGCCGCATGTACCATCTGTTCCGCGCGAAGCTTAAAGTGCTCGGCATCAGCGGAGCCCCTTATGACCCGCCGGTGCGTCAGGCTGAAAGCGTCGCGTCGAAGACCGTCTTTATGGACGAGGGCGGCGCGGGATGGACCGAGCTGAGTGCCGTTTTCGCACGGCTCATCTACGGCGGCGTTTCCCCGACGGAAGAAGAATACGGGGCATACCTTTCCTATTATAAAAGGTTCTGGAAAGCCTGCCGGAAATACTGCGGTTTCCGTTGACTATGGAAGCAATTTCGGTTATAGGATTTCACGGGAACCATGATAAAGCAGTAAGGAACAGAGAAAATGGGAAAAAGAATGAGCAGGCGGGATGAGTGGAATGCCGATTCATCCCGCAAGCAGGAATTGAATGAAAAGATTGAACTACTCATGGAGGAGGAGGCGGGGAACCTTTTTAAGGATTATGAGAAGGCGCACCGCACGATGTCCGTGGGCGGGCGCAGGGTAGTGATGCTGGCGGTTTTTCTGGCCGGCGCGCTGCTGCTGTCGCTGATTTTGAACGCCTGGGGCATTCTGGTCGCACCCTTCGGCGGTATCGTGACCGACCAGTGGAGCTACACCCTTGCGGAGTACAGGGAACTGGTGGTCTACCAGGCGGGCGAACTCATCACCTTTATTACCACCGGAAGTGGGGCGTTCGGCCCGGTGGTGAAGATGTATCTGGTCATCATCGTCGCGGGCTATGCCATGTCGGTGACGGGCGCGGTCTATCAGGGTCTCTTTGCGAACCCGATGGCCTCCCCGACGACCATGGGCGTCAATGCCGGCGGCGTGCTGGGCGGGCTGTTTTATGCCCTTGTCATCTATGACACGATGTCGCTGACGACCTTCCGGACGACGACGAGCTCCTATTCGGCGATGCACGCGAGCGAGCTCATCGCCTATTATAACTCCCTGAACATTTTCCAGCGCTCCGCCCAGTCGCTGTGCATCCTGGCGGGATGCTTCCTCGGCGTCATGATCATCCTGGCGATTTCCATGGCGGCGGGACGCGGGAAGGTATCCACCGTGGCGCTGCTGCTGGCGGGTTCCGTGTTCTCCACGGTGATCACGGAGATCGGGCAGCTGGTCCAGTATTATCTGTCCATGTACGGTGATGAGGATAAGGCGACGCTGGTCAGCACCCTGATCGGCGGCAACTACATCGTGAGGGACTATACCTGGTCGGAGATGCTGTTTTTCTGCGTGCCGGTCATCGGGGTCAGCATCCTTGTCTTTGCGCTGGCCAATAAGATCAATATCATCGCCTTCGGCGAGGCGGAGGCGCGCGCGATGGGCGTCAATGTCACGCGGTGCCGCAACGGGCTGATCGCGGCCTGCACCGTACTGTCGGCGCTCGTGCTGTCCTTCTGCGGGCAGGTGTCCATGGTCGGATTCCTGATGCCGCATCTGGCGCGCTACCTCGTGGGGCCGGACTTTAAAAAGCTGGTCCCGGCGTCCGCCCTGCTGGGCGGTATTACCACGCTGGTGGTTTATGATCTGTGCTACATGATGGCGGCGACCGGCAGCTTCAACCTGTATACCGGCGTGGCCTGCAGTATCATCTCCGCGATTTTTATTATTTTTTACAGGAGGAACCGACATGCCGACTGGTCTTGAACGATTGGAACAGATCCGCGCCATCCGCGCGGCGGAAAAAAAGAAGAAACGGAGGCAGCGCCTGTTCGTGATCGCGCTGCTGGTTGGCCTGAGCTTTGCCTTCCTGTGTATCGAGGGGCGCGGCGCAGCGAACCATTCGCCCCTGTTCGTTATAAAGAGTATCGGTGCGTTCGTGCGCTTCATGGTGCAGACGGCCGGGCAGGGGCATGAGGTAAAGGATGAGGCGCTGTGGCAGATTTACGCCGCGCTGGGGAACAGCTACGCGGCGGTCGTCAGCCGGCTGCAGAGTGTGCTCCTGATCATCATCTACGGCGCTGTGCTGGCGCTGTCCGGCTCTGTCTACCAGACCTCCATGCGCAACCCCATGGCGGTGCCGACCATGCTCGGCGTCTCTTCCGGCGTGCAGATGGCGCAGATGATCCTCGTCCTGCTCTACGCGGAGGACGCTTATAACATGGGCGTGCAGCGCTATGTTTTAAGCTACGGGATCTCGATCGGCGTGCTGCTCGTCATTCTCATTGCGGCCAGAATCGTCGGCAGGGACCATGCCAGCGTTTCCGACCTTCTGATTCTCGGAACGATCGTGAACCGGCTGTTCCAGACGATCATGAATTATTATCAGTCCAATATGGACAATGATACGCTGGAGATCTACCAGGAGTTTTCCCAGAACAGCCAGGACTATTTTGACAGCTTTTCCGATCTGACTGTGCTGATTGTCGTGGCGGCCGCCACCATGGTGCCCCTCATCCTGATGCGGTTCTCCTTTAATGTGGTGAGCTTCGAGGATGAGGACGCCCATTCTGTCGGTGTCCGCGCGAAATTCATGCGCGTGTACGGCATCATCGCGGGCGGTATTCTGACTGCTACGGCCATGATCCACGCCGGGAATATCGGCATGCTGGCGACCGTCGTGCCGCTGTTGTGCCGTTACCTCTACGGGGCGGATTTCCGCGACCTCCTCTGGATGTCCGCGGCATGGGGCGGGATCATCCTGCTCGGCGCGCAGTTTGTGCGGGATTATACCTATATTAATACATATCAGATTCCGCTGGGGAACATCGTCAGTCTGTTGGCGGTGCCGCTGCTGATCTGGATTATACGGCGGCAGCAGAAAATCTTCCCGTCGATGGAGCGGTGAGAAGTTTACGGGAGCGGCAGCGCGGGGAAACTAAAAAAGCACTGAAGTGAGAGGCAGAATGAAAACAATCTATATTTTATCAGAGGATAAACCAGCCCGCACGGCTATTGCGGCTGTGTTAAAAAAGAAGGATTATCTGGTGTACGAATGCGCGGCACCGGACGAACTCCGGGCAAACGTGGACCATGTGCCGCCGGATCTCCTGCTTCTGGAGATAAGACCGGAGGATGCCCGGGGATATGATCTTGTATGGGATATCCGAACGGACTGCCGGACAGGGCGGTTCCCGATTATCGTGGTCGCGCCGGAAGCGTCAGAGGAGGATATCATGACAGCTTTTGAGAATGGGGCGGATGATTTTATCATGGACCCGTATGCCTCCCGGGAGCTTTTGACCCGTGTGAAAATCCGGCTGAATGCCGGGAAGCCAGCCGTACCGCAGGTGCTTCAGCTGGGGGCAATCCGGCTCAATACCGGCACTCATGAAGTATTTGCGGATGAGAAGAAAGTATATCTCACGGCCCGCGAGCACCGTCTCCTGCTCCTTTTTATGCAGAACCCGGGCATTGTTCTGACCGGGGAGGAGATGACACACAGGATCTGCGGCAAAGCGGACACAGATAAAGTGAGGGGGCGTTCTGTGGACATGTTGGTCTGCACCCTTCGCCGCAAGCTCGGCGCGCAGGGCGGCCGGATTAAGACGGTGCGTGCGGCCGGGTACCTCATGAGGGCGGACGGGGAAGCACCGTGCCGGGAGGCATAGCCGTGACATGGCAGGGCATAACAGGGATATAGCAGGGAAAGATCGGAGGAGTGACAGGGAGACAATAAAAAAACATCCACCCGCATAAGCTCACGGATGGATGCTGTTTCCGGTGTGGACGGGTTACTGCCCGGATTTCAGGCGGCGGATTTCCTCCCGTAATTTCTCGATGTCAGCGAGGGAATCGGCGAGTGCCTGATCCTTATCGGCGAGAGCCTGTTTTTGATCGGCGAGAGCTTGTTTTTGATCGGCGAGCGTCTGATCTTTATCGGCGAGTGCCTGATCTTTATCAGTGAGCACTGTGAGCCACGCTTCCAACGGTGTCGTGATGTCTTCATTTTGCATGATGCTGTTGAATTTGTCAAGGCAAACGAAGATCTGCCGCGTCAGGCCGGGCATGTCCAGCCCGCTGTCCCAGCGGGTCTCCCCGCGGTGGATATAGATCTCCGGGAGCGGCTTAAACTCTTCCGGGCTTTTCTCAAGGAGCACGATGGCGATGACGGGATGCAGGTCGCGGTAGGTGAATTTTTTCTTATAAAGGTTCCGCAGGCGGTTATATTCACGCATGATCAGGTCCGCGCAATAACAGTCCATGCGCGTGCCGCCCGTTGCACAGGATTGACAGGGAAACAATAAAGATTATATTTATAATCAGGGGCCGTTCAGCCTGCGATTATATTCTTCCTTTTCAGATGAGCTTTTATAACAAAAGCGGACAGGCAAAGTAGATATTTGTTATTAACAAGATAAAATTGGTTTTTCCTGCTTTGTATTTACTTGCATATTTTTATAAAAAGATATATAATAAACATACATAAAAAATACAAACAAATGCAAAACAAATATTTTGGCGGCATTATAAAGGAGGATTCAGGCATGGCAGAACAGTCATTAGTGCAGGTACGTGTAGATAAATCATTGAAGGAAGAAGTGAGCGATATCTATGAGGCATTGGGTATGGATCTCCCTACAGCGATCCGTATGTTCCTGGCCCGCAGTAAGATGGTCCGCGGTATTCCATTTGAAACAACATTGCCAAAAGGGATGATTACAAGGACGGAAGCGCTGGAAGCATTTGAAGAATTGCGCAGGCAGGCGGCAGATGTTCCTGAAATGTCTTTGGAAGAAATCAATCAGGAGATCGCTGAGGCAAGGAGTGTACGGGGTAAATGAGCATGAAGTGTTATGCGGTTATTGATACGAATGTTATTATAGCAGCTCTTCTCACAAAAAATTCAGATGCGGCAACGTTAAGGGTATTGCATGCAGTTTTGGATGGCAGTATTACACCGCTGTATCATGGAGATATTTTATTGGAGTATGAAGAGGTACTCCGCCGCAGGAAATTCCATTTAAAAGAAGATACGATTCAACTTGTCCTTACAGCTATAAGGCAATACGGACTGGAGGTGCAGCCCCAACCGACAGGAGAGATCCTTTTGGACAGGGATGACCTTATTTTCTATGAGGTAGCAATGGAAAAAAGAAAAGATGGCGCATGGTTGGTGACAGGCAACCAGAAGCATTATCCTGTCCGAAGTTTTATAGTAACGCCTACTGAAATGGTGGAGATTATGGAGACCGGAAAATATCATTTACAATGAATGAAACTATGTAGTTGTTGTAAATTGTGAACGCGCGCTGCGAAACAATGACACAGGCAGCGGAGGCTGAGTGGAAACTGTCAAAATACAGGGGCAAATCTGTACAGACCGGAGGTATATACAGTCATGCGTGAACAGGAAAAAGAAGACCGGCAGGAAAACGGCGAAGACAGCTTACGGGAACAGGAACCGGCAGGATCCGTGAAACACAGTGGCGGATGGAAGAAGCACCGCCGTATTATCGCGGCGGTCATTGCGGCGGCAGCGGCTGTCTGCGTCATCATCGGCGCGGTCCGGTTTGTCCCGCTGTACCGCGCGGCAAAGACGGATGTCTATGAGGTTCTGACCGGCATGGACGACTCTTCTTTCGTGCGGGCGGGGAATACGGTGGTCTACGCGTCGGACGGTTCCGTGATCGCGGAGGTGGGGAACGAGCAGTACACCTACGTTCCGATCACGGAGATATCTGACTACATCACGGACGGCTATATCGCGCGGGAGGACCAGTCCTTCCCCACGCACAACGGCATCAATCTGAAGGCCATCATCCGCGCGGCGGCCACCTATGTGGTAAACCGCGGGGAGATCACGCAGGGCGGCAGCACGATCACCCAGCAGCTGGTCAAGAACAGCCTGCTGACACAGTCGCAGACCTTTGAACGCAAGCTGGCCGAGATCATGCTCTCCCTTCAGATCGAGCAGACCTATAACAAGGCGCAGATCATGGAGTATTACTGCAACTATAACTATTTCGGCAACGGATGCTACGGCGTGGAGGGCGCGAGTCAGTATTATTTCGGGAAAAGCGCGGACGACGTGACCCTCGCGGAGGCGGCAACCCTGGTCGCTACGAGCAACGCCCCGAGTGTCTGCAACCCGGTGGCCGATTATGACGCGGCGATGGAGAAAAAGGACGCTGTCCTGGCGGACATGCTGGACTGCGGCTATATCACGCAGGAGGAGTACGACGCCGCCGTACAGGAACAGCCTGTGATTGTGCAGGAGACACAGAACACGGAGCTGAATACCTGGATGGAGACCTATGCCGTCTACTGCGCGGCGCTGAAACTGATGGAAAATGACGGCTTTGGCTTTCAGTATACGTTTTCCTCGCAGGAGGAAGAGGATGCGTATGAAGAGTCGTATTCTGCCGCTTACAATGAGGCGTATGAGTCCGTGATCACGGGCGGCTATGCCGTGTATACGTCGCTCGACCCGGACATACAGGAGGAGCTGCAGCAAAGCGTCGATGAGACGCTGGTTGATTTCACGGACCGCGATGAGGACGGGAATTATGAGATGCAGGCCGCGGCCGTCTGTATTGACAATGATACGCAGATGGTCGTTGCCGTTGTGGGCGGCAGGGATGAAGAGGGGGAGTATAACCGCGGCTATCAGGCGGAGCGCCAGCCCGGCAGCTCCATCAAGCCCATCCTCGATTACGGCCCGGCGGTCAATGAAGGGCAGGTGACGCCGGGGACAGTCCTGACAGACCAGGAGACCACAGTGGACGGTTACACGCCGAAAAACTCCTCCGGCTCCCATATCGGGAGCGTGACGGTGCGGGATGCGCTGGTCCGCTCGATCAACACCATCGCGCTCCAGCTTTTTGACATGACGGGCCAGGAGACAGCCATGTCCTATCTGGACAAGCTTCATTTTACATCCCTGACCTATACCGACATGACGTCCCCGGCCGTGTCGATCGGCGGCTTTACGGACGGCGTGACGGTGGCGGACATGGCACGCGCCTATGCCACGCTCGCCAACAGCGGGCAGTATACGGAGAACGACTGTATCCTGTCGATGGAGGACTATATGGGCGATACCGTCTATGAGGCGTCCGCTGATACGGAAGAAGTATATATGGAAGATACCGCATTTATTCTGACAGACATCCTGCAGGGCACCTTCGAGGAGTCCTACGGGCTGGCGGCCGGTACGGACACGCAGGGCCAGCACTACGCCGGGAAGACCGGCACGACGAATAACAATTATGACGCGTGGTTCTGCGGCTATTCCGCTTATTACACCACGGCTGTCTGGATCGGGTATGATTACCCGGCGGACCTGGGCTTTTACGGCGCGGAATACCCGCTGGATATCTGGAGTACGTTCATGGACGCCCTGCATGCGGATCTGGAGCCTGCGGAATTTGCCGTGCCGGATACCATTTCCCTTGTATCATCCTCCGGGAAAACACGCGCCGTGGATTATGATACGGATATCTATGCTTCCCGCCCCTCCGGCTATGATTATTATTCCACCGGGCTTGAGCAGCGGGCAAAGGAGGCCCAGGAGGCGCGGGATGAGGCTGCCCGCGAGGAGGCGGCGGAAGCAGCGGTTTCCGCTTTCGAGGAATACCAGATCACGGACACAGAGACCGCGCAGGGGTTTGAGTCTGTTTATCAGGCAGCCTATGACGCAGCGGACGCCGTGCAGGATGCGGAGATTCGCGCTTCCCTGCTGGAACGGCTCGCTTACAAAAAGAGCCTGCTGGACGGGGAGGTCGCCCAGACCTGGCAGGCGGTGATCGATGAGGAGGCAGCGCAGGCACAGACGGAGCAGGACCTGGCGAACGAGCTTGCCGCCCAGGAATCGCTGGAGCTGGCTGCGGAGGCCTTGAAGGAGAAGCGGGTCAGCCTTGTAGAGAGTTATATAGATGCATTAAAATCATGCAGCTATTACACGGAGCATGTGGGTAACCTGATCTCTTATGGAGAGGAAGCACTGGAAAAATGCGCGGAGTATGAGGAGTATGCATCCCTGTCGTCGCGCTTTTCAGCTGCGGTATCCGCCGCGGAGGCGCTGCCGGAGTATGATGATTCTGAGACGGATGATATACCGGAGCCGGATGAGGTTGACAGCGGCAGCGGAGGTATGAGTGAATAACGATATTATTAATGCGAAATAATGCGGAGAAATGGTTATGAGACATCAGGACGAAACGATACAGCGGAAAATAAAGTTTGAAGGCAGAATTGTTTCCGTACAGGTGAGGAGTACTGTGTGGAGATATCTTCTTGATAATCGGACGCACAGGGAAATCGGCTATAACCTTTTCCTGAAAGGCAAAGCAGGAGGTGAAACCGATCCACTGAGTGAAATTGACGGACAGGCTGAAAACGAAGATCAGGAGTACACAGAGGACAGTTTTACGGTTGCCATATCTGAAAAGCAACAGGATAAATTCCGTTTCCATATTGGTGATTTTATAAAAGGTACAGCATGGACAAAGAAGTATCCTAAATGGGAATATGCGGATTATTACAGGGCGGGATCTCTGAAGAAAATCCTGCCGGGGGATTTATTGCCTGACCCGTCGCCACCGTGGATGTCTGAGGTACCGGATTTGGAGACCTATGCGTGGCGCGGCGCAAGGATGCTCGATGGCAGATGTTATAAAGGGAAATGTTTTCAATGCAAATGGGCGGCGATGGCGAATGTAACGATTGAATATGATTTTGGCGTGAGTCAGAAGTTTCGTTTTGAGAGTTATTGTTACGGTCCGAAGAACTGCAAATTTTACAAAAATGGGAAAACCGCGCTCCGTCACATATAAAGGCATGGGTAGTCTGTATGACGAGGGATGGCTGGATGAAATTTGTACGGAGAATCGTGGAGATGATGATTGACAATTTCATCAATGCGTCTTTCAGCCGCACCACCCCATATCAGGTGGTGCGGGTTCTCTCTCATTTCCATGTCATGGCTGGCAGAGATGCTATTCTCTGCCAGCTAACATTTTATCAATTTCAGCGATTCTTTCTCCCAATGCTCTTTTTTCTTTAAGGAGATCATCTGTGGATGTGTTTCTCTCTGTAGAACGGGAATCTAGGACTTCAGCGGAGATAATTCCTTCCCAGTCATCGATTTCTTTTTTAAAGAGATCTCTCACGACACCGTGAATGAGTATAACTGTGCCTTTATGGACATAGGTTCTGAAGCTTTTTCTGGTTCCGAAGCCGTGGATATTTCCTTCCAGGATATCCACACCCTCGCCCGGGCGTCCTTTTTCATCACGCCCTCCGGCATGTGTAATCTGGCGCCCAAAAGCACGTAAACCGTATGTATCATCCGATTCGTAGTCATCCTCAAAAGTGATTTTACATCTACTTTTTCGGCAGGCTGAAGGTCATCTTCGCCGTAAATCTTGCGCATGATAAATCTGGCAGATTCTACCGATTCTGCAGGGATTATCCACACTTTTTCTCCGGGATGGAATTTTGCCCCGTTGATGTTTTTGATCGCTTTAACAAAATCTGGATGATAAGGGGTTCTTATAGATATAATATAACTTATCAGTCAGTTCTATTGTGATTCCTGTTCTACATATTTAATATATTTCTTCAATGTATTTCGACTGACCTTATGTTTTTTCATAAGTTCTATTTGCGTAATATTTCGATTAGAAAGATATCGTTTAATATCAGCTTTTAAGTTTGGCGTCATTTTATCCAGCTGTCCTTCTTTGCGGCCACTTTTTTTACTGCTTGCTGCGATACCGTCCGTGATAGTTTTTGAGATATATTTGCGCTGCTGTTCTGCGCGGTCAAGCTCCACAATGATCAGTAGCTTGATAATGCTCTCCATGGCAGTTTTTGTAACAATGTCCCTCTCTTTTGCTGTTGACATCAGCTGTAGGATATAATCAGAGGATACCGTAGGATTATCTATGAAGACTACAGAAATTCCACGGTTAAGCCATTCCATATATTTTGTATATCCATTCTCTGCTTCCCTGGAAAACCGAGATAGATCTTTAAATACGACAGTATCCCCTTCCTGCAGGAGTTTGTCTAATGTCTGAAATTGAGGCCGGTCAGAAAAATTCCTGGCCGATTTTTCTTCTGTGAAGTCTATTAGAAATTCTATATGGTGTGTTGCGGCATATTTCTCAAGGGATTTGGTCTGCCGGTTAAAATTCTGATGTTCCTGATCGGTACTGATCCGTTTATAGCTGTAATAATTTCCCATGTTTTACTCCACTTATGTGTCATTTAAACTATAGTTAGATTGCAACAATATGATAGCATCAAAATAACATAAAATCAATATAATTTGATACATTTATATAAAACTTTATAGGATTGAGTTAAAATGACACATCATAGTCTATGCGATATAAAAACAAACGATTTTCTGATATATTCATGCTATAATTCAAACATATATAGAAAGGGCATCATTTATAAGCGAAACAATGTATGTGAACTTTATGACTTTTTAAAGCCGGAGATCATAAAAGCAGATGATGCGATTATAGCGCGCGCAGAAAGCATTATGAGAATATCCTCGATCAAGGCATTTGGCAGTCTCCATTTGGCTTGTGCTGAGGCTCATGCAGATATATTACTTACAACAGATATAAAATTCCTTAAAGCTGCAAATAATTTAAAAACAGAAATTAAAGTAAAAAATCCGATAGACTTTCTTTGGGAGGTAGATGAGAATAACAATGCAGTTAGTAAAAAATAGTGAAGTGAGAAGAGTGGGGACGGAAGCATTGCTCAGTGCTTTGGGACCTTTTGGAATGGCACAGTATCTGGAGAAATATGATGGGGGAGGAACGGGTGATTATACTAAGGAAAAATATAATCAGCCGGATTACTCTATACAGGAAATCATTGATATGCAGTAGTAAATTTCTTTGTAATTTTGTAGACTGGCATATATAGTAGAAGTGTGTAGAAAAATTGGCTGATGTTTAATCGACCGACAATTAACAGACTCCGCGACTTGTAAACAGGGCAACGATGTGATATGATGTATTTGAGAAAGTGACGATTTTTATTGTTGCTTAACACTATTGTTGCTTAACACAGATAATGCATAAAATGAAGGTGGGTGATTCCTTTGGGCGTAAAAGATACTGTGACAGCCAAATATATGCGTCAGAACAACGTATTTGCTGATGCTTTCAACTATTTCGTGTATGAAGGCGAACAGGTTATTGATCCAAACAGCCTTGAGGAACTGGATACACGGGAAATCGAGGTTCCCTACGGTGGAGAAGAAGGTGCCGAACAGCCGGTTCAGAGGACACGGGATGTAATCAAATCTGTCACAGCCATGACGGATCAAAAGACAGCATATCTTGTTTTAGCAGTCGAGAATCAGTCAAATGTTCACTACGCAATGGCAGTAAAGAACATGGTTTACGATGCACTCCAGTACGCAAAACAAGTGGAGAAAGCAGTTGCATCGCATAGGACATCTGGTGACTATAAGACTGCTGACAGCGATGAATTTCTCTCTGGATTCATGAAAGAAGATCGCCTAATGCCGGTGATTACGCTGGTGATTTACTTTGATTACAAAGTATGGGATGGCCCGATGTCTATCCATGACATGTTTAACGAAAGCGACAGCCGGGTTTTGGCGTTGGTTCCGGATTATAAGATAAACCTGATTGCTCCTGCTTCGATTGAGGACAGCGACTTTGAAAAGTTTTCTTCCACGTTGAGGGAGGTTTTATCCTTCATCAAATATTCTGGAAATGCAAAAAAGCTGGAGGAAACAATTAATAGTAACGATAAATTTCGCCATTTGGGTCGAACGGAAGTGGACGTACTTAATGCCTGTATAAGTGCAAACCTGATTATGAAACAAGACGAGGAGGTGCTTGATGTGTGCCGAGCTATTCAAACCATTGCAAGTGATGCAGAAAAAAAAGGACGTATTGAAAATTTGTTGCAGAACATTAAATCTTTGATGGAAACTATGGGATGGTCTGCTGAACAGACTATGGACAACATGAAGGTGTCAGCAGCTGACCGCAAGGCACTGGCTCCATTCCTGTAATCAATCTTGTGTAAAACAAAAATCCAATCGGGAGTTGCTGTAAAGCCTTTCATGATTGGATTTTTGCAATCCTGGTTCATGATTTTATTAAGTATGTTGTTGTAGATTCCTTCGGAGTCTTCTTTTTCTTTGTATTAACGCTTAGCAAACAAATCATCCGAAATGTATTGAAGTCATAATTACGCCCGTCAGTTTGTCTTACGTTTACTTTATCGTAAATGGTGCGAACGAATGCCGAATACTTATCTGCGTCGGCGAGTGAAAAGTAATTTCTTATATAGCAATCCTGGTTCACGATTTTATTACGTATGCTGCTGAGTTTTTTGCTTAATTTTTCGTTGTTTTTATTGTTCTTATTTTTCTTCGTTTTTTTATTCTTTTCTCCCGAAATCCACGTATCCCATTTCGTAAATGCATAATTAATGCCATATTTCAGATTATAAGTATACATGTAATAGAAACGTATCTTGCATATGACCAGGTAAAATATATCATTGTATTTACTACACCAACTACCAATTTCATTACTATCTTCAGATGATCTTTCCTCATGGGGTTTCAAGAAAAGTTCTTCAATGCGGTTTAATTCCGGTATGGTAATCGTTCCTGCTTTTAAATATTCAGGCCGTAGGATCTTTTTCTATATACTGTCAATATCCTGGTCTACTTCCCGTGTTGCATAAAATTTATCGATGACAATCGATGTGCCGCGGTCAAGGATCTTCTTAGAACAGGCGGCATATTCAGGATTAAAATTTATAACTACTGTTTTACATATTTCCCGGTCGAGAGTGTTTAAATAAGCAATAAGGGTGGAGTTAAGGTTATCTTTCTTAATATCGATAAGGCGTTTTTTTCTTCAAATCTGCTAGCACTAAGCGCGAATGGCCGCCTATGCAGACATCGCTTATTCCTAATATTTCAGGAGTCCCTTTGTAATCGAAACATTTTTTATGTTCTTTTGCGTATGATTCCATGATTGCCTTAACCGTATCATGTTCGATATCATACACATTTGCAATTTCGTAAAAGGTTTTTCCGGAGATAATTTCATAGGCGATTTCTTCTTTAAGCCGATTTGTAAGTTTGGATCTTTTTTTAAAGAAGGTAAGCCTGTCAATATCAGATGAGGTTTTGTTGCATGACGAACAACGATAACGATTGATTCTTAGCTGTATATAAACCTGCTTTCCGTCACGTTTGATATCCTGAAGATTTTTATTGTACCCGCCATGGGGTACCAGGTATTTTCTTTTTCCGCAGTTACGGCATTTATATGGATGTTTTATGGAATGGGCCAGATACGTGATGTGGTCCGTTTCTACAATACGATCTGGAATTTCGATTTCGCGTATACCAATATCATACATTTCAAGTACACTCCCTGCCGCCCTCCTGCCTCAATGGGAAGGGCATTTATTATAAACAGATTATATCAGAAAAAATACGATTGACGGGAAAAAACGTTGAAATTTCGCAAAAAAATCTATTACTTTGCGGAAAAAACACAAACAATTCGCAATAGCCTGCAAAAAAACTATAAATTATGCCGGGTACCTCTGCCCAAAAATCAGCCGACGTTAAAAATATCTTCCATACTGTAATCGAGCGCGTAATAAAAGCCGCCCACGAAAACCAGATGTTTAGTTTGATTCAAGGAGGAGTTTGCATGAAACGAACCGGATACACCGTAAGGCCACCCTAGATAGAAAGCGGCGAGCGGAAGGAAAAAATGACAACTGAATATAGAGAAGCTTTGAGCACGAACTTGCATCGAAGAACTGCCTAAGTGTTGATACACAGTTAGCCCGGGATGACCGGGGAGCTATGCAGATTCAACATGGAGCAGCTCGGCAAGCAGCTGCTCGAAGTAATAAAAACCATGAAACCATTGAAAAACGAGGAGGAATTACACAATGAAGAAAATTATCAATGGAAGGAAATACGACACTGAGACTGCGGAGCGGATCGGTGCGTACCAGAACAGGAATGACAGACGGGATTTTAATTACGTTGGGGAAACGCTTTATAAGAAGCGCACGACAGGCGAATATTTCCTTTACGGCGAAGGTGGACCACGGACCGGATATGCAAGACAGAGCGGGCAGAACTCGTGGTCAGGAGGCTGCGAAATTTTCCCTTACACCGAGGATCAGGCACGAGCTTGGGCGGTAAGGCATCTGAATGTTGACCGGTATGAAGAAGTCTTCGGGGAAGTAGCGGAATGATGTTCTGAGAGAATAGACGTTCTGCGGGGATCCGCATGAAACCAGCGGATCCCCCCTTGGAAAGTGAACGGATGATATTGGATGCATTTTACGAAATCAGGATGGATTCTTTCATATTACATATAGAAAAACGCATACCACGCAACGCAGGAGGGCAAAACGTGACGGATTTAAGGAAACAAACAGAGAAGATATTAAAGGAAACCGGCGGAAAACTGGATGACAGCATTACGGTCACCTATATGGTCGAATTCCCATTCTATGAGGTCAGCATTGATGGGAAGAAAAAACTGTGGCATGCGGAGCAGATCGTGGATCACGTAAAAACACAGAGGCGCAATGCATTTCGCCTGATAAAAGATTGACCGTCAACTAAAGCAAACGAGCAGCTTTGATTGCAGCAACATAAAACATATTAAAAAATGAGATCACAGAGAAGATTAACCAGGAGGGAAAGTATGACAGGAATTGTAAAGTGGTACAGCACCAAAGCCGGATACGGCTTTGCAGTGGCAGAAGAGGGAACAGAATATTTTGTACACCAGACAGAGATCCGGAAGGATGGATATCGCTTCCTGAAGCGGGGCGACATTGTGGATTTCGATCCGGAGAGGAACCTTAAAGGGAAAAATCGGGCAGCTAATGTCCGGCTGATCTCGTAGGCTCCGTGAAAACATAAACAAAAATAACAGAACCGAGAACATGAACATTACTGAATAGTGAGCAGCAAGGGGTCCCTAACATATCTCATCGATCCCGGGCAGAGCTTAGCCTGAAAAAAGAAGGATTGATGAGTGATATGAGTAAAACTACTGCTACAAATACGCCTGTTGATGAAGGCATGCAGGCATCCGTACAAGCGCCAGAACAGTACACGGGACAGGTGCCAGTACCATTGGACTATAAGAAAATCACAGACATAATAGCAGCCTCAGTACCGTCAGCAGGATGGAAAAGGATCGATACAGGGGCATCGGCAAAGATAGATTACAACTACAGGTTTGACCTGTACATGCGGAGACGAAATCTGGCGTGTTTGGTAGGTCAAAAAGAGGCTCAAAATGACGACCTTTTAAAAAAGTCGTCAAACCAGACCCAAAGCATATCCCCTGAAAAACCCGTGGAAATCAAGGCTTCTGAGCATTTTCCGAGTACGGTGTCAAAAGGCCGTATGGGAGGCCCTAACGTGGGATTGACACCATCCACGTCCATGCTCCTGCCAGTGACCAGGGGAAATGAGCACCTGCCTGTGCTGTCAAATTTTTCGAATTATCCGTCACTGACAGCGATAAAGTCTGATAGCCCTGCCCTTGTGATAGCATACGACAGCGAATGGTACTACCCTACCGGTGATGAATCAGATGGCAGGATTGTCCTGACCTGGCAGTTTTCGGTGATCTCCGGGGAGGATCTGGTGGAATACATTTTTGTGCGGAAAATGGAAAAGTACGGACTTACTCTGGAACTGGCGTTTGGAAGGATTTTGGACAGCCTGGGCTTAACGCCTGTAGATAACCGTAAAGTGAGACGATATGAAGCCATCGTGGGCAAGGATGAAACCACAGGAAATAACGCAACCGGGTTTTTTAACACCATGGCTGAAGCTAAACAAAACAGTATCAGGCCGTTTCCTGATGACGGTAGAATGGCCCACTACAAGAATGACTGGTCGCTTGTAGACCGTATTCCAATAGTCCTCTTATGCCACGCTGGTAAGGCTGATATATCTGCTTTATGCCGTAGCGATAAGAAATACGAACGAGACCAAAAGCCCAGGGAACCCGGGAAAGAGAAGAAAAAAGTAGATTACCGGAACTACTTTACAGGCTGCTCTGAGGTACAGGGTGGTATTGTCACTCTTCATCCCAAGTCGTTCTACGCGCAGAGCGTTAAGCGTAAATACGCCAGCAACAACAATATTTACACTTACCCGATTATCCTTAGTGTGCGTGATACGATGTGCCATGCGCCAGGTAAGATGAAAAGTTTGCAAGCACTTGGAGAAACGGTTGGTTGGGAAAAGATCCTGCTGGACGAGGGTTGTATTAAACATATGGATCAGTTTCTTAAAAATGATCCCTGTGCATACTTTGAGTATGCCGCTAATGATAGTAATGTAACTCTTTTATATGAATCCGCTCTATACGGATACAACAACAATTCGACGGTAACGCTGATGTCTGCTACCGCAAAGATTATGAGAGATGTAATGATGAAGTATCTTGGTTGTGAAAACACAAAACAATTTGACCGTAAATATCGCGGGCTTGAAAAAGTAAAACATGGTCTTGTCCGGAATGAGGACGGACCTGCGTATACGGGAAATTCGAGTCTGGAGCCTATTTCGGATAAAGCAAATACGGTGCAGTATTACGCGTCCATGGCTTATCATGGGGGATACAATAGCTGTTCTGATGTGGGTTATTTCCCGCGGGTTACCTTTGATTATGATCTGCAGAACGCTTATCCGACAGCACAGTGTTTGGTGCCTGATGTGGACTGGGAAAATCCGATCAGGTCTGAGATCGCTAATCGGGAACTTACTTTACAGGATTTTGTCGTGCCGATCATTGGCGGGTATGCTCCCCTGACTATGATGTTGGCGTATGTAAGATTTGAGTTCCCCCCCCGGATGTAAAATATCCCTGCATCCCCATCAATGTCGAAGATAACCTTATCTTTCCACGGTCATCGGAAGGGATCAATGGTGTATATGCCTGCGGACCCGAGTTATATCTTGCTTTAAAGCTTGGCGCAAAAGTGTTTGTTGAAAAAGGATATATTTTAAACAGCATTACAAATCCGGAAAATGGTAAAATGTCTTACTCCATGCGTGTTGCCGTAAAACAGCTTGTTGAGGATCGCAGGAAAGCAAAAGCTGCCCACGGAAAAGGATCGCTGGAAGAATTGACCTTAAAGGATATGGTAAACGGCGGGTATGGCAAGACCGCTCAAAATGTGATCGATAAGAAAAGCTGGGATACATATAACAAGGAAATGGTAAATCTGGGATGTTCCTCGATTACAAATCCAGTATCAGCTTGTATGATTACGTCTATTGTCAGGGCTGAACTTATAGCTGCGGAAAACCAGTGTGATGCTCTTGGTTATATGACTTGCTCTGTGACAACAGACGGATTTATATCAGATGTGCCCGAGGCCACCCTGAAATCACTGGATCTATTTGGGCTAAGGCCTTTTATTGAGCAGGCGAGGTTATACCTCACAAACAAAGAGGATGCGGAACTCTGGGAGATCAAACACTGTCAGGACGACCTCGTGAATTTTTGTACCAGGGGAAATGTATCACTCTACTGCAAGGAAAAACCGTTATGCTTTAATGGGAAGGAATATGAGGGTGTGTGTGCACACAACAGCACAAGGTCTGATTATGACTCGGATTCTTATGAAGATCGCCTGTGGCTGATGACCCATGTGTTAAACCGGACAGGGGCTGTCTGTTACAAATGCAAGGAGTGGACAGGCATAAAGGATCTTTCAGAGGGCGCGGAGTTTGTCGTCAGGAATACTGTGAAACACATCCGTATGGACTTCGATATGAAACGGAAACCAGACAGGGAATCTTTCTATACAAGTACGGTAACCATTGAAGGTACCACATATGAGATGGCGAACTTTACTACGGTGCCTTTCTGTTCCATTGCGGAATATAAGGAATACCGGCAGCGTAAAGCTACTGTATCCTGCCTGCGGACGATGAAAGACTGGGATCTCTTTTGGTTTAAGACTGATGCGAAAAGCTCCGATGCCAAAGTACGTAATACGGAGTGGTCGATCCTTAATTCCTGCATTATGGGGCATAGAGGCGGATTCTGGACCATCCCTAAACTGAATGAATTAAAAGGTGCTGAGAGAGATGCCTGGATCAATTCACATAATACATCCGGTAAAACCTGGAAATCAAATGACTGGAAGAACGCCGGGCGTAATAATCGGTGGGCAAACATGCTGCCAAAGGAAATGCTCGTCGAAAAACTGGCGGAATTAATGGAAACTGATGGATAAAGATAAAGCAGAATCACGCACTGCCTGGTGATGAAAGATTATTAAAACACGCTTTTATCTTCCATTCTATATTATAGAAGCATAATAACCGGAGAAGTGTCAAGAATCGTAATGATTGGTGAGGTGATTTTGCATGATTTATGAGGCCAGGGTAAACGGTCGGGTTATTACAAAAGAGGATATGGTCAGGATCAGTATAGGCAACACGGAGTATTGTAAATATCTGAATGCCGTGATCAAAAAAATCAATGAACAGAAAGAATGTTTCGATGGAAACATAAAAGAGTACTGATCACCGGACTTTTGCGGCGGGGCGGGGTAGTAGCAGAAGCGGCGGTATCCGTGCTAGGATCCACTTTATAAATAAGATAATATTGGTGATTGTCATTGCTGCGATTTACTGGTAAAATTAAGTTGTGCTTGCCGGGTATATTGCAGCTAAGGAGGGAAGCGTATACATGCAGAAAATACCGGCAATTTACATCAGGGTATCCACAGACGCGCAGGCGGAAGAAGGATACTCCATTGATGCGCAGAAAGAACAGCTTAGCGCTTACTGCGTCGCAAAGGGGATGAAGAATTATGAGTTCTACATTGACGGCGGATGGTCCGGGAGTAACATTGACAGGCCGGAAATGCAGAGGCTGATTGAGAACGTAAATAATAACAGAATATCGCACTGCATCGTTTATAAGCTGGACAGGCTTTCCCGGTCTCAGAAAGATACACTCTATCTTATTGAGGATGTGTTTAATCCCCATGGTGTGGCGTTTGTATCCCTGACCGAATCGCTGGATACCTCATCCGCTATGGGAAGGGCAATGATCGGCATTTTGTCAGCGTTTGCCCAGCTGGAACGCGAAAATATTCGTATGCGTACCAGGATGGGGATGCAGGAGCGTGTTAAAAGCGGCCTGTGGCCTGGCGGCGGAAAAGTTCCGTTTGGGTTTGACTATGACAGTGATCAGGGGATTCTGGTGCACAATAAGGATACCTGGAAAGTCGTTAAGGCTTACGAGCTGACGCTGGAAGGTTACTCAGAGCAGACGATTGCGGGGATCCTTGATTTGAAATACGACCGTCTGGTTCATCAGATTCTTATCCGGAAAACAAATTATGGCGTGATTGAGTACAAAGGTGTGGAATATCAGGGGCTTCATGAGCCGATTATTACCAAAGCAATGTATGACCGAACGATGGATGTCCTGCGTACACGGAGCAGGAAGCACACGCCCCCGGAAGAATCCGGGCATTTGTTGACCGGACTTGTCTATTGCGGATGGTGTGGGGCAAAGATGCGGTACCAGAAATGGGGAAAGCGCGGATGTAAGCTTGTATGCTATTCACAGCAAAAATCCAAACCGTATCTTGTGCAAGACCCGAATTGCCAGCAGGAAAAAATATGGGCGGATGAGATTGAGGAACACCTGCTTGATTATCTCTTCCAGTTGCAACCGTCTGATATCGGGGACGACAGCAGGGATGATGTCACAGATATCGCTGAACTGTTGGCGACACAGCAGAAGGAAATCGAGAAAAAGATTAAAAACCTGTATGCTCTGTATGCAAGCGAGCCGGATGAAATCCTGATCAATACCATTAACGGTTATAAGCGTCAGTTAGAAGATCTGATGGCACGGTTAAACGCTGAGAGGGAATCACGGTGTATCCAGGAGCAGAGGAAGGAAGCGCGGGCTGTGGTAACCAATTTAAGAGGCGCATGGGATTACATGACGCCTCATGAGAAACGACAGATTGTCCGGTTGCTGGTTGATAAGATCACCATATACGGGACAGAAAAAGTAACATTTGATTTAGCACTTTAAAAGCCTTTTCGACAATGTATGATCATCGGCACGGCATAAGTGCTGAATTTCACATCCATCGTCGGATCAAAGTTATCTATGGATTTGATGAGACCGACGCAGCCGATCTGAAACAGATCGTCAATATTTTCATTGTTGGAAGCAAAGCGGCGTATCACACTCAGGACGAGGCGGAGGTTTCCACGAATATAGGTTTCTCTGGCATCCATATCTCCTTCCTGAATTTTATCAAAAAGTTCCTTTTTCTCATCTTCTTTCAGGATGGGAAGGGTGGCGGTGTTTACGCCGCTGATCTCAACTTTATATGCTGCCATGCCATGACCTCCGCAAAAATTCTATAGAAAGAATGTGCAGAATCAGGCCGGCTTATTCATAAAAGTTGATGATTCTATACATAGGGTTAATACCCTAACTCTTCTCCGACCAGAATGACTTTGATCCGTCCGGGAATGCCGCTTCTACGGGTAATGACGGTCTGGCTGCAGATGCAGTCGTCGCCCAGACAGCTGCCGCACTGTCCGGTCATGGCGCATGGCGTATTTTTGTTTAACCGAACACAATTGGGCGGCGAAGCGATATTTTTGACGCGTTTATAGGCGCCGGGGACATCGGCGGTTACTTTGTTCATGCCGGCTACGATGATGACTTCCTTCGGCCCGAAGATCAGGGCAGCTACGCGGTTGCCGCTGCCGTCAATGTTGACAAGCTCGCCGTCCATGGTGATGGCATTAGTGCTCATGAAGTAGCAGTCGCTGAGGAGTGCCTGACGTAGAATGTCAGTTACCTCATCAGGCGTGTTTCCGTTTGTTCTGTCCAGATATGTGATATCTTCACGGCTGCGAAGCATATCTATGATGCCGCTTTCCTGCAGGGTGACAGAACCGCCGTTTGAGACGGTCATTCCTGACTTCGCAAAGGACATCGCCAGTTCGGCTGCCTGTGCGGCGGTGGAACAGTAGTATCCGTCCATCCGTCTTTTTTTCAGATTTTTAATGATGGTGTTTGCCGCATTTTCATAATATTGCTGTTTTGGTGTCATTTTAATTACCTCTCAGATTTTGTGTTGCTGTGGATTGTCTGATGCAGCCGCTCGTGCAAAGTACCCACAGGGCAGAGTTGTCGCAAGCGATACTTTATTTTATGAATTATAACACTGTTTTCGGAATGGGACAATGTCTTGACATTTTGAAAATTGAGATTTAAACTGTTATGCAAACTATGTAAAGATTTTTATTGAAAGAAGGGATTCGGCATGACAAAGATAGACATTATTTCCGGCTTTCTCGGAGCGGGAAAGACCACATTGATCCGCAAGATGCTGGAGGAGGTTTTTACCGGCGAACAGGTTGTTCTGGTGGAAAATGAGTACGGAGAGGTTGGTATTGACAGCGGATTTTTAAAGGATGCGGGTGTTGAGATCCGGGAGTTGAACTCCGGCTGTATC
>Ga0192243_10147_pt1 | contig 27768 bp, 31 predicted proteins | sample Koala_Koa27_K3_FD_131233 | JGI IMG/M metagenome (GOLD analysis project Ga0192243, IMG submission 131233) | Enriched cells from koala feces incubated with labeled cellulose particles, San Francisco Zoo, California, United States - Koala_Koa2-7_K3 ... | reverse complement strand
AGGACTGTTTGATTTCAGTATCACCTTCGACCGCGTGCTGGGCGTGCTGGGACTGGGGCTAAGCGCTCTGGTGCTGGGAGCCTACAGCTTCAGAAAGAATCTGGGGCTTATCTGGTACACGATTCTGATGATCCTCATGTTCAGCTTAAACAAGTGGGAGATGCTGACCAATGGCAGCGGCTGGGCACATTTTCTCGCCTTCGCCTGCTTTTACTATCACTACCAGGTTCTGGACCGGGTGCGGGCAGGGGAGGAAAAGCGGTACGACAGAGTCCGGCTGGTCCTGCTTCCCGTGATCATAACCGTGGGAGTGGCAGGCCCCTACTGTGCCATCTATCTGGTTACGGTTTGCCTGGCATATCTGTTCTGCATGGGGTATCATTATTTGAAGACAAGGGATGTGGACAAACGGTATCTGATCTATACCGGCAGCGCCGTAATCTCCGTTCTTCTGTACATGTGGAGCAATTCCTACGCGGTGGAAGATCACGCCGGGGCGGTACATGAGCCCCTTATGACGGCTCTGATGAGCATGCCGGCCTTCTTTGGAAGATTTTTTATCAAGTCCTTCGCCTCCATGGTGCTGGGCGGCGAGGTTGCTTTGGACATGCTGGAGCACCGGACCTTCGTCACGGATTCCACACTGCTGTTGATCGGCCTCGTGGTGATCGCCGCATATCTGCTGGCGCTGTGGCTGAATATCCGCTTCCGCCTTTATGAGGACACCATTCTTCCTCTGATGCTTCTGGCCGGAGGAGGTTTAAACCATGTGTTAATCCTGCTTTCCAGGTGGATCTTTATCAATGAGAACTACGGTATGAGTTCCCGTTACGCGCTTCAGTTTCAGGTTGGGATTCTGGGAATCGTCCTGACTGTGGGACTTTTGTGGAAACAGCTCGGCAGAAAGAAGAAGCGTCTGACCCAGGCGGCGGCCGTCTGTTTTCTGGCCATGTTCTTGACCGGCAACCTCTATACCTCCCACAAGGAGCTTCAGAAGGCCCCTTACCGGAAGGAGAACTTTGAGAGGATCGCCGACGCGGCGGTAAACTTCGAGAGCCGGACCGACGACGAGCTGCGCAAGCTCTTTGAATACCGGAGAAATGAAGAGAGCAGCGGTGCGAAGATCCGGGCCGCTTTGGAGATATTAAAAGAAAATCATTACAATGTGTTTTCGGACGCAGAGTAAATCAGGAGGGATACCAATGAAAGTTGTGCTGCTGGCAGGAGGACTGGGGACCAGAATCAGTGAGGAAAGCCATTTAAAACCCAAGCCTATGATCGAGATCGGGGAGAAGCCGATCCTCTGGCATATTATGAAATACTACTCCGAGTTTGGTTTTCATGAGTTTGTCATCTGTCTGGGCTATAAGCAGTATGTGGTAAAAGAATTTTTCGCAGATTACTTCCTTCACACCTCGGATGTGACCATCGACCTGGCCCACAACGAGATGAAAGTTCACAATAACTATTCGGAACCGTGGAAGGTGACCCTGGTGAACACCGGACTTCACACCATGACAGGCGGAAGAATCAAGCGGATTCAGCCCTACATCGGGGACGAGCCGTTCATGCTCACCTACGGTGACGGCGTGTCCAACGTGGATTTGAAGAAGCTGGAGGAGTTCCACAGAAGCCACGGCAAGATCGCCACGATCACCACGGTGAACCTAGGCCAGTTAAAGGGCGTGCTGGATGTGGAGGACGACAACACGATCAAGTCCTTCCGGGAGAAATCCGACACGGACAGCAGTCTGATCAACGGCGGCTTTATGGTCATGAATCCTGAGATCTTTGACTATCTGGTGGATGATACCACCGTATTTGAGCAGGAGCCCATGCAGCGGCTGGCGGCAGAGGGACAGCTGATGTCCTTCGGGCACGACGGATTCTGGCAGTGCATGGATACCCAGCGGGAGATGAAGAAGCTGGAAGAATTATGGCAGAGCGGCCAGGCGCCGTGGAAGGTGTGGAACAACTGATGAGCGAATTGTTTGATTTTTACAGAGGAAAAAAGGTTCTGGTGACGGGACATACCGGTTTCAAGGGCTCCTGGCTGTGCCGGGTGCTGACCCTTGCGGGAGCAGAGGTGACAGGCTATGCGCTGTTGCCGCCCACAGACCCCAGCCTTTTTGCCATAGCCGGACTGGAGGACACGATAAACTCCGTGACCGGAGATATACGGGACCGGGATCATTTAAAAGCGGTGTTTGATGAAGTTCAGCCCGAGATCGTGTTCCATCTGGCGGCCCAGCCCATTGTGCGGGATTCCTACAAGGACCCGGTCTATACCTATGAGACCAATGTGATGGGGACCGTCAACATCCTGGAATGTGTGCGCCATACCCCGTCGGTGAGATCCTTTTTAAACGTGACCACCGACAAGGTCTATGAGAATAAGGAATGGGAGTACGGCTACAGGGAATGTGATCCCCTGGACGGCTACGACCCCTACTCCAACAGCAAGTCCTGTTCCGAGCTGATCACCCACAGCTACAAAAAGTCCTTCTTCGGTGATGGACGCTGCGCGATCTCCACATCCCGCGCAGGCAATGTGATCGGCGGCGGCGACTTTGCCAATGACCGGATCATACCGGACTGTATACGGGCCGCGGCGGCCCACAGGGACATCGTCGTGCGCAATCCTTACTCCACAAGGCCGTATCAGCATGTTTTGGAACCGCTTCTGGTATATATGACCATTGCCTGGAAACAATATGAAGATATAGAGCAGCAGGGCTATTACAACGTAGGTCCCGACGATCAGGACTGTGTGACGACAGGAACTTCGGTCACCATGTTCTGTGAGGCGTGGGGAGACGGACTCCAGTGGATCGACCGCTTTGACGGCGGCCCTCACGAGGCGTCCCTCCTCAAACTGGACTGCTCGAAGATCAAGGCAAGGTTTGGCTGGAAGCCCCGCTATCATGTGAAGGAGGCCATCGAACAGACCGTAGCCTGGTCTAAGGCGTACTTAGACGGTGAGGACATGACGGACGTGATGGACAGACAGATCAGGGAATTTTTTGCCCAATAGAAAGGAACTATCAACTATGTTTGAACATATGACTGAGCAGGAGGCCAGACAGCAGATTCTGGAGCTGGTGTCCGGCTACTGTGACAAATATCATAATCAGAAAAAGCAGTTTGAACCGGGAGACAGGATCTCCTACGCCTCACGTGTATACGACCACGATGAGATGGTGAACCTGGTGGACAGCTCCCTGGAATTCTGGCTGACCTCAGGCAGATACACCGACCAGTTTGAGAAGAAATTGTCCGAATACCTGGGTGTCCGCTACTGTTCCCTGGTAAACTCCGGTTCCTCCGCCAACTTGACGGCGTTTATGACGCTGACCTCTCCCCTCTTAGGAGACCGCCGTGTGAAGCGCGGGGATGAAGTCATAACTGTGGCAGCGGGCTTTCCGACCACGGTGGCTCCGGTGATTCAGTTCGGCGCGGTGCCCGTGTTTGTGGATGTGACGATTCCACAGTATAACATCGATGTCTCCATGCTGGAGGCGGCGTACTCACCTAAGACCAAGGCGGTGATGATCGCCCACACACTGGGCAATCCCTTTGATCTTGGGGCCGTCAAAGCTTTCTGCGACCAGCATAACCTCTGGCTGGTGGAGGACAACTGCGATGCCCTGGGCAGCCGCTACACCATCGACGGAGTGGAGAAATTCACTGGAACTGTGGGAGATATCGGAACCTCCAGCTTTTATCCGCCTCATCACATGACGATGGGGGAGGGCGGCGCGGTCTATACCGACAATCCGCTGCTCAACAAGATTATCCGTTCCTTTCGCGACTGGGGACGGGACTGTGTCTGCCCGTCCGGCAGAGACAACATGTGCGGACATCGTTTTGACCGCCAGTTTGGAGAGCTCCCACTGGGATATGACCATAAGTATGTCTATTCCCATTTTGGATACAACTTAAAATGCACGGATATGCAGGCCGCCATCGGCTGTGCACAGCTGGAGAAATTCCCGTCCTTTGTGGAGCGGAGAAGGCATAACTTTGACCGTCTGAGAGCCGGACTCGCCGGACTGGAGGACAAGCTGATACTCCCGGAGCCCTGTGCGAATTCCCGCCCCAGCTGGTTCGGATTCCTGATCACCTGCAGGGAGGGCGTCAGCCGGAACGAAGTGGTTCAGTATGTAGAGTCCAAGGGCGTACAGACCCGGATGCTCTTTGCAGGTAACTTGACCAAGCATCCCTGTTTCGATGAGATGAGGGCCGCGGGTCAGGGCTACCGGATCGTGGGAGAGCTTTCGAGTACCGACCGGATCATGTCGGACACCTTCTGGGTGGGCGTCTATCCGGGTATGACGGATGAGATGACAGACTATATGGCAAAGACGATCCGCGAGGCCGTACAGTAGGACGGCAGCAGATGAAAAGGAGCCTGACAGTATGAGCACTACAACCTACGATTTAACCAGGGTTCATGAGGCGAATCTCCGGATATTGAAGGAGATTGACAGGATCTGCCGCAAATACAAGATCCACTATGTGCTGGACGCGGGAACCCTTCTGGGGGCTGTCCGTCACAAGGGATTCATCCCCTGGGATGACGACGCGGACGTGGCATTTACCCGCCCCAACTATGACGCATTTATGAAGGTGGTAAAGAGAGAGCTGCCGGAGGGCATGACTCTGCTGACACCCGGGTCTTTTCGGAACGGGACGGCATTTTACGACTTTACCTGCCGGATCACTCTGGACAAGAGCCAGATGCATGAGGATACCCCTGAGATGCAGTTTTATGAAGGAAAGCTGAATCACCTGTGGGTGGACTTATTTACGATAGATGTACTGCCGGAGGGCAAGCTGTCTGCTACGGTGACACGGCTGCTCCACACGGTGATCTATGGCCTGGCCATGGGACACCGCTACCATCTGGACTACAAGAAGTATTCACTGTTTCACAAGATATTCGTAGCTATCCTGGCGACGGTGGGCAAGGTCATCCCGCTGAAGGCGCTGATCCGCATGCAGCGTGTGATCGCGCTGAAGGACCGGAAGAAAAAGAGCGGCCTTCGCTACTACAGCAATTATCAGCCGGACTACTTATATGTGACTCTCAAAAAGGAGTGGTGTGAGGAGACTGTGGACCTGGATTTTGAGGATACGAAGCTTATGGCGCCCAAGGGGTGGGACCCGGTTCTCACCTGGATATACGGAGACTATCAGAAGCTTCCGCCGCCGGATAAGAGAGTGCCGGCACACTCCAGTATGGAGATACAAATATTTAATTGACCAATGATTAGAGGAACCGATGATGAATAAAAAGATTTCGATCGTGGTATCTGTTTACAATGAGGAACAGGCACTGCAGCTGTTTTATACGGAGACGAAGAAGGTACTGGAGACGTTAAGCTGGGGATATGAGCTTTTATTTGTCAATGACGGCAGCCAGGATAACAGCCTGGAGATATTAAAATCGCTGGCGGAAAAGGATGCCACGGTAAAGCTGGTGAACTTTTCCAGAAACTTCGGACACGAGGCAGCGATGATCGCAGGGGTGGATTACAGCAGCGGAGACGCCATCATCTGTATGGACGCGGATCTGCAGCATCCCCCGGAATGCATTCCTGAGATTATCAGAAAGCTGGATGAAGGTTACGAGATCATCAATATGGTGCGGACCAGAAATACCTCCGCAGGATGGTTTAAAAACATGGCTTCCACGGCGTTCTACCGTCTGATCAACACAGTCGCCGACGTTCATTTTGAGAGCAACGCTTCGGATTTTTTTGCAATCAGCCGGAGAGTAGCCACGGTTCTGAAGGACAACTACAGAGAAAAGGTCCGGTTTCTGCGCGGATACGTTCAGAATATCGGATTTGACAAGACTACAATCGAGTACGAGGCCCAGGCCAGAGTGGCCGGGGAGAGCAAATACAGCATCAAAAAGCTGTTTGCGTTCTCGATCAATACCATTATGAGCTTTTCGGATCTGCCGTTGAAGCTGGGCATATATGCCGGTGTTATGGCCGCCGTACTGGGTGTGATTATGATGATCTACACGATCTCCACCTGGGTACGCGTCGGAGCTCCCAGCGGGTACGCCACCATTGTGGTGCTGCTCTGCTTTATGTTTGCCATCCTGTTTATAATCATTGGCATCATAGGTGAATATATCTCGGTCCTGTTTACTGAATTAAAGGACAGGCCGATTTATATAGTTAAAGAAACTGAAAACATAGAGGATTAAAGGACATCAAGGAAAGGGGAATGACATTGAGAGTTAGTGAAGCAACATGTAAGAGAATCAGAGAACTGTGCTGGCAGAAGCGCATGACGGAGTTTAAGCTTATTGAATTAGCGAAGATTCCGCCCTCCACCTTCAAGAGCATTTTGGGGGGAAGAAGTAAGAACCCAGGTATTGGGAATATCCGAAAAATTGCCGGGGGGTTGGGGATCTCCGTGCGGGAATTTTTCGACTCAGAGCTGTTTGACGATTTAGACCCAGAAGATTAATGAGTTTTCAAGTTTCTGCAAACGAGCGAGGAGGCAATCATATGCCTCCCCGCTTCATGTATATTCAATTACTTTTTAACCGGTGAATCCAGGTATTCTCTGGCGTCCTTAAAGAAGCTGGCGATGATCAGCACGATGATGATGCCGATGGGAAATGCCGCGATGATGGATACCGTCTGAAGGTTGCTCATCGAATTCTGTGAGAAGATCAGGGCGATGGGGAACAGGATCAGCATGACGGCCCAGAACAGCTTCACATACTTGTGGGGTTCCTCATCGGGCAGCAGCTCCTTGTAGGAGTAGGTGGAGGCCACCATGGTCAGTGCGTCGAAGGATGTGGCATAAAACAGGATCATGGTCACCGCCAGCAAAAGCAGCCCGACGGCGGGAAGCGGCAGGGTCTCCACGATCTTGATGATCGTCTGGTACAGATCCTGTGTCGTGTTGTAGAAGCCCATGATATCCAGCTTCCCGGAGGTCTGCAGCCCCAGGCTGTAGTTTCCCAGGATGATGAAGGAAGTAAACGTTCCGGACAGCCCGAAGAAGTATCCCCCCAGTATGGTCTGACGGATCGTGCGCCCCTTGCTGATCGAACCGATGAAGAAGGGAGTCGCCACGCACCATACCATCCAGTATGCCCAGTAGAAGATGGTCCAGGTCTGGGGGAAGGATGAGGTGCGCCCCGCGTCCGTCCATGTGGACAGGCCGATAAAGTTCTGTGCCAGATTGCCAAGGGCGGTAAAGCCGGTCTCGATGATATAGCGGGCTTCCTTCCCACCGATTAAAACATAGAGCAGCAGTGCGAAGAAAAAGTAAGTACAGGAGGCTGCAAGCTTTGCCACGCCCTTCATGCCAAAGTACACGGTAACCGTATAGACGATGGCGATGATCAGCAGGATGGAGATGGTCAGCCAGTTGGACTGAGGAAGACCGGTGATTCTGCTGAGAGCCATGGACAAAAGCGGTGTAGCCAGTGAAAATGTGGTGGCCGTTCCCGCCAGAAGCGCAAACACTGCGATCAAGTCAATCAGCTTTCCCCAGACGCCATCCACGTGTTTTCCAAGGATAGGACGGCAGGCTTCGGAGTATTTCTGTTTGGTGCGCTTCTTTACATGGAGCATAAAACCAAAGGCCACGGCCAGCACCACGTAAAAGCTCCAGGGAATCGGGCCCCAGTGAAACAGCGGGTAGGTGGAGGCCCAGTCCTGCATGGAGCCAAGCTCCCCTATGTGGGGCTCTCCGGCGTAGAGAATCCATTCACAGAGAGAATAAAACAGGATATCCGCAGCCAGACCTGCGGTAAACATCATCGTCCCCCATTTGAACGGGGAGTATTCCGGCTTGTCGATGTCCCCCAGGCGGATTTTCCCATACCTGGAAAATGCGATGTAGAGGGAGCAGAGAAACACACCCAGTCCGATCACCAGGTAATAGGTTCCCAGCTCATCCCCCAGAAATGCCCGGATCGATCCCAGGATATCAGCGGACCCCTCGGGATTTGTCATGAACAGGATACACAGCACGACAATGCAGATAAATGGAATGACCGTGGTAACCCAGTCCAGCCGATTCCGTAGTGGTTGTTTGTTCGAATTTTCCATATTGATTTCTCCTCTGGTGCGTTCAATTTAAAAAATAAATTTAATATATTGAACATAATACCATCAATGAGCGGAGATTGCAAGCGAAAAATATTACAATTTCCTGACATTCCCGAAATGGCCTATAAAAATACCCGGTTTTTATATATAATAGGTAAATGAGCGTTTTTGAAAGATTTGACAAGAGAGGGTAAAGCATGAAGTTTTTGAGAGAATGGGGCAGAACCGTGGTCAGCATAGCCGTATGCGCGGTTCTGGTTTTAGCAGGCTGCTTTCAGCTGCAGAGCCAGCTGGCAGTGTGGGATACGATAGAAGATTCGCTGGAGGAATCCATGCCGGATCAGTTCCTGATGAAGAAGAATGGGGTTCAGCTTTTGCCGGATGTCAAGCCCAGTATCAAGTCCGTCTCCCCGGACGCTAAGTTCGGGCCGGGGGCAAAGGTATTTCAGGGAGGACGGATGACGATGTTAGCCAACCAGTCGGCCAGCCAGATGATGTCGTTTATTCTGGAGAGCAAGGGGGGAAGCATGATCGTCGTTGACGGAGGTACGCCGGATGACGCGGGCCACCTGGCGGATACGCTGAGAGCCAAGGGAGGCCACGTGAGGGCCTGGTTTATCACCCATCCGCATTCCGATCATGTGGGAGCCCTGACGGAGATTCTGAACAATCCTGACAGCGGTATCACCATAGACAATATTTATTATTCCTTTACCAATTTGGACTGGTACCATCAGAATGAAGAGTATCGGGCCGATATGGTGGAGAAGGCCGTTCAGGCATTGCAGGCGCTCCCGGCGGACAAGCTTCACGGGGATATCGTCAAAGGTCAGGTGATCACTGTGGACGACGTGACAGTCACTGTGATGAACCAACCATACCTCTACGAACACAATTCCATCAACAACAGTTCGGTGGCATATAAAGTCCTCATGGACGGAAAGACGATTCTGTTTCTGGGGGATCTTGGAGCGGAAGCGGGGAACCAGCTGCTGGCAGACTGCGGAGCAGAGGCGCTGAAGGCGGATGTGGTTCAGATGGCCCATCACGGCCAGTACGGAGTGACCAAAGAGGTCTACGAGGCCATCAGACCTGAGATCTGCATGTGGCCGACTCCCGGCTGGCTGTGGGACAATGACAACGGCGGCGGACCGGGAAGCGGTCCCTGGTTTACCCATGAGACCATCCAGTGGGTCAGAGAGCTGGGCGTGGTGTCCAACTACTGCATCAAGGATGGAGACCAGATTGTAGAGTAAGAACAGAGGCCGCCGGTTTATTCGGAGATATTTAAGCCGCTGTGATAGGAATAGTTGCCAAGCTCCTTTAAGAGCTTGTTAAAATCCAGCTCGTTCATCGGCACGTCGCTGCCGATATCCTCGTTCAGGATATAAAAGACGCTGCTGCACTTGTTCAGCGTCTGATGGAACAGCTGGGGGAAGGAAGCGGTGGAGGCCAGACGCTTGTCCCAGGGGTTGCACCAGATCTCGCGATCCAGGTTGTAGCACTTGCGTATGTTGGGCTGGTCATCGCTCACGATCTTCGTGGAGGCGATGGGGTTCTTTAAAAAGATATTCTCGATGAACTCGATCCTGTTCTTTTTCTTCCCTGACGGGTCCGCCAGAATCCGGCCGCCGAAACGCATGGCCAGGATAGAACGGTGGACCATGGCCGGGGTCACCTGAAAGTTGTTGCTGTAGTTGATCGGATAGTAGGTCTTATTGATGCACTGAGCTAAGAAACGGGAGATAAACTGCATCTCCAGTCCATTTAAACAGATCGTAGCCGCCTGGTTGAACTGGGACGGCTTTTTTCTTTTGAATTTCATGAGCAGCAGAGCGTCGATGTCATTTTCCAGCTTGGCGTGCAGGCCGTGGTGGTAGTTGCTGGGATTCTTCACATCGTACCCGATCCGCCCGTATACGTATGGATGGCAGATGGAATCACCGATATAATGGCACAAAAAACCAGCCAGAAAAGCCAGCCCCTCCTCCCTCTGCTGTTTGGACGGGATCTCTGACAAAAGCTTTAAATAGTTTAAGAAAAAGTCGTTGACATGGCTCTCGTGCATATAGGAACCGACGTTGCGGTAATCACGGTGACGCAGTATCGGAATATTGTAAAAAAACATATCAGGCCCCTGCAGACCCAGCTGATACAGCCAGCGGTACTTGGCAATAATATATTTCAGCGGGTTGTTCGGCAGATCGTTGTAAGCCTTCATACCGAAGATATAATGGGTGGTAAAACCGGGCATAATGTTCCCCTCTTCCTAAATGTGTTATCCTAAGTATACCATAAAATAATCCCCTTTCCTATGCATAGTTTTGGCAAAACTGGAATAAATGATACAAATAGGCTTGTCGGGAGTGACGCGCGTGATACACCAAATACATGAACTCGTCTGGGGGCCCTGGATGCTGGTTTTATTCCTGGCAGCCGGGATCATCCACACCTTAAAGTCCCGCTTTTTTCAGGTGAGAAAGCTGGGATACTGGTGGAAGGAAACCATAGGAAGCGTGGGTCGTGGGCAGACCGGGGACAAACGTCATATCACCCAGTTTCAGTCGGCATGCACGGCTCTGGCGGCGACAATTGGGACAGGAAACATCGTGGGCGTGGCGACAGCGTTGACCGCCGGAGGACCGGGAGCCCTGTTCTGGATGTGGATCTCCGCCCTGATCAGCATGGCCACCGGGTACGCCGAGACCATGCTGGGAATCAAATACCGTTACCGCGACAGGGACGGAGCCTGGATCAGCGGCCCTATGGTCTATCTGGAACGGGGATTGGGGAAGCGGTGGCTTGGTATGCTCTACAGCCTGTTTTGTATCCCCGTATCCCTGGGGATGGGGAGCATGGTTCAGTCCAATTCCATCTCCGAGACTCTGGAATTCTCCTTTTCCTTCTCACCGGTTATGACCGGCGTGGCGGTGACCATCCTGGTGGCCATGGTGGTGTGGGGCGGAATCGGGCGGATCGCCCATGTGTCGGAAAAGCTGGTGCCGTTTTCGGCCGGGATCTACATATTCTTTTCGCTGATTGTGATTTTATCCTGCTATGAAAAGCTGCCCTCCATCCTGTCCCAGATTCTGGTGTCCGCCTGGGCGCCGTCATCTGTGCTGGGAGGGACTGCCGGCTATGGGATTAGCAGGAGTCTGCAGTACGGCGTCTCCAGAGGCGTATTTTCCAACGAAGCAGGGCTTGGAAGCATGGCGATCCTCCACGGTTCGGCCGAGAACACCACCCCGGAGAAGCAGGGCATGTGGGCCATGTTTGAAGTGTTTTTTGACACGATTGTAATCTGCACGCTGACGGCTCTTGTGATCCTGTGCATGACCGACGGCGATGCAGCCGGAAGCGGTTATGACGGCGCAGTGCTGACCAGCTACTGCTTTGCCGAGCGGCTGGGACCGTTAGGCGAATATCTGGTAGCCGGCTCCATGATATTATTTGCCTTTGCGACAATCATCGCCTGGTATTATCTGGGCCGCCAGGCTGCCGCCTACCTGGCCGAACGCCTAAAGCTTCTCTCCGGCCACCCGGCCCTGAAAGCCTCCATAGCCGAGCAGCTCTACACGTTTCTGTACCTGTATGCCGTCTTTACCGGCTGCGTGGCAAAGCTGCAAACCGTCTGGGAGCTGTCAGACATCTGGAACGGCCTGATGGCAGTCCCCAACATGATCGCTCTGTTTATCCTGATAAAGGAAGTTAAATACCCTGGAGATCGTTAGAAAACAACAAGAAAGAGGTACCGCATAACGGGTGGCAACCGTTGTGCGATACCTCTTTCGACGCATATATTTACTAGAAAAAGGGAGGAGAGCTGATAACTTTCATTATCAGCCCGAGTATTATGAAAAAAAATCTTATAAGCATTTGCTAAACAGTTCTTATCAACTGTCTATGGTTATAGTATAGGCAGAAAACATGAAGAAACAATGTTAATTGTGTAAAAGGTTTTTGAATGAGTTTTGAACAAAATGTGAACGAAGCCTCCCATTCCCACCTGCTTGGCGGCGGCAGACAGGCCGATGAATTCCCGGCTGTTGATTGACTGCCCGAATATAAAATGATAAAATTATGAATAAGAAAATAAGGACGGAAAGGACGCGCTAAAAATGTTAGAAGCGGCGGATGTATCCCTCTTTACAGAGGCAAGCGAGGAGATTTTGGCAGAGGCATTTTTGGCAAATTGTATCAGTGCCGTCCAACTCGACCTCCGGACGGGCCGCGGCCTGATTTTGAAGGATGATTTGGACAAGAGGCTTGCCGGTTCTGTGCTGGCATTGCCTGAACTGATAGAATGTTACGCCCGGCAGCGTGTCTGCCCTCCTGATCGGGAGAAGATTCGTTCCATCACACTGGAACAGATTAGAAGGTCTTGCCGGGAGGAGGCAGGCCCTTTCCCCCTGGAGGTACGCTGTTATGTTGACGATGGATCGATCCAGTGGGTCAGGATTGCTATCACCAGCGTCGGAACCGAAGGAAACATGGTTATGCTCACCACCCGTAATATCGATGAAACCATGTTGATCCGCAGGATCGTTGATCTGTTTGTGTATCGAAACTATGACTATCTCTATTTAATCGACGCCGTGAGGGATACTTATATCAGGTATACCGGCAGCAAGGGCAACACTCCCATCCCACCGGAGAAGGGGGAACATTATACGCAGGATATGATGAACTATAACCGCCAATATGTAACGCCCGAGGATTACGAACGCGTTACCGCCAATATGCAGCTTCCCCATGTGATCGAGATGCTGGAACATGACGACACTTATTCTTTTACCAGCGGCGGGATCACAAGCGACGGGAAATACCGGCGCTCCCGGGTGATGTTTCTCTACTATGACAAATCCTCCAGTCTGATCCTGACGGCACGTACCGATGTGACGCAGATATACCTGGAGGAGCAGGAGAAGAACCGACAACTGGCCGATGCCCTGCGCCGCGCCCAGCACGATGCGTTAACCGGGATTTACAATCAGAAAGCAACCGGAGAGCTGATCATGCGCTCCCTGGAAACGCAGTATCACAGTATGGCCGCGATATTCTTTATCGATGTGGACAACTTTAAAATGGTGAACGACACGCTTGGGCACCAGAAGGGCGACGAACTGCTCTGCTATCTGGCGCGCTCCATCCAGGAGATCGCGGGCTGGGATGGGATTGCCGGACGGATGGGCGGAGACGAATATCTCTTATACGTACCTGTCGTCGGTTCTTCACAGGATATCGAGCAGATTGCGTTACAAATTTGCAATGTTTTCGGCGGCTATCCCAGCTCTGACTTACAGGACTGTTTCGTTTCATGCAGCGTGGGGATTTCTGTCTATCCGCGGGATGGCACGGATTATGAGACTCTTTTGTGCAAAGCGGATCAGGCGCTTTATATCTCAAAGCGTTATGGAAAAAAATCGTTACTATTTTTATTCTGAGGAGGATTCACATAGGGTTTAAAATCCTGTCGGCTCTGTTTCTGTCCTTGCTCCGGCTGTTTCGTAATCGATTGCAATATTTTCCCGGTTTACTTGTGGACCGGGATTTTTCGTGCTATGATAAATCCAGAATCGGTTATGACAGGAGGGTTTCATGACTATTTATGATATAGCGAAGGTGGCGGGAGTGTCGGCCAGTACGGTTTCGCGGGTGATCAATGACAAGCCTGGGATCAATGAGGAGACCAGAAAGAAGATCAAGAAGCTGCTGGCGGAATATAATTATTCGCCCAATGAGGCGGCCCGGGGGCTGGTTATGCAGTCCTCCAGGATTATCGGTATCCTGATCGAGGATATCCGGGTGATCCATCACACCGAGTCCGCTTATGTGATCGAGCAGGAGATGACGAAGCTGGGCTATACCTGCATCACCCTCAGCACAGGGCCCCAGGTGGAGAAGAAGGTAGAGTATATCAAGATACTGGAGCAGCGCCGGGTGGAGGGCGTAATCCTGATGGGGTCCATGTTCGGCACGGAGGCTGTGGCGGAAGCCATCCGGGAGCATCTGGCCGATGTGCCGATATCCATCGTAAACGGATATCTGGATCTGCCCAATGTGTACGGAGTGCTGATCGACGAGGAACACGGCGTGGAGTCCTGTGTGGACTTGCTTGTGCGCAGGGGCCACAGAAAGCTGGCCTTCGCCGTGGACTGCGATACCCCTTCCAACGCCAATAAGATAAATGGCTTCATCACAGGAATGCTGCGCCAGGGAGCCGACAGGGAGCAGGCGCTGGTATACGATGCCGGTATCGTGGATATGAACCCGGACACGGTGATCCGACAGGGCGGTGAGACCGCCCGGAGAATCTTAAAAGAGCATCCGGATATCCAGGGAATTATATTCGCCGTAGATCTGCTGGCCGTCGGAGGGCTGCAGGCTTTAGAGGAAGACGGAGTCAACGTGCCGGGCCAGGTTGCGGTGGTGGGAGTGGACAATACCATCTACGGGAAAATATGCCGTCCCAAGCTGTCCACACTGGACAATAAACTGGTGGAGACCAGCAAGAATGCATCCAGAGTCCTTCTGCAGGTGTTAAACAAAGAGGAGGTTTCCCACAAGATTATGCTGTTTACGGAGATTATTGAGCGGGAAAGTACGTAATGATCAGAGGCGTCCCCAAAGTCAGACGATGACTTGGAGGGCGTCTTTTTGATGAGAGGCAAAATGAACAAAACAGAAGCTTATTTTCACCTGCTTGGAAATCGATTGCAATAAAAAGCAGAAAAGAAAAAGTGGGACCTAGTAAATATACACAAAAAAACATTGATTATTTGGTAAAATAAGAGATTGACCCTGTAGAAAACTTCTGTTATTCTAACAACAGTTAACGCAATCGATTGCAATACAGCAATTTACAGTAACAGAGCGGACGATATTTAATGAGATGAAAACAGGAGGAAGAATTGATGAGAGTTCAGTATGATGTGATGGTTCAGGAGTTTAAGAGAGTGCTTTTAAAATATGGATTTGAGGAGGAGAACGCGGCAGCGGCGGCGGAGATTTTTGCGCAGAATTCCCTGGCAGGCGTGTTCTCCCACGGGTTAAACCGTTTCCCCAGAGTCGTGGAATATTTAAAGAAAGGGGAGATTGATCCCAAGGTGGTGGCAAGCTGCGAGATGAGTATGGGAGCTTTTGAGCGGTGGAACGGACACCGGGGCTTTGGACCGTTAAATGCCAAGAAGGCCATGGACCGGGCCGTGGAGCTGGCAAAGCAGTACGGCATTGGACTGGTGGCGCTGGGGGACAACAACCACTGGATGAGAGGCGGAAGCTACGGATGGCAGGCGGCCGACCAGGGCTGCATCGGAATCTGCTGGTCCAACACCTGCCCGAACATGCCGGCCTGGGGCGGCGTGGACAGAAAGATCGGTAACAATCCCTTCATTATGGCGATTCCCAGAAGCAACGGGGACCACGTGGTGATCGACTGTGCGGTTTCCCAGTTCTCCTACGGAAAGATGGAGGACTGCAGGCTGAAGGGAATCCAGCTTCCGGTGCCGGGCGGCTACGACACCAAAGGCAATCTGACCACAGATCCGGGGGAGATCGAAAAGACCTGGAGGGTTCTGCCCATGGGATACTGGAAAGGAAGCGGCATCTCCATCGCCCTGGACTTAATCGCCACGGTTCTGTCCGACGGAAACTCTGTACAGAAGATCGGAACCTTTGGGGACGAGGTGGGACTGACCCAGATCATGATCGCCATTGATCCGGAGAAGATGAATTCCGTGGAGCTGACAGACCGGATCGTGACCGATATTGTAAATGATATCAAGAGCTCCATCCCGGTCCATGAGGGCGGAGAGGTCTTCTATCCGGGCGAGCTGGAACTGAAAAGTATCAAGGAGAACAGGGAGCAGGGTATCCCTGTTGTGGAAGAAAAATGGAATGAAGTATTGGCGATGTAGTCAGTGCTGCGGGAGGCGGATTCAGTGAAGATAATAAGGACAGGTTTCATAGTAGGGGTATCCATGCTGGTCCTGACAGGGCTTACGGCCTGCCAGAGCCAGACGGGAGAAGGGGAGACAAAGATTGTCCGGGTAGCATTTAACCAGAATGAAACCCATCCGGAATATATAGCCATGGAAGAATTCGGACAGAAATTTAAGGAGGCTACCCACGGGCGATACGAGGTACAGATCTACCCCAACGCCGTCATGGGCGACCAGGGGCCCGTTACGGAGCTGGTTCGGACGGGAGCGCTGCAGATGGCCATGGTGCCGGTGGCTGTGCCGGAGGCGTATAACCGGGACTTCGCCATTATCTCAGCCCCCTATCTGTACGACAACATAGAACAGATGAGGGAAGCGGCCAAGGCTGGCGTGTTCGATGAATTATATGAGACGACAAAAAAGTACAACTTTGAGATTGTCACCCTGTACACTTCGGGGGCCAGACACATTTACACCAACAAACCGATCGAGACGCCGGAGGATTTAAAGGGCTATAAGATCAGAGTCATGGACTCCGATGCCTATATCCGTATGGCCGGTCTGATGGGCGGAGTGGGAACTCCTATGAGTCAGGGAGAGGTGTATACGGCCATACAGCAGAAGGTCATCGAAGGCGGAGAAAACTCGGAGGTGGTTTATGATAACTTTAAGCACTATGAGATCGCGCCGTATTTCTCCTATACCAACCATCTGGTGATGGCGGACGTGGTGGTGGCCAATGAGGATTTTCTGACGGATATGGATCAGGAGACCAGGGAAATCTTTGATCGTCTGATGGAGGAATCCATGCTGCGGGAGTTTGAACTCTGGAACAGCTCTGTGGAGGAGCCGATCGAGAAGGTTAAGAACGAGGGTGTAACCTTCGTCTACCCGGATATCGAACTGTTCCGGGAGAGGTGTATGCCGCTTCTGCTGGAGATTGCGGATCAGTCGGAGATGACGAGAAAGATATATGATGATGTGGAACGGATCAAAGTGGAGATGGGGGAGGAAACCGATGGATAACTTTAGAAAAGCTCTGGATAAAATCGTAGAGGGGTTCAGCGTGCTTCTGATCTCGGTTATGGTGCTGCTGGTGTCCTGGCAGGTATTTGCCAGATATGTGCTCAACAGTCCCAGCAGCTTCAGCGAAACATTGACCAGATATCTCTTTGTATGGCTGGTGATCGTGACGGCCGCCTATGCGTTTGGAAAACGGGACCACATGTGCATCTCCTATTTGAAGGATAAACTGCCGGCGGGAGCAAAAATCGCCGTGGATATCGCCATCGAACTGTTGACACTGCTGTTTTCCGTCACCATCATGGTGTACGGAGGCTTTAAGATCATGGGGATGCAGATGGTCCAGATGGACTCCAATCTGCATATTCCGATCGGTGTAATTTACTCCATCATCCCGGTATGCGGCGTCATCATCCTGTTTTACGCGGTCTGCAATATCGAGGAAGAATACCGGAAAATCAAGCTGTTAAAGGAGGAACAATAAATGTCACTGGCCTTGCAAACTGCTCTTATTATGACCGTTTACTGCTCGTCATGCTTGCCATGGGGGCGTCCATCAGTATCGCTATCGGATTGTCTTCCGCCCTGGCCATGCTCTGTATGCTGCCTGCGTCGGTATCCTTTACCACCTCCGCACAGCGGATCTTTGCGGGGGCCAATTCCTTCTCTCTGATTGCCATCCCATTTTTTTATACTGGCGGGCAATATCATGAACAATGGCGGGATAGCCGTTCGTCTGGTCAATGTGGCGAAGGTGATCAGCGGACGGATGCCGGGTGCCCTGGCTCAGTCCAACGTGGTTGCGAATATGATGTTCGGCGCCATCTCCGGTTCCGGCGCGGCGGCAGCGGCTGCCATCGGAGGAACCATGGGGCCTCTGGAGGAGAAGGAGGGGTACGACAGCCATTTCAGCGCGGCGGTGAATATCGCTTCGGCGCCAACCGGCATGCTCATCCCGCCCTCCAACTTGATGATCGTGTATTCCACGGTGGCTGGGAGCGTGTCTGTGGCGGCATTGTTTATCGCAGGCTATGTTCCGGGAATTCTCTGGGGACTTGGAGTTATGCTGCTGGCGGGAATATTTGCCAGAAAAAAGAGGGTATGTGAGTGAAGAACGGGTGAGCTTTCAGACGGCTATGAAGGTGGTCATCGACGCGTTTCCCAGCCTTCTTCTGATCGTGATTATCATAGGGGGAATCCTGGGTGGAATCTTTACGGCTACGGAAGGCTCTGCGATCGCGGTCGTCTATGCCACCGTGCTGTCCCTGATATATAAAAGCATCAGGGTGAAGGACCTTCCGGGGATTATACTGGAGTCTGCCAGGATGACGGGAATTATCACGTTCATGATCGGACTTTCCTCGATTATGTCCTGGGTCATGTCATTTACAGGGATACCGGAGATCATAGGAAACGGGATTCTGGCGTTGACCGGCAACCGTTATCTGATTCTCATCATGATGAATATTATTATCCTGATCGTGGGTACCTTTATGGACCCGGTTCCGGCAGTGCTGATCTTTACACCGATCTTCCTTCCGGTCTGCCAGAGCTTCGGCATGCATCCGGTGCACTTTGGGATCATGATTTCGCTGAACCTCTGTATCGGAACGATCACCCCTCCGGTGGGCTCCATCCTGTTTACCGGGTGTAAGGTGGGCAAGGTGAGTATCGAGGGGGTGATCAGGCAGCTTCTGCCGTATTTTGCAGTAATTCTCCTGGTGCTGATCCTGGTGACCTATGTTCCGGCCATCTCTATGGCTCTGCCGTCTGCGCTGGGGCTGATTAAATAATGTAGTCAGAAATGTGAATTGGCGGCTGGCGGGTTCCTGATACATGTGATATACTATAGGCACCGTATGAATTCAGAAACAAAGAGACAAGGAGAAAACGATATGAAAAATCCAGTTGTTACAATCGAGATGGAAGATGGAAAGGTGATCAAAGCCGAGCTGTATCCGGAGATTGCCCCTAACACAGTCAATAATTTTATCAGCCTGATCAATCATAAATTTTACGATGGTCTGATCTTTCACCGTGTGATCAACGGCTTTATGCTGCAGGGCGGCTGCCCGGACGGTAACGGTATGGGAGGCCCGGGGTATTCCATCAAGGGTGAGTTTAACCAAAACGGTTTTACCAACCAGTTAAAGCACACTGAGGGCGTGCTCTCCATGGCCAGAGCCATGCATCCCAACTCAGCAGGCTCCCAGTTCTTTATCATGCATAAGAACTCCCCCCATCTGGACGGTTCCTATGCGGCGTTCGGCAAGGTGATCGAGGGAATGGACGTGGTGAACGCCATCGCCGATGTCAGAACCGACTACAATGACCGCCCGATGAAGGAGCAGAAGATGAAGACGGTGACCGCGGACACCTTCGGCGAAACCTATCCGGAACCGGAGAAATGCTAATCGATTATGATTCTGAAAAGACAGGTGCCAATAGAAGGAAGCGTGTATCTGCTGACGATTTCAGATGATGAGAAGGCTCTTCTTGCTGCTGCGGCAGCGGGGGAGCCGTTCTTGGCATCTGGAACGAACAAAATCCCATACAAAATTTTGGGGCTGCCGCTTACCTGGTGGAAGATCCCGATGATGTGACGGACCAACTGGCGGAGCGGGTGGTCAGACGTCACCTGGGGCTGCCGTGGAAGATCGGGGAGACAAAGCGCCTGGTGATACGGGAGTTTTGTATGGAGGATGCAGAAATGTCAGGGAAAGAGCCGTTCGACGAGGTCGCAGCGGACGGCGAGGAGCCTCAGACCTCTATCCCCGACCACATTTTTTTGAACCGGGACACCCTGGAAGCCTACATCCGGGGCCAGTATTATTTCTACGAATATGGAATCTGGGCCCTGGTTGAAAAACGGAGCGGTATTATAATAGGAAGAGCTGGGATCACGGATATCCTGTTGGATGATCAGGAAACAGTAAAAGAGGCCGGATATCAGATATTCAAGCCCTATCAGGGAAATGGTTACGGCCTGGAAGCGATGACGGAAATCTTAAATTACGGGAGAGATGAACTGGATATCGGGCGGCTGTACGCCCGGATAGATCCCGGTAATGTCAGATCTATCCGGCTTGCCGAAAAGCTTGGGTTTAAGCCTGTTCAAACAGGTAGCGGATCAGCGCAAAGCAGGCTTCTTTATGCTGTGAATTTGTGAGAATAGCCAGATAGGGAGGCTTTAATATCGCGCCGGATTCCTCCGGAAACCGGCTTTCATCCAGCCGGATAGCACAGGGATAGGAGACGCCGTCGGAGTTATCCGCGTAATACAGGTGATCCTTCACCAGTGCATACAAATCTGCGGGAAGTTCTTCCTCTAAATTGGAATATGCGTTTAAGCTTCCAAAATGGTCCATGCTCGCCTTGTCACTGATAATCGCATCCAGATCCTTGGTGGTAATAAGGGCAGTGATTTTAGCCAGGCTGGCATAGCCCATCTCAGTTGTACTGTCACCATAAGTTGCGGACAGGCTGTCGTCGATCACCACCCGCTCATTTTTCCCCAGATTCAAATACTCTCCAAGGGCGTCGGCCATCTCATCCGTGTGATTGTCGCCGCCGCTTTTGTCGTTGAGGATCATGATATACAACGCATTGTCAAAGCGATTGCTGTAGAACGCATGGGCGAAGGAGGCGATTAGAAACACAACGATCACGGCCCCTATAATAGGAAGCTTATAGTATTCCCAGATGTACCAGACCTTGTCCTTGCCAGACATCTGGCTGAGCTTCTGGCGTTCCTTTCCGGCTTCCTCTTTTAAATAATTTTTGAATGACATAACGGGTTCCTCTTTCGTCTTTGAAGTGATATAGAGTTAGTATAGCACAGATGACGGTGGAATTTTATAAACTTTTTGTGAAGTAGGCGGGAGCATTTGATTTTTAACCATAAATTAGGTATAATAGCCAGGATACCTATTATAGATAAAAGAGAAGAGGAGATAGTATGTCGGGATTTTTTAATTATGACAACCCGGTATGGCGTTTTATAGGGAAGTTCTGGGATCTGATTTTGCTGAATGTTCTTTTTATCGTGTGCAGCATTCCCGTGTTCACCATCGGGGCCTCTACAACCGCAGTCTATTATGTGACGCTGAAGCTGGTGAGGGATGAGGAAGGGTATACGATTCGTTCCTTTTTCAAGTCATTTAAGGAAAATTTTAAGCAGGCGACGATCATCTGGCTGGTGCTGATGGCAGCAGGCTGTGTCCTGTTTATCGACTTTTTCTTCTTCGTCAGGACACCGTCCGGCACGCTTACCTTCCGGACTATTATGCTGGCTGTGTTCGGAGGCATGTCCATCGTGTGGGGCGCGATTACCCTGTACGTATTTCCCTTGCAGGCCAGATTCTACAACTCGGTAAAACGGCCGCTGTTTAATGCATTTTTTATGTCCATCCGTCATTTCCTTCAGACCATCGGTATGGCGGCGATCGACGTGGGCGTGGTGGTTATATCTCTGTTCCTGGTTCCTCAGATCGGAATCCTTCTCATCCTGTTTGGATTCCCGCTGCTGGCGTTTATCAATTCCCTTTTCTTCAGTCATATCTTCGAACGGTACATGCCGGAGAAGGAGCCGGAGGATACGGAGCTGCACCCGCTGTTTGAGGATGAGGAAGATCAATAGAAAGTAAATAAAAGTAATCAAATATTTAGATTTTGGACATTTAAAAAACACAAATTTTTGCTATACTCTCTGTATCCAGGCAGAGAAAAGAGGGTGGCAGATGGGAGTGGAAAACGGTATTCAGGAAGCGGAGTATATGAGATTTATCCAGCCATATGAGGATGCTCTGAAGAATATACGGATGCGGCTGGAGGTCCTCAATGATGATTACCGGAGAAACTATCAGAATTATCCGATTCACAATATACAGTACCGGATTAAAAAGAAGGCGAGCATCGAAATGAAGCTGAGAAAACGGAACCTGGAGGTCTCGGCACTATCGGCCAGAGATTACTTGACCGATATCGCAGGAATCCGGATTATCTGTTACTTTGTGCAGGATATCTACGCGGTTGCTTCCTTATTAAAGAAGCAATCCGACATTGTCATAATCAAGGAGTCGGATTATATTAAAAATCCTAAGCCCAACGGCTACCGGAGCTTTCACATCGTATTCGGCGTGCCGGTTTATCACACGGACGGCATGGAATACTACCCGGTGGAGATTCAACTGCGGACCATGTCCATGGATCTCTGGGCCAGCATGGAGCACAGGATCTGTTATAAAAAAGATGAGTGCCTTCACGAGGAGGCGGCTCTCAGATTTCAGGAATATGCAAAACTTTTAGACAGTTTAGAAGAAGATATGAGTACCTGGATTGAAGCGTAAAAGATGCGAACCGCCCCGGCTGTGACAGCTGGAGCGGTTCTTTTGGGTATGTATTCAAAATTTAAAGAGGAAGGCTTGTTAAAGATCGAAATGGAAGCCGGCGTAAGCGGTCATATTGTGCTCGTGGGCATCCAGGCCATCCTTCTGTTCCTGGTCGCTGACGCGCAGGCCGATGGTCTTATCGATCAGGGTAAAGATAACGGTGGCCATGACTAAAACATAAGCAACAACAGCGGCAACACCGATAAACTGGGTCAGCAGACTGCAGCCGGTTCCGAAGACGCCGGTCAGGAGCGTTCCCAAAAGGCCGCAGGAGCCGTGTACGCCGATGGCGCCTACCGGATCATCTACCTTCAATACTTTATCTACGAATTCAATCACCAGCACTACAAAGATACCGGAGATGGCGCCAATCAGGATCGCCTCGTAATCATTGACCACATCGCAGCCGGCGGTGATGGCTACGAGCCCGGCCAGGGAACCATTGAGTGTCATGGACACATCAGGTTTGCCGTACCGGAGCTAGGTAAAGATCAGGGTAGCCAGGGTGGCTGCACAGGCAGCCAAGTTGGTGGTCATGGCGATGTCGCCTAAGTTCAGGGCTGCAGCGGTGGTGGAACCACAGTTAAATCCAAACCAGCAGAACCACAGGATAAAGACGCCCAGAGCGCCGATGGTGATGTTGTGTCCGGGTATGGCATTGGGCTTTCCTTCGGCTGTGTATTTGCCGATTCGCGGTCCGACGATCTTGGCGCCCACCAGTGCACAGATACCGCCTACCATATGAACCGCGGTGGAACCGGCAAAATCGTGGAAGCCCATCTGAGACAACCAGCCGCCGCCCCAGATCCAGTGCCCGGTCATCGGATAGATACAGATGCTGATTGCCGCAGAATAAACCAGGTAAGCGGAAAACTTGGTGCGCTCCGCCATGGCGCCGGATACGATGGTGGCTGCCGTGGCACAGAATACTGTGTGGAATATCATAAACACACCGATGGGAAGCCCATTGAGCATCCCTTCAGAATCAGCCAGGGAATAGGGGCGGAAGAAGCCGCTTGTTCCGATGATTCCGTTTAAATCGTTGCCAAACATAAAAGGAAAGCCAAGGATGAAGAAGAACAGGGAGCCGAGTACAAAGTCCATCATGTTCTTCATCAGGATATTGCCGGCATTCTTGGCTCTTGTAAATCCAGTCTCCACCATGGCGAATCCGGCCTGCATGAAATAAACCAGAAATGCGCCTAACATCGTCCACATGACATTCATCAATAAGGTAGTATCAGTCATAATCATTTCCTCCGCTTCTATAAAGATCAATTTGGTCTCATACATTTCTGTAAAGGAAAAGGAGATAACTGCCGGCTGGCAATTATCTCTCCTTGATAATTCGGATGATGTATGAGTATTTGGTTTTCAGTTACAGAGCGCTGACGCCGTGTTCTCCGGTCCGGATTCGAACCGCATCCTGGACGTCATAGACAAAGATCTTGCCATCTCCATAATTGCCGGTGGTGATCTCCTTCACGACTTTGGTGATAATGAGATCTGACGCCTCCTCGGAGACGACGGTTTCCACCTTCACCTTGGGGAGCAGATTCACCGTATATTCCGTACCGCGGTACATCTGGGTATGCCCCTTCTGGTTTCCATATCCCATGACGTTGCTGATCATGATACCGTTTGCTTTGGAAGATTCCAGGATACCCTTTAGGTCCTCCAGCTTTTCAGGCTTGATAATGATTTCCAATTTTTTCATACATCCATCCTCCTATCTCTTACCCAAATTATAATAAATAGTGTGCGGTTGACCGCCGGCCGCAGGAACCAATTGTGGGGGAGGTTCCCGCGGCCAAAAGAAAACGAGGGCAATTCCATCAGGAACGCCCTCGTTCAATAAACTATATTATACATGGATATTTTCAATTGTCAAATGTTTTTTCGGATATTCCATGGCAAAATAATACGTTAATTCGATATGATATTGTAAAATAATTACAAAATGAAATTTTGAATTGTAAATTGTGTACAGTTCATGCAATAAATTACCATGTATTGATGCTTGTCATTTATATGTACGGAGTATATAATATATTGTATACAAAATAATACATAAATACAATTTCAGGAAAATGGAGTTTTTTACATGATAAAACATTTAGGGTTAAAGGCATATGGGAAGATCAATCTGGCCCTGGATGTCCTCAGAAAACGGGAGGACGGATATCACGAGGTCAGAATGATTATGCAGACCGTCGGAATCTATGACCGGATCGACTTGGATGTGACGCAGGAGCCGGGAATTCAGGTTGAGACCAATCTGTTTTACCTTCCTAACAATGAAAATAATCTGGTCCATAAAGCGGCCAAGCTTCTGATGGATGAATTTCATGTGACCAAGGGAATCAGCATACGGCTGCGGAAGTTTATACCCGTGGCAGCCGGCATGGCGGGCGGCAGCAGCGATGCGGCGGCGGTTCTCTTCGGAGTCAATAAGATGTTCGGCCTGGGACTTTCCATGGAGGATTTGATGAAGCGGGGCGTTAAGATCGGCGCGGATGTGCCATACTGTATCATGCGGGGAACCGCCCTGTCGGAGGGGATCGGGGAGAAGCTGACACCCCTGCCGCCAGTACCCCAGTGCCAGGTACTGATCGTAAAACCTGGGATCAATGTGTCCACAAAGTTCGTTTACGAGAGTCTGGACGCGGCACATCTAAAGGCGGAGGATCATCCGGACATAGACGGTATGATAGCCGCGATCCAAAAGAAGGACCTATACGGCATGGCCGCTCGGTTTGGCAATGTTCTGGAGACGGTGACGGTAAAGACGTATCCGGTGATCAGTGAAATTAAGGAAAAAATGATCGAAGCGGGCGCAGTCAATTCCTGCATGAGCGGAAGCGGCCCCACCGTGTTCGGCCTCTTCACAAACCCCAAGGCCGCCCAGAATGCCTACGAAAAATTCCGCTTTGACGAGTGGAAGGGGCTGGCAAAGCAGGTATATATTACTAATTTTTACAACAATCAGGAGGTTCTCCATGGAAAATGATCTGAAGGTAAACATGAATGAATATCTCCCGCTCCGGGATGTGGTTTTTAACACGCTGAGGGAGGCGATTTTAAAAGGCGAGCTGGCGCCGGGAGAAAGACTGATGGAGATCCAGCTGGCGGAGCGCCTGGGCGTCAGCCGCACTCCGATCCGCGAGGCCATCCGCAAGCTGGAACTGGAGGGCCTGGTCCTGATGATTCCGCGAAAGGGCGCCGAGGTGGCAAAGATCTCCGAGAAAAGCCTGAGAGACGTGCTGGAGGTCCGCCGTTCCCTGGAGGAGCTGGCCATCGAGCTGGCCTGCCAGAGGATGAGTGAGGAGGAGGTCCAGCAGCTGACCGAGACTCAGAAAGCGTTCGTGGAGGCCATCGACAGCGGGGACGCCATGAGAATCACAGAGACAGACGAGGCTTACCACAACATTATCTATCAGGGGACAGGCAATGTCCGCCTGGTTCAGATTCTGAACAATTTACGGGAGCAGATGTACCGCTACCGCCTGGAATATATTAAGGACGCGGATAAGAGACAGGTGCTTTTGATTGAACATGAGCACATTTTAAAAGCCCTCCGTCTCCACCACGTCCAGGAGGCCAAGGTAGCCATGCGGGAACACATCGACAACCAGGAGATCACGGTGTTGAAAAACATTAAGGAAAAGGAGCAGTCATGACATTCAAAGAACTGTATCTGGCAGGAGAGATCCCCTTCGAGGAGATCGACCTCTACATCAGCCGCTGGAACCGAAGCGACGACCCGGAGACTCTGAGAGAATTTCTGGGGCTGAATGAGGAAGAAGAGGACGTCTGGATCGATGAGAGTGATGAGGCGTTGATGGAGTTGTTGGATAGGCAGAAGAAGTGAGAATATGGGGAGTTGCAAAACAAAATTTTGCGACATCCCCATTTTTATTTGTATTACCAGGTGATGATCTCGTCTAAAAGCGCTCTCTGTTCGCTGGTGGAACGGGTGAGATATACCCGGGTGGTCTCGATGCTTTCATGCCCCATTAAATCGGCCAGCAGAGAGATATCATTAAATTGTGCCAGAAAGTTTTTAGCGAAGCGGTGCCGGAAGGAATGGGGGTAGACGGTTTCTGGGTCAATCTGATAGCGCATGGCAAAGTGTTTTAGCTGATAGCTGATACCTCTGGCCGTGATGCGGTTTCCTTTTTTGTTTAGGAATAAAAAAGCCACTGATGATCCCATTTTGCGAAAACCAGCTCAGGGCTTCCTGGCACAACGCATCCGGGAAATAAATTCTTCGTATTTTTCCACCCTTTGAATACAGGTCTAAATAGCCTAGACGGAGGTGTTCGATCTTCATCTGAAGCAACTCGCTGATCCTGGCGCCGGTGGCGGCTAGGAAGCGGACAACAAAATACCAGAAGGTATAGCCGTCAGCCCTCAGACAGGCTTTGAGCCGCTCGTAATCCTCATTGGAAATTACCTGGTCAAGGTAGGAACGGCGCTGGCTTCTGACGGAGGGAAGCAGCCAGTTTTCCGGCATAGTTCCCAGAAAACGGATATAGTGGTTGATGGCATAGATCCGCTGGTTGATCGTAGCGGCTTTGTAATGGTCAATCAGATACTGGCGGTAGCTGAGGAAATTCGTCTGAGTTGGCTCCCTGTAGAGAGCCAGAAAGAGCCGGACGCTTCCCATATAAGAGATCAGCGTGTTGGATGATAAGTTTTTTTCTTCAAGTATTGCTGAAATTGCTCCAGCTGATTGAGCTCGTCCATATTATTTCACCTACCAGTTGATGACTTTGTTTACAATCTGCTGCTGCTCTGTACTGCTGCGCTGCAGATAGATTCTGGTAGTCTCTACATTTTCATGACCTAATAAGTCCGAAAGCAGAGCAATATCGCTGCATTTCTCTATAAAATTTTTGGCGAAACGATGGCGGAAGGAATGGGGGTGCAGCACATTGGGGGACAGGTCATAAAGTGTGGCAAATTTGCGCAGCTGCCCCCCGTATTCCCGCCGGCGTTATGGGATCTCCATAGCGGTTCAGGAAGAGGGCGCCGCTTGTTCGGCCATCGTTGGACAGCCAACGCAGCGCATCCGTTCTCAACGCCCGGGGGATATAGACACGGCGGATTTTATTGTCTTTGGAGTACACGTCCATAACGCCCCTTTGAACATCCTCCACCCGAAATTTGACCAGCTCGCTGACTCGCACGCCTGTGGCGGCCATAAAACGGATGATAAAATAATAGGATAGATTTCCGTCGCGGACCAGACATTGTTTCAGATATTCATAATCGGCCTGGCTGATTACATTTTCCACAAACGTTTTCTGCTGTACCCGAATC
>Ga0192243_10146_pt1 | contig 27812 bp, 28 predicted proteins | sample Koala_Koa27_K3_FD_131233 | JGI IMG/M metagenome (GOLD analysis project Ga0192243, IMG submission 131233) | Enriched cells from koala feces incubated with labeled cellulose particles, San Francisco Zoo, California, United States - Koala_Koa2-7_K3 ... | reverse complement strand
GGAAAAGTACCGAAAGGAGGGGTGAAGGAAGAGGCGCGGCAGGCTCTTGAGAATCTGGACACCGTGCTCTGGGAAGCCGGGGCTACCAGAAACGATGTGCTCCAGTGCAGAGTCTACATTCCCGATGTAGCTTACTGGCCCGATTTGAATCAGGTGTATGCCGAATATTTTGGAGAACATAAACCGGCGCGTATTGTCGTTCCCTCCAATAAACTGTATAATGGATGCCTGGTAGAAGTGGAAGCAGTCGCAGCTTGCGGGAAGGAATGATGAGATGAATTACAAAGATTTAGACACACCGGCACTGATCATTGACAGAGAGATCATGATGGACAATTTGAGATTTATGCAGGACTATGCAGACAGACACGGAGTCGCTCTGCGGCCCCACACCAAAACACACAAGATGCCAAAGCTGGCCCTCATCCAGAGGGATTTAGGGGCGAAAGGCGTCACGGTGGCTAAGGTGGGAGAAGCGGAGGTTATGGCCGCCGCCGGGCTGACGGATATTTTTATCGCCAATGAGATCGTGGGGGATCAGAAGCTGGCCCGCATCCGCACATTGGCGGAGACCATCGATATCTCCTTCGGCCTCGACTCCATCCCTCAGGCGGAGATGATTGAGCAGGCTTTTGAGGGCGCCGGGAAGCCGGCCCAGGTTCTCATCGAGATCGAGGTCGGCGAGGAGCGTTCCGGGATCATCGGGGAACATGATTATCTGGAACTGCTGGAATATTTAAAGACCTGCAAAAATATTCATTTGAAGGGCATCTTCTCCCATGACGGCAATTCCTATGGGGCGGCGGACATTCCGTCCTGCAGGGAGATTCACCTGACCGCTCAGAGAAGGACGCTCCGCTTTGCAGAGCTGGCCGAACAGGCAGGGATGAAGCTGGAGACTGTCAGTATCGGTTCCACGCCGTCCATGATGCACGATTTTCCCATACTGGACGGAGTCACGGAGATTCGTCCGGGAACCTACATATTTATGGACGCCTCCCAGGCCAACGCTTACGGGAGTCTGGACCGGAATGCGGCAACCATACTCACGACGGTCATCAGCCGCCCCACACCGGAGCGCGTAATCACCGATGTGGGAGCCAAGGGAATCACCGCCCAGACGAGAAGCAAGGGCTTCTGCGCCACCAAGGGGCTGGGTCTGATCAAGGGCTGGGATGATGTGACGATCTTCGACGTGTACGACGAGCACGCCATCATCTATCACAAGGAGTTCCGGGACGCGGTCAGGGTGGGCGACAAGGTGGAGATCATCCCCAACCATATCTGCCCGGTGGTCAATCTCCATGAAAAGGCTTATCTGGTATCGGAGGGAGAGGTCGTGGACGTGATCCCGGTGGAATGCCGCGGCAAACTGCAATAACAGGAGGGAAGCAAAGGATATGGCAAAGATAAAAGTGATGGTTCTGCAGACCCTGGTCTATGCAGACAAGATGAAGAATATCGAGGAGGCGGGGAAACGGATGGAGCAGCTGGCGGCCGGTGAGGTGGATCTGGTCACGCTGCCCGAGATGTTTAACTGCCCCTACCAGGCGCCGAATTTCCCTGTCTACGCGGAGGCCGAGGGCCAGGCCGCGTGGCAGGCGTGTTCGGAGCTGGCTAAAAAATACGGAGTTTATCTGTCGGCAGGCTCCATGCCTGAGGTTGACGGCGAGGGACACGTCTACAACACCGCCTACGTCTTCGACCGTGAGGGCCGTCAGATCGCCAAACACAGAAAAGTCCATCTGTTTGACATCGACGTCAAGGGTGGACAGAGCTTTAAGGAGTCCGACACCCTGACCGCGGGCCGCGATATCACCGTGTTTGACACGGAGTTTGGGAAAATGGGTCTGTGTATCTGCTACGACTTGCGCTTCCCTGAGCTGGCCAGGCTGATGGTCGCAGAGGGGGCAAAGATGATTCTGGTGCCGGCTGCATTTAACATGACCACGGGACCGGCTCACTGGGAGATCCTGTTCCGCAACCGGGCGCTGGACAATCAGGCTTTTGTCATAGGAACGGCTCCGGCCAGAGACGCCTCCTCCGGTTACACCTCATGGGGTCACTCCATCGTCGTGTCTCCCTGGGGGGATATCGTCAGTCAGTTAGAGGAAAAGGAAGGGTATATGATACAGGAACTGGATCTTGACCGGGTGGAAGAAGTCCGCGGACAGCTGCCTCTGCTGGCGCACCGCAGAACCGACCTCTACCGTCTGGAAAAGCTTTAAGTTCAGGGGAAAAGAACATGAAACAGGAGGGTAATACATATGAGTCAGACAAACAAAAAAGAAGTTACCGTTGATTCCGCACTGAGCACCAAGGATGGAAGATGGCCGATCTTTATCAGGCTGTTTATCCTTCTCACCGCGGCCAGCGTTCTGGCGGAGCTGATCGGCACCGTGTCCATAGCGCTGGGGCCCATAGGAAAGATCAACATTATCCCGATGATCTTTGCCATGGTGATCGCAGTCATCTTTACACCGGATGCCCTTGGACGGGTCGTCGCTCCCATCAGACAGTTCTGCAGTGAAAAGGAAGTTCACCTAAGTGAGAACATCATTATGCTGATGCTGCTGATCCTGGGCGTCAAGCTGGGCACCAGCGCAGGTCCCAATATTATCAAAATCATCGAATCCGGTCCCGCTCTGATCTTCCAGGAGTTCGGAAACCTGGGAACCATGCTGATCGGTCTTCCCTTCGCCATGATTCTGGGCACGAGAAGAGAAGCCGTCGGCGCCACCGTCAGTATCTGCCGGGAGCCTACCTTAGGACTGATCAGTGAAAAATACGGTATCAACTCCCCTGAGGGTCTGGGCGTTATGGGAACCTATATGGTAGGAAACTTATTCGGAACAATCTTCTTCGGCCTGCTGGCTTCCCTGGCGGCCAACACCGGGATTCATCCCTACGCGCTGGCCATGGCCTGCGGCATGGGCTCCGGTTCCATGATGACGGCGGCCTCCCAGTCTCTGGCTGAGGCGATCCCAACCATGAAGGACGAGATTCTGGCGTACGCCGCCACATCCAACATCATGACCAACGTAACCGGCCTTTACATGGAATGCTTCATCGCGATTCCGCTTGCCAACAAGCTGTACAAGGTATATTCGAAAATGCTGCGCCGTAAGGAAGCCTAAAGAAGGAGGAATAAGATATGTCTGCAAAACTTGAAAATACATTAAACCAGTTGAAGGTATTGATTCTCTGTGGTCTGGCCGTCCTGATTACCCAGGCGGTAAACCTCCACGGCGAACTGGAGATCGGCAAAGCGACCCTTGGCATGATCATCATCGTTTTGGTATCCGTAGTCGCAGTGAAGATCAAGGAAGCCCTGCCGTTACAGATTCCGGCATTTGCCTGGGCCTCTCTGATCTCCCTGATTCTGACGACTCCCTGGAGCCCGGTTCAGGGCGTGGTCCTGGATCTGACCAAACAGATCTCCGCAGGCCAGATCGGAACCGTAATCCTGGCTCTCGCAGGTATCTCCATCGGCTGTAAATTAAACGACATTAAGAAGCTCAGCTGGAAGATCATTCTCACCGCGTTAATCGTATTCATCGGCACCTTCTTCGGCTCCGCTCTCGTCGCGGAAGCGATTCTGAAGGTACAGGGGATCATCTGATATCATTGACGGAAATGAGGCAATTATGACAGTAAATGAACTGAAACAGAAAGCGTTAGAGGCCATAGATGAGCGAAAAGAAGTCTATCTGGCCCTGGGGAAAAAGATCTATGAAAACCCGGAGACGGGTTACCGGGAGGTAAAAACCACGGAGACTCTGGCGTCTGCGCTGGAGGGGCTGGGCTTTGAGACCGAGCGGGACATCGCCTACACCGGCTGCCGCGCCCACGCCAACCCGGACAAAGACGGACCCAAGGTGGTGGTTATGGGGGAACTGGACTCTGTGATCTGCCTGGACCACCCGGACTGTGATCCCGTCACCGGCGCGGTTCACGCCTGCGGCCACAACATCCAGACCACGGTAATGTACGGGGTTGCCGACGCGCTGGTTCACGCCGGTATCCTGGATCAGCCGGACGGCAGGATCGACTTTATGGCCGTGCCGGCTGAGGAGTATATCGAGATGGACTACCGCCAGTCCTTAAAGAAGGAAGGAAAGCTGCATTATTATAGCGGGAAAGCAGAGCTGACCTACCGCGGCGCCTTTGACGATGTGGACATGTGCATGATGGTGCACAACTTCCCCATCCGGGAGGACGGCTACCGGCTGGCCCCCCTGCAATACCGGCAACGGATTCGTGGGCAAGAACACGGTCTTCATCGGTAAACAGGCCCATGCGGGCGCTGCTCCCTGGGACGGCATCAATGCGTTAAATATGGCTTCTCTGGCCATGAGCGCCATGGCCTACCAGCGTGAAACCTTTCGGGAGGCCGACACAGTCCGGGTTCACCAGATTATCAACAAGGGCGGCGACATTGTCAATGCCGTGCCTGCGGACGTTCACTTAGAGACTACCGTCCGCGCCGGAAATTTAAAGGCGTTAAAGGAGACCAATGAGAAGATCAACCGCTGCATCGAAGGCGCCGTCATCGCTCTGGGAGGCGAGGCCGTCGTCACAGACATGCCGGGCCAGATGCCGCTGAAAGCGGACCCCAACATGGCGGAAATCTTCAAACAGAACGCATTGTCTTTCTATGAGGAGGAGGAGATACTTCCCTGCTTAACGAGCACCGCGTCCTTCGATATCGGCGACCTGTCCCTCTTTATGCCGGTGCTTCACGGAATCACCTCCGGGATCGAGGGGGGCCTGCACTCCAAGGATTACCGCATCGTGGATGAGGAGGACGCCTACATTACCCCCATCAAGATCATGACCTGCACGTTGATCGATCTGCTGTATGACGGCGCCGGAGAGGCCCGCCGCGTGAAGGAGAGCTTCAAACCGGTTATGCGCAAGGAGGAGTATCTAAACTACCTGCTTGAAACAGAACAGACCCACCACTACGGTACTAAATAATAGAAATGCCCTGGCAAATGATGTCGTTTCATTTGCCAGGGCATTTGTTCACTGTCTTTATCTCCCCTCACTCTTCTTGATCTCATCCAGATAGCTGTAGACGGTTACCTTCGATATATTCATCCGGTCCGCCACCTTATCCAACGTTCCCTTGATCGTAAAGATCTGTCTGTCGTTCATGAACCGGATCAGCGCGATCTTCTGGTCCCTGCTCATGTTCTCCACATCCTGATCCCCGATTGTCTTATCGATAATGTCGTCTACGATCTCCAGGATGCTGGGCACCACTTCCACTTCCTCCGCCGCAGGCGCCATGCTCTCCGGCAGTCCGATCAGTCCACCCAGCTCCTCCATAAACTGTGAGATGTGGGTCAGATCTATATTCACGCAGAGCGCTCCGATCACCTTGTCGTTTAAGTCGCGGATCAGGGCCGTAGAGGACTTGATTTTCTTCCCGTCCTTCCCCTCCATGATGTAGTTTGCGCAGCAGTCATTGTTAAATTTCCGCGACAGCAAAACCTCTTTTACAAAATACTCCGTAAAGCTCTCCCCTATATTCCGGTTGGTCACCACATTGTTCTCCGTATAAACCACAGAATTCTGCGGCTTGGAGAAGTCGTGGATAATCACCTCACAGTGGGAACCAAAGGTCTGAGATATCAGCTTGGCCACCGGTATAAAATTTTCTAAGATCGGATTCATGATTCTATCTCCTTGTCAAATATTTAACTCTCTGTAATGCTCTATAAGATAAGTATATAGAATTTTTTTATGATTTCAATCTAAAATTGACTTAATATAGAAAATATTTTACAATACTTATATAAAATTCTATAGGAGATCAAAATATGAGGAAAAAGAAAATTGCAGTAATCGGATACGGTGCTTTAGGGAAGATACTTGTGAGAGGAATCAGGGAAAAGCTGGCGGATTCCTACGTACTGACGGGCGTGCTGGAAAAGAATCCGGAGAATGCGGCTGAACTTCTCTCCGCTGAGGGCTGTCGCTGCTTTACCTCACTGGACGAGCTGATAACGGATAAGCCTGACTATGTGGTGGAGATCGCCAGCAAAGACGCCGTCCGGAAATATGGCTGTGCCATACTGCTGACCGGAACGGATTTCATCATCACCTCCGTCGGCGCTTTGGCCGACGACGCCTTATATAAGGATTTGTATGATACTGCCGACCGGTGCGGCCACAAAATTCATGTCACCTCCGGCGCCATCGGCGGCTTCGACGTGATGCAGACCATCCGCATGATGGGCGGCGCCAGCGCCTCCATACGCAACCGCAAGGCTCCCGCCAGCCTAAACGGCGCACCCTACTTAGAAGGCCGTCTCCTCCCGGAAACCCGGAAGGAAGAGGTCTTTCACGGCAGCGCCCGCGAAGCCATCGCCGGCTTCCCCAACAACGTCAACGTGGCCGTGGCCTCCGCCATCGCCAGCGTAGGCGTCGACCAGATGGACGTTCTCATCGAGAGCGAGCCCGGCCTCACCGACAACATCCACAGGGTTCAGGTAGAAAACGAGAGCGTCACAGCTATCGTCGAAATCTCCTCTAAACCCGACAAAATCAACCCTAAATCCAGCGTCATGACCGCCTGGAGCGTAGTAGCCCTCCTCCATAACCTGGCTTCGCCGGTGCAGTTGTTCTAAAGGATGGGGAGCGACTTCCAGTAAGGCGCTCCCCCCCCCCCCATCTAAAATAAAGGCTGATGGAGGTACATGACTATGACCTATTTAAAGCGCATTCGTGATTTACGAGAAGATCATGACGATACTCAAACACAGATAGCCAGGCTCTTGAACGTTGGACAGGGAACCTATGCTGATTACGAATCAGGCAAAACTCGAATCCCATTGGATTCTATGATTATTCTTGCAAAGTATTATGATGTCGATATGAACTATATATGTGGCTGCAGTAATATAAGGAATCCATTTCCTAAGAAATAGGCGGCTTTTCGTTTTATGCCTTAGATCCCTTCCGCCTCAAATCTCCGTCTCAATTCCTCCGCCACCTCAAGCGTATGATACCATCCGAACAACCGCAAGTCCACCCGCTCTTCCTCGTCTACCTCCACGCCTTCCGCTTCCAGAAGTTCCCGCTGGCGGTCTGGGGTTTCGAAGGACTTGGCGCCGCTTAATTTGCCTGCGGAATTGACGATCCGGCGGGCGGGAATATGGTCTCCCACCAGACGGTGGCTGAGTGCATATCCCACCTGCCTTGCATTTTTCGGCTTGCCGCACAAAAGTGCGATCTGGCCGTAAGAAACTGCTTTTCCATAGGGGATCTCCCTGCACACCAACTCCATACGCCGGTAAAAGTCCATATTCTCCCGCCTTTCCACGAATCTATTTCTTACATTGTAAGAGTCTCCGGTAGGTCCTGTCAATCCCAAATGCTCCCAGCGGAGCCGTGATCAGGATCGCCAGCACCGCCACCGTCAGTACGATATCACCGCACGCCAGCCCCATGGCCAGGGGGATTCCGCCGATTGCTGCCTGTACTGTGGCTTTGGGCATGTAGCCGATCATGCAGAATATCCGCTCTTTTATTAACAGCCTGGTCCCCAGCAGGCAGATCCACACGCCTGCCATCCGAAACAGAAGGACACAGAATATCAGCAGTACCGCTCCGCCTCCGGCCTTCGCCGCGTAGCCGATATTGACCGTGGCCCCCACCAGCACGAACAGCAGAATCTCGGCCGCCACCCAGAGCTTGGAATACTTGGCAGAGAGGCGTTCTGCCACTGCCTGACGCTTCTTTTGCAGCGAGATCCCGATACTCATGACTGCCAACAGTTCGGAAAACGGGACATAAGTCTCCACCGCATGCTCCAGAGTGATCATCAGAAAGGACAGGCTGAGAAGAATCACAACCTTGCCTGAATCCCTGATATGAATCTTCTCAAAAAACAGCGCCAGCACGATCCCAACCAGAACTCCCAGGATGATTCCCGTTATGATAGAGACCGGGATTCTGGCAAAGCTGGCCGGAGTGATCCCGTTTCCCTGTGCAAGCCCTGTAAACGCGGTAAACATGACAATCACAAAGATATCATCCACCGATGCCCCGGCCAGAAGCAGCTGTGGGATGCTTTTCTCCACCCCATAGCCCTGATCCATCAACACGAGCATCTTGGGCACTATGACAGCCGGTGAGACCGCCCCCACCACGGCTCCCATAATCGCGGCTTCCAGCACTGTAATTCCCCGAATTCCCGGCGCCAGCAGCACCATACCAAGGATCTCCAGACATGCCGGCACAAAGCACATCAAAACCGCCGGCCGCCCCACTTTCTTTAAGTCATTGATATCCAGAGACAAACCTGCCCTCGTCAGTATGACGATCAAGGCGATCTGCCTCAAATCCGCCGAGATATTCAGAATCGAATCATCCAGCGGATTAAGCACATAGGGGCCCAACACGATCCCCGTGATCAGCATTCCCAGCAGACTGGGCAGCTTCATCCTCGTAAACAGCCATCCCAGCAGCATTCCCAGCAAAAAACCAGTGCCAAACTTGTAAGCATACATTCATCCTCCATTTTCACCACAGACACTTGTCTGTTAGATTTTGCACCGGTTACACCGGCAGCCTATAACCATTCCTGCCGGATCTATCAAGCAACAAAAAAGCCGACACGTTCCGCAGGATTTGCAGAAGTCATCAGCTTAATAAGCGGTTTTGGTATCACACCACGGGAGAACCTCATTCCCGACCCTCATTATATCAAATGCAGATTTAAAAATCAACTGCCCCGTGGGCCGATCGAGGGTGTATAATAAAATAAAACGCATACCTTGGTTATTTGGAAAGGAATTATCACATGACAGAGCTAAATGTGGAACAAATCAGAAATTTCAGACTCCGCTCCCACCACCTGGACAGGGCCTATCAAAAGACAGATATCTCCGAACTTGCCGGTGCATGCGGCTTACAGAACTCTCCGCCCGGCGCATGGGAAACAGCGCTTTACAACCGGGTTCCCGATTGCAGTCTGTCGGATATGGAAGATCTGCTGTATGAAGAAAAATCACTGTTGCAGGCATGGAGTCTGAGAGGAGTGCCCACTGTGTTTCCGGCCTCGGAAAGCGAGGCGTTTCTCTCCGCACTGATCCCGAAAGAAGATGAGACATGGATTTATACGGCGGGTATCTCCCTGGCCCTTGACTTTCTCCAGATGACCTTCGATGAGTCTCTGGAACTGTTAAAGCAGGTGATCCCGCAGCTCGACGGACATACTCTCGTCAGCAAAACCACACTGGATCAAACCCTGGCCCAGTGGATACTTCCACTGCTTCCTCCTGAAAAACGGGACTTATGGAACCGGCCGTCCATGTACGGCCAGCCGGATAAACAAACCGTGGGGGGCAGTCGTATCCTTCCTCCTTCGCCCGTGCTCATTCAACGGCCTGGTTGTATTTGGGAAACGGGACGGAATCAGTCCCACGTTTACCTCCTACAAAAGCTGGACAGGACATGAACTAAAAGCCGGTGAGGACGCCGCAAAAAAGCTGGTACGAAAATATCTGCACTGCTACGGTCCCGCAACCCCGGACAACTTTGTCAGCTGGCTGGGCTGTTCCGGCAGGCAGGGGCGGCGTATGTGGAAAACCGTTTCGGAAGAAACGGAACCTGTCACGGTATTGGGTAAGAAAGCGTGGATTCTGTCTGCCGACAGAGACCGTTTCCTCTCCCCTGAACCCCTTCAACGGGAACTGCTTCTCCTCGGAGGCCATGACCCCTTCCTCGACCAGCGCGACCGCCTGATCCTGCAGCCGGACAAAGCGCTCCACCCGCAGATCTGGAAAACGGTGACGAATCCAGGCGCGATCCTATATCGCGGGGAAATCATCGGTATCTGGACCAGCAAAAAGAAAAGCGGCGGCATGGAGATCAACATGACCATATGGAACGGGACCGGCCTGCCGGACAGGCAAAAGCTTCTGGCCCTTGCCGAAGCCTACGCTGCATTCCGCGGGCAGAAGCTATCAGGCGTTACGCTGTAGCGGCTCCGTCCTCTCCTACTTCCCAGCCGCCACGATCGCGTCAATAATATCCACATACTCCGAGCAGAATTTCTCATACATGGGGATCACGGCGTCCTGGAATTCCGCTTTTTCTTCCGGGGTCAGTTCCACGATCTCGCAGCCGGCTGCACGCACCTTTTCCTCGGAGGCTTTCTCACGCTCGGCCCACAGCTTCCGCTCATATTTGGCGGACTCCTGGGCACATTCTCTGATCACCGCCTGGTCTTCCTCTGTCAGCTTATCCCAGGTGGACTGGGCGATCAGCTGCAGCTCAGGAACGCGGGTGTGCTCGTCGATGGTAAAATACTTGGCCACCTCATAGTGGTTGGTGGACTCATAGGACGGCCAGTTATTCTCCGCGCCGTCGATGGCTCCTGTCTGCAGGGCCGAGTAGACCTCGCCGTAGGCCATGGGCACCGACTTGGCGCCCAGCGCCTCGATCATCTCGATCATCAGCTCCGATTCCTGAACGCGGATGTTGAGTCCCTTCATATCTTTGATATTCCTGATCGGCTTGACCGAGCTGTAAAAATTACGGGCTCCCGCATCGTACCACGACAGCGCTACCAGATCCGAGTCCCCAAAAGAGTTCAGAAAATCATCGCCGATCTTCCCTTCCAGCACCTTCCACATATGCTCCGGTCCCGTGTACAGATATGGCATCTGAAGAACATTCAGTTTGGGAACGAACTCCGCCAGCGGTGATAAGGAGACACGCGCAAAGTCCACGCCGCCAAACTGAAGCTGCTCGATGACGCTCTTTTCATCCCCCAGCGCGCCGCCCGCATTGACCTGTATCTCAATCCTTCCGTCGGTTCTCTCCTTTACCAGTTCGGCAAATTTATAGGCTCCCTGTGTGGTTGGGTAATCCTCAGCCTGATTCTCCGCATAAGTAAACACATACTCCGGAACATTGGCCTCCGTATTATCCCCTTGGGAACCACTGCAGGCGGTCATCAGAAACGCCGCTGTGCAAAATATCAGCAAGGTTATCCTTTTTTTCACAATCCGTTTTCTCCCTTCCGCCCTTTTCTCTCAATCATAGCTGCTTACCCGTTCAGCTTTGAGGCCACATAGCTATAAAATGCCTCCCGCTCCTTCCCCAACACCCGGTTGGAGAGGACAAATCCGTGGGTGGTGTCCGAAAACACGATGATCATCGTCGGCTTCTTGGAGACCCTTTTGATGGCCTTCCAACCGATATCCGATTTCTGATCTCCCACCCTGATATGGATACCGCCGTCGTCAAAGCCGACCTCCGTATCCTGTTTGATTCCAGCCGCCTGTCTGACAGCTTTTAAGTAAATCAGCAGAGGCTGAATCACAGGGAACAGACAGCAGCTGAGTATCAGAAGCATTTTCCATGTACTGCCGGCTGTGTTCCACCGCGTCACCGTCAGCGCAATCACCGCCACCGTAAAGATCGCATTGCAAACTCCGACCATAGAGCCATAGGTGTAATACATGGACAGCTGCCAAAGCTCAAAGGCCGTTGTTCTGTAAGTATATCGAAATTTCATCACTGGTCCCCTTTCCCCTTTTATGCAACAAGGTGCTGCAAAATTGCGGCGCTAACCGTATCTTACAACACCTTGAAATCATATCATATTTTTATCTGGCAAGCAATGACGGCAGCCATAAGCTGATAGCCGGGATAAATGTAATCATCAGCAGCGTGACGATCATACACAGATAAAACGGCAGCGTTGCCTTGACGACCCGCTCCATGGGCACCTTGGACACAGCGGAACCGATAAAGAGCACTGCTCCAACCGGCGGTGTCAGAAGTCCAATACCGCAGTTTAACACAACCATGATACCAAACTGAATCGGATCGATACCGATTGACGTAGCGATCGGAAGCAGGATCGGCGTGGCAATCAGGATGATCGGCGCCATATCCATGATACAGCCCAGCACCAGAAGAATCACATTTAACATCAGGGCCAGAATGATAGGATTATCTGTCAGGTTGGTGATCGCAGTGGCCGCCAGAACCGGCACATGCAGTCTCGTCAGACAGAAACCGAAAATGTTGGAGGTTGCAATCAGGATCAGTACGATGGAAAGTGTGTCAACACAGTCATTGAGAACTCTCCAGACGCCTTTCCAGTCCAGGCCCCTGTAGATAAACACGCTGACAAGCAGGCTGTAGATAACAGCAACTGCCGCCGACTCGGTGGCGGTAAATGCACCGCCTACAACGCCGAACACCACGATCAGAACCGCTGCCAGAGCCCAGAAGGACACTCTCAGCTGCTTGAGCAGGTTGATGACGCTGAACTTATCGCCCTTGGGATAATTGCGTTTCACCGATATAATGTAAGAGCCAATCATCAGGGTCAGCGCAAGCAGCGCGCCCGGAACATAACCCGCTAAGAACAGGCTTCCCACGGAGATACCGCCCGCCGTGGTGGCGTAGATAACCATGTTGTGGCTGGGAGGAACCAAAAGGCCCTCGCAGGAGGAAGTGATGGTAACTGCCGTTGAGAAATCGTCGTCGTATCCCTGATCCACCATCATAGGAATCAGAATGGAACCCAGAGACGCCGTATCTGCCGACGCGGAACCGGAGATTCCACCGAAGAAATAGGAGGCTACGATATTAACCATAGCCATACCGCCGCGCATCCATCCCACGCAGGCGTTAGCCAGGGCGATCAGCTTTTCCGAGATACCGCCGGAGCCCATCAGACATCCCATAGTGATGAAGAAGGGAACCGCCATAAGGCTGAAGGAGCTGATACCCTTTACCATCTGCTGGCAGATCGTCGTCAGGGGAAGCCCCTGGGACATCAGGCATAAAACGGAGGAAAGCGCTACCGCATAAGCAATGGGGGAACGCAGAAATACCATAAGAAAAAAGCTGGCAAGTAAGATAAAAATCGCTAAGCCGTCTCCACTCATACTTATACACCCTCCTTTACAAAAAAGCTCTTGATGTGGTTATACAACGCTTCCAGCTCGAAGATAAGCATCGCCACTCCGGCCAGAGGCACCGGGAAATACATCCAGAATCTGGAGACCTTAGGCATGCTGATATAGGTGCCCTTGGATCCGATACCGGTGGCGTATTTCCAGCCTACCGTTATCATGATGACCGCGAGAATTAAAACAGCAAAATCGGAGAGTATATCCAACGATTTTACCAGTTTTTTAGGTAAATAGTTGTCAAAGGCCGTCATACGGATATGGGCGCCCCTTCTGATAGCCAGGGCCGCAGAAAGTACCGCCATATAGGACATACAGGTCAAAACCACTTCCTCGCTCCATGCCGGGTCCGGAATAAATGAGATGTAACGTCCGGCAACTGCCATGCTGGTGATCAGAATATCCACGATCAGGAGCATTTTACACAGAAACATGACAAACTTGTATGTAACATCATATGCGGGCCTGATTTTATCAATCTTCTCAAATAATGCTGGCATATTAATCCCCTTTCTAAAAATAGGGCGCAGGGGCCTTGATCCCCTGCGCCCTCTTCAATTGCGTTCTATTACTGCATATCAAGAATCTGCTGATACAGTTCTTTGTTGTTTGCTGTAGAAGACTCGATGATGTCTTTACAAGCATCCTGCCACGGCTTGATATCCGGTACTTCGATGACGTTACAGCCCTCTGCCTTCAGCTCGTCGAGAACCTTGTTCTCAGCTTCCTCAGAGATCTTTCTGTTGAACTCAGAAGCGTACTTACCAGCCTCGGTAAGGATGTTCTGCTGCTCTTCTGTCAGCTTATCCCAAGCTTCGTCTGTGATGATAACCTGGATAGCGCCAAGGGTATGTCCGTCAAGAATCAGGTTCGGAGCTACTTCCTGGAATGCGTTGGATTTGTAGTTCGCGATCGGCTGCTCAGCACCGTCAACAACACCTGTCTGAAGTGCGGAATACAGTTCGTCGAAGGAAACAACAGTCGGGTTAGCACCAAGACCATTTACCATACCGTTCATGATCGGGTCGTTGGAAACTCTCAGCTTCATGCCCTTTAAGTCCTCTAAGCCTTTGATCTCTTTAACAGTGAAGAAATGACGGAAGCCCTCTTCTCCGTAGTACAGACCTCTTACGCCCAGACCATTGTCGTGCGGTTCCATGAGGAATTCAGGAGCTAAATCGCTGGTAGCGAATTTCCAGAAATGATCACGGCTTACAAATGTATAAGGAATTGATAACAGTACGGATTTCTCTGCACCGTAGCTTGTCAGTGCAAATGCGGAGATACGGGACATATCGATGGTTCCGCCGCCGCCAAGCATGGTATCCAGAACGTCGTTCTCAGAGCCAAGAACACCACTTGCCTGGATGTCGATCTTGATCTTTCCGCCGGAGAGCTCTTCTACTTTCTCTTTGAAAGCAGTGTCAGTCTGTCCAACGATTGTATCTAATGGGTTAACCTCTGCAAATACCAGGGTTACTTCCGCCTCTGCAGTATCAGCTGCTGCGGATGTGTCCTCTGCTGCTGCCTCTGTCTTGTCGGCTGCCTCACTGCTTGCCGCTGCTGCGGTAGTCGGTGCTGCGGTCTCTGCCGGCTTGCTTCCACATCCCGCCAAAGATGCGGCTACCATGGCTGCGCACAATGCTGTACTAATCCATCTCTTTTTCATGTAACTTTTCCTCCTCTTAATACAATTTTTATGCTTTCGCATAGGTTCTTAACGTTTTCTTTACGTTAATTTAATTATAAGAGGTATTTGGATTTATGAACATAGTAAATTTTTGTGAATCATAGTATGATTTTAACCTCATTTAACATTTTCTTTATGCATATAATACAATGCTGCCGGCTTCTATGTATTTTCCTCCTGGGGAATCTTCATCTGGATCACGGTTCCCCGCCCTTCTTGGCTGTAGATATTTAAGTCTCCGCCCTGATACATGGTGTGGATTCTCTTATAGATATTGCCCAAACCGATGCCTGCTCCGGCTGTGCTTCGTACCTTCAATGCCTCGGCCAGCTCCTGGCACCACTCTTCGCTCATGCCCACTCCGGTGTCTGCCATCGAGATGATGACGTCACTGCCATCCCTCCAGATTCTCAGGAATATCCGGCCGCCCTGTTCCTTTCTGGACAGGCCGTGGATGATGGCGTTTTCCGCCACCGGCTGGAGGGTAAATGCCGGAATCATGACCCGTTTCTCATCCACCTCCACCTTGCAGTCGTACCGGAGCCTGCTGCCGAACCGCATCTGCTGTAAGTACATATAGTCCTGAACCACCTTCAGCTCCTGCTCCAGCGGCACGATCTGCTCCGACACCTTCAGATTATAGCGGAACAGATTGCTCATGCTGGATATCATGCGCTCCGTGGTGCCCGCCTCCTCCAGCTTTGCCATGCAGGCGATCATGTTCAGTGTGTTAAACAGAAAATGAGGATTGATCTGACTTTTCAACAGCTCCAGACGGGTGGCGTCCAGACGTTTCTCCATCTCCACCTTTTCCAGCTCCTCCTTGTGGAGAAGGGCGGACATCTCGTTGTTCTCCTTGAGCGTGTTGATATAGCCTTCGGTGGAGTGCTTCATCTTGTTAAATGCCATGACCAGCTCCCCCATCTCGTCCTGATTCTCCCCCGTGAGATCCGCCTCGCTGAAATCATTCCTGGCGATCTTCCTGGTGCTGTGGGCCAGCATGACCAGAGGGTTAATCAGGGTGTTGGAAAGGATCTTGGTGAGGCACATGGCCACCACCATCATGACCAGGGAGAACATCAGAATCAGATAGGGCATGTTGTAAAAGAACGGGACCTTCTCCTGGTAGCTGTCATTTCCCTCTTTCAGCGTCACCTGAACCAGACGCCTGGCATAGGTCTGCAAGTAAGACTGCATGGCGTATACCCGGTAGAGGCTGGGGATAAAGTTCTGATCCTGGGTATTCATGTTGAGAACCTTCTCCCGAAACAGGCTGTAGCCCTCATAACCATTTCTCACATTCCAGGTCCTGGCATACCGTTCTTCGCCGATCCTGCTGTAGTTGGCGGGCAGGGACTTTAGACACCGCTCCGACCGGACGCAGGCCAGCACGTATTCCTCCCGGTTGTCCGGTGTCCTCTCCTTCACATAATTCTCAAAGGCCCTGATCTCCAGCTCCATGGCCTCCTGAAAGTCGTGGCATCTGGAGTTGTCGTTCAATATGATATTAAAGCTGTCCAGGGAAAATTTCATGACGCGGATATTAAACGCCACGGACAGACCCATAGCCAGAATCACCATGGCCGCAAAGGAACCAAGTTTTTTCTTTATAGAGATTCGTAACCACAGATTCTTTAAGTATTTAAACATAACCCACCCCGATTTTCCTTCGTTAGCCGTTTCTAGCGGTATTATATCATAGATTCAGCTGAACGTAAAAGAAGCCATGCGCAAAATCGCACACAGCTTCCTCTTTATCTCTGTTTTGTTACTTCGTCGAATGATCCCGGACGTACTGGGCCACGTCCTTATCGCAGATCTGAATGTGATTTACCAGCCAGTCTACGATATTCCTCTCCACCGCGGCGCTGAACGCCTCGCTGGGTCCTTCCTCCTCCAGCATCTCCCTCAGCTCATCCACTGATTTCACAAAATGCGCGTGCAGCTTCTTATGCTCTTCCAGCCGGGGATACTGGTACTCCTCCTGCAGCTTTTCCTCTGCCGAGAAGTGAAAATCCGTATAATCCATCAAAAAATCCAGCGTCCTTACCGCCACATTCATCTCACTGGCACCGCCGCACTGCTCCGCCAGTTTATTGACTCTCGCAATCAGCTCTTTGTGCTGTGTATCAATCATCTCATTCCCTGTGAACAGGGTATCATCAAACGCAATCTGCATATTCGTTGCCCTCCTGTTATTTTAATATACTATAGTCTAACCGTTTTTCATGCCGATTTCAATCTTCAATTAAAATATCTGACAGAATTCTATCCGTTCCCCATTCGGCCCCCTCTATGATAAAGAACCCTATTCCCTTCTCCCAAAACGGCAGCCTCTGGATACCGTTGGTGAGCAGCTTATAGCCATGGTCCCTGACAGAGGCATACGCCGCCTCCACGTCCGTACAGTTCAGCGCCAGATGATCCACCGCTCCATCACAGCCCGCAGTCTGTCCCTCGTAGGTCTCTATGACGCAATCGCCCAGCTTCAAAAAACTGACCTTCTGATTCTCCGCCTCAACAAACGCATCATGAATACATTCAAACCCAAGCCCCTCATAAAACTTCTTTGTCCCTTCGATATCCGCCGTCGGAATCCCCACATGCTGAATACCCGTACAATAATTCTGAACTGCCATTTCTCTGTCCACCCTTTCCTCTCTGCGCCCCGGCGGGGGCGAAATATATAGATTTATTTTAGTTTCTCTTAACCACAGTCAAATATTTATGCAACAACCGGCTCAGTGTATCCATATCGATGGGTTTGGCGCAATGGGCGTCCATGCCGGAGCGCAGGGCGATTCGGACGTCCTCGTCGAAGGCGTTGGCTGTCATGGCGATGATGGGCATGGTTTTGACGTCCTGGCGCTCTAAGGCGCGGATTACTTTTGTCGCCTCATAGCCGTCCATCCGTGGCATCTGAATGTCCATCAGGATCAGATCATAGTAGCCCTCTCTGGAATCGGCCAGTTTTTCCACTGCCTCTACTCCGTCGCAGGCTTCCTCGGTCTGTATGCCCATCTCTCGGATCAGTTCCCGGGCGATCTCCCGGTTGATCTCGTTGTCCTCCACCAGGAGGATACGTTTTCCGGCGTAATCAGGCCCGGCTTTTATAGGCTCCGGCCCGTCCTCCTTCTCTCCGCTCAGCTCACCCAGCAGATAGCAGATTTTAGAACGGTAGAAGGGTTTGGACATGAAGGCAGTCACACCGGCTTCCCTGGCCTCGTTCTCGATCTCCGACCAGTCGTAGGCGGTGAGCACGATCACCGGGATCTGTGGACCGATCTGATTCCTGATAGACCTGGCCACCTCCACGCCATCCATGTCCGGCATCTTCCAGTCGACGACTACTAACTGATATGGATCAGGCGTCCTCTCAGCGTTTACCACTGCCTCAACAGCCTGGGTTCCCGTGGTGACAAACTGGGCCCGCAGTCCCATATCCTCAAAGAGCTCCGCGGTGTTCTCACACGTCTGCCTGTCGTCATCCACAACCAGACAGTGCACTCCAACCCATGCCGGAGGAACATCCTCCTGCTGGGATTCCTGAAGCTTCAGCGGAAGGGTCACCGTAAACACCAAGCCTTCTCCCCGCCTGCTCTCAACCTGGATATCACCATTCATCAGATCGACCAGGTTCTTTGTGATGGCCATCCCAAGGCCCGTGCCCATAATCTTGCTGTTTGTGGAGTCCTGGGCCCGCTCAAAGGGCTGAAAGAGCACTTTCAAGAATTCCTGACTCATACCCATTCCGGTATCAGAACAGCTAAATACATAGCTTTGGTATCCTCTGCGATAGCTGCTCTCCTGCTTCACCTCTATACAAAGACTTCCTCCCGAGGGAGTGTATTTTACGGCATTACTTAAAATATTGATACATACCTGCCGGATACGCAACGGATCTCCGACTACCTTCTCCTGCTTGAGAGCGCTCAAATGAATCTCTGTCTTTAGCTGCTTCGCATTGGCCTCCGGGCGGATCAGCTCCACGGAATCCGCCACCAGCTCGGCGAAGTTAAATGGTTCCTCCCTGAGTGAGAGCTTCCCGCTCTCTATTTTGGACATATCCAGAATATCATTGATCAGACTGAGCAAATGTTTGCTGGAGAGACCGATTTTCTTTAAGCATTCCTTTACCCGCTCCGCCTCGTTGATGTGGGCCGACGCAATGGCCGTCATCCCGATAATGGCGTTCATAGGCGTTCTGATATCATGACTCATATTGGATAAGAACTGGCTTTTGGCTTCGCTTGCCGCCCTGGCACTGTCCAAAGCACTCTGCAGAACCTGTCGCTGCTGTTCATTCTCATATCGCTGCTCGTCAATGCTGCGGGATATCAGAATTGCCAGTTTATCCTCCGAATAGGGGTTGTCAACATCGATAATCTGGGTCGATGTCCAGTGGTAATTGCCATCCGTCAGCTTCTGCCTGGCTTCCAGGAAAGCCTCATTCTTCTGCCCCAGTGCTCTGCACAGATTCTCCGGCGCAAACCGCTGTTTAAATTCCGCCAGATTCTCCGGATGAACCGTGCGTGCCATATCCTCATAAAGCTGACTGTATGATTTTTGAGTACCCAGTCCCATCCGCACTCCCGGCCTTACGTACGAAAAATTGATGGTGTCTTTGGTCAGATTGATGCTGATAATCACAGGATATGCATTGGATATCGCCCCCACCAGAGTGAGGCGTTCCTGAAGCTTCTCCCTCTCAGCCGCCTCCTTCGCCATCCGTTCATCCGTTATATCATGGAACGCGGCAATCAGGATCGGACAACCCTCCTCGTCCAGAGTTTTTTCGATAATACCGGAGGACCAGAAAAAGCTGCCGTCCATTTTTGTCATACGGTTCTCGAAAACATTTTTCCGGTTGTTCACCGACGTGTTTTGTAAGAGCTTAGTCAGCTGCTCATGATCTTCGGCATAAACGATATCCTGAAGACGCATTCCTTTTAACGCTTCCCCCGACGTGCCCTCCTGATACCCCAAAAGACGCAGCCCCTCCCGGTTTAGCTGGATGAGACGGTATGGAGTCTCGGCGGTAATCAGAGCGATGCCTTCCGGAATCGCATTGTACAGATGTTCAATATAGTTCGCCTGGTTGCTCAGCCTTTTGTTGGTTCTGTTTGCATAGCGGAAATAGCACATGACAAGCAGAGATATCCCAAGTATAATACAGCCGATCAGCGCCATAGAGCGATTTAATATCTCGTTGGTCTGGGCATTGACTACGGCCTGTGGAATAATCGATATCAGATACCAGTCGGAATGCAGCTTCAAAGGGGTGTAACAAAAGACCGTTTCCTCGCCCTGATAGGTAAAGACAGCCCAGCCTGTGCGCGAATCCCGGAGAGACTGTGCAAATGTCTCCAGATAACCTGGGTCATTCTGTGAATTGGACAGCATGTCGAACAGATTCTTCACGGTTTTATTGCTGTTGGGATGGGGAGCCCGGATCAGGACATCTCCCTGCGCATTCACCACATAAGAAAAACCGGCGTCATTGTAAAAGGAGAGAGTGAAGGTGTCTATGATGCTGTCCACTTCGTATTCTTTCAGAAAATAGGCTTCCGCTCCATCAGACATTCTTACTTTGAGGAACAGATCAAATACGTTGACACCGGACACGCTGCTGATATGAGGGTTGATAATTCCACTATTCTCATCCGTCTCCTGCAGCGCCTTCTCTGCCGCTTCATCCCTCTGCCTCCCAGCGGGAAGACAGGTACCATCCGGCAGATACAGGCTGGTCCCCCTTTCCGTTTGGGCATAATTATGGAGGATTCCCCCCAGTTCTTCCTTCTGATCCAGAGAAAATGTGCTTATATACTCCGCAGCGGCGCCCATGTCCTCATAATCGTCGCTTAGCTGTACCTTTAATGTATTGCACCCCTGCCTGGTGCTCTCCATAATCGTGTTGACAGACTGTTCCCACAGCTCTGTTTTCACTCCCTGCACAAACCGGAATGTCAATGAGCAGAGAAGCGCGCCGACCAGGACTGCCGCCAAAGCAATCTTTTTTTCTGGGTCCCCACATTACTTTTTTCCTCATCACGGTGCCTTCCTTTCCTCCGCAGCCTGTTGGTCCATCCACTCCATGGCGGAGTCTAAGGGCTCACCGGAGAGCAGCTTCTCTGATACCTGGGCAGTCAACTCCCATATGGGCAGATTTAAAAGACCATCTGTTCCTATGACGATCCTTCCTGACTGGTAACAGGGGATCAATGGCTGAATCTCCTTGACGGAAGAAGGATTACCACTTTTTAGAGGGATAAATGAGGACTGCTGGTCCGCGAACCTCTGTATATTCTCCGGCTGAGTAAAGTATTCCACAAATCTTTTGGCTGCCTCCACATGGCTGCTGTCCGCATTGACGCTCAGACGGGTGTCGGCATTGATCACCAGCAGCTCCCCATCCTCTAATATGGGATACGGCACCACCTGGAAGTCAAACCCCGGCTCCATCAGCTCTACCCGTCCTGCCGCCCAGGCGCCGGTCAGCATAAAAGGGGACTCCCCCTTGACAAATTCCTGCAGATCGTCCGAAGTTTTCTTCGTATTCACCGCTTTTCCTGCATCTATGTAAGCTTTGCTGATAAAATCCTCTGCAATGGAGAAGCCCGGAGTTAAGTACTCGCTCAAATTCTCCTCACCACGGTTCAGGCGGATATATGCTTCCTCCTGAAGCCCTTCCTGATACAGCGAATAAAAGCCCCGGCCGATCGCCAGCGTTTTTAAGGATATATCATTGTTGGCTATGATGGGTGTAATCCCCTGTTTTACAAAATAATCGCAGACATTTTCCCACTCCTGCAGATTGCCGGGAACCTTCTGATTGTGCTCCCGCAAAAGGTCCAGGTTGCAGTAAAGTCCGAAAACGGATACTGTGGTCGGCACCCAGTTGATCACTCCGTCACTCCTCATCTGGCTGAGCATCTGGTCCGTATATTCTGGAATCGTGGAAAGCTCTGAGATATCTGCAAGCTGCCCTTCTGCTTCCAGTTCCAGTACGATGTCGTGGTTCACCATGAACACGTCGTCGCCTTTTCCGGCGGCCATCCGTTTCCTCAGGGCCTCATAATATTCGTTCCCCTTCAGGCTCTCATAGGAAACCCGGATATCCGGGTTTTCATCCATAAATCTTGATATAATTTCTTCGATAACCGTCACATTTTCCGGCTCGTATTTATTACCAAAAAAGGCGATCGATGTGATATCTTCCCGGGCGTCCTGATAATTTACCACCGTATTCTTACCGCTGCAGCCTCCCAGCCCAAGAGATAATACCACCAGAACCGCACAAAGTCCTCTGTATCTCAACCTTCTCATACCCTGCTCCTCTGACAACGACCTGCGTGTCATTACTCTGTTTAAAGGAATTATATCATACCCATATCTCTTTTACGACTATTTTTGACAACTCTGCTGTGACAAATCTATGGAAATATTGACGGGATACAGGTATAATGAAACTAAAAGAGGCTGCAACCATAATCTCATGAAAGGATATGAAACAATGCCAAATGCCAATAGTCAGGAACAAACCATATACCGCAATCTGGCCGGACAGATACAATTGGGGTTTTATGATAACGGGGAAAGGTTTCCATCCGCACAGGAGATCGCCCAACAATTTTTTGTATCCTATTGTCCCGCCCAGCGGGCCTTAAAAATGCTGGAAAAGAGCGGATTTATAGAACTTTGCCGCGGGAAGGCCACGGTCGTCATCGCCAAGCCGTATAAAGATTACCTTGGGAGTGAAGTCTTTAAAAGGCGCATCCATCTGCTGACGGATCTTACAGATACGCTGGAGCTGATTTCACCTGCCATCTGTTTTCAGGGTATCTGTCATATGGAAGATATCTCAACGGATGGTTCAACCGATCAGTCCCAAACAGGGATTCCCTCGGGAAAGCAGCTGTATCATATATTTAGCCAGGCACTTCAGGCTCTGGGCAGTCAGATGATATTAAGCCTTTATTATGATGTGGGATCTTATGTAGAAAGCTCCTATTTGGATATCCTGGGTTCTATGTACAGCAAACCGGAGATGGATTCGTTCTTACATAGCATAACCGCTCAACTTTTTCAGTGCATGGACCGTTGTCAGAAGGGACAGCTCTCATCTGTCAAACAGCAGCAGGAACTTTTGAGCGCTCTGTTTTTTGATAAAATCAAGAACTACCTGAAACATGAGGCGTCGGGAGCAGACATGGAAAATCAAGAAGTGTTCTCATGGGGTGTCCGCAAAGGGCGGACACGCTACTGTGATATCGTCGCCATCGATATGATCTGTAAAATTAATCAGGGGATCTATCCGATGGATATGCTTCTGCCCAATGTGGAGGTTCTGGCAGACGTCTACCACGTCTCATCCATTACCATGCGCCGCACAATCGGGCTGCTGAATAAGCTGGGAGTGGTGAAGACCATCAGCGGCGTGGGAAGCCAGGTAATATACCGGGGTGATTCCACAATGCCCTCAAAGCTACGTGATTTCATGCTGGATGACAATCTAAAAACCTTCCTGGAAGCGCTGCAATTACTGACCATCACCTGCGAGAAAGTCATCAGCTACACATATCCACATATCGCGGAGGATCTGTCGGCTGCCGTCGTCAAAGCATTGTCCATAAAGGATCAGAAACGAGCTCTGGTTACAACTCTCAGCACCTGTATGCAGGCGGTTGTACGCTGCTGTCCTCTCGAATCCATACGTGAAATCTACAGGAATATCACTCTGCTTTTGTTAAACGGCAGTATCCTGCGGCTCAATGAGACCGGAGAGGAAGAAGTCTCCAACTGGGCGGACATCTCCGCCGCTATGCTGGCCTGCCGGAAAAGCGGCGACGCGGAGGGCTTCGCCAGAGGCTTCCGGCAGATTGTGGAAGATAGTTTCATATTGACAAAGCAGACACTTTTGGAGATCGGAGTGAGAGGCGTCCAGGAGGTCGTTATACCGTGTAATTAATTCGCCCGGTTGGCCGGGACTGTGCCGGAGTTATATCTCTTTAATACTGTTTCCGTCCACCCGCATCCGCGATCCCCAATTCCAGCCTGTGTTTGGCAACGGTCCTGCGGGATATGGTCATGCCCTGCTTTTCCAGCTCTTCCCCCAGCGCCCGGTCGCTGAACGGGCGGGAGTGATTTTCCTTTTCGACGATCTCCTTCAGCGCCCGCTTGATCTGGTCAACCGCCACATCCGCCGTTCCCCCTGCCGCGGCGGTCATACCTCTGGAGAAGAAGAAATTCATGGGATAGACGCCCCAGGAGCACTGGAGGTATTTGCCCTTCACGGCGCGGCTGACGGTGGACTCATGGATCCCCAGATGATCGGCGGCATCCTTTAAACGCAGCGGACGCAAGCGGGCCGGTCCATCGAGAAAGAAGTCCTGCTGGAATTTGAGGATCATCCCGGAAACGTCCAGAAGCGTGGCGTTCCGTTTGGCGATGCAGTCCCTCACCCATTCCGCCTGCCGGATCTTATCTGTGAGATAGGCGGCGGTCTCCGCGTCGTTGTCTTTCTTTGAGAGCTGCCTGTAGTAACCGTTGACACGGATATCCGGATAGAGGTATTCGTTTAAGAGGATATCAAAATGATCCTTGAATTTGACGACAGTGACATCGGGGACGATATAGCTCAGCTGTTCCCTGGAGCTGAAGGCTGCGCCGGGCTTCGGGTCCAGCCCGCGGATCAGACGGCAGCATCGGGAAACCTCGTCCAACGAGAGGTTCAGTTCTTTTGCAATCTGCGGCAGCTGATTTTTTGCCACCTGATCGAGATGCTCTCCCGCTATTTTCCCGAAGGTCTCATCGTAAATACCGAGTCGTTTTGCCTGCAGAATCAGACATTCCGGCAGGCTTCGGGCGCAGATACCTGCCGGGTCCAGCTCCTGGAGCGCAGCGAGAAGGGGCGCGACGGCGCGCTCTTCCTGGTGAAAACGTCTGGCTGTCTCAGATAAATCTTCCGTAAAATACCCTCTGGAATCAAGGCTTTCCAGCATATATTCCAGTATCCTTAACTCCAGCTCTGAAAAGTCCGAGGTGACAATCTGCGACCATAAATAGTCCTTTAACGTCTCCTCCTCCGACACCGCGAAATTCCAGTTTTCCTCCGGCTCATCGGAATCCGGGCTCTCCTGCTGGTAATAGGAGGCACTGTTCTGATCATCGAGGGAATTGAGCCACTCATACTTTTGAAGCTTTTTCGCCGTATCATCCTCCGGCATGTGCTCTTTTACATCAATCACCGGATTTTCCAGCGCCAGCTCCTCCACGTATTCATTCAGCTCCTGGGCGCTCATCTGCAGGATCTGCGCTGATTGGATCATACGCTGTGACATGATCTGTTTTTGTTCTGTTGACAGATGAACATCCATATTGTAACCCCCATTTCTTTTGCAGATTGTTTCTCCGTGTTCCTGTTGTTTCAGCATACCATAGATTGGATGGAAAGAAAACCGGGACAGCCAAAAAGCAGCTCCCCAGCGGGTGCTGCCTTCGGCCTGCAGGCCATTTGCCGCCAAAAGAAGGCGTTTTCTATTCACAGGCCTGTGTTCCAATATGAATGTGGTGCCCGCTGTAAGCCCCGCGGATGGAGGAATACTCTTCCTTTGCCAGCGCCAGCAGCTTTTCAAAATCGATCCCTGTCTCATATCCCATGCGGTTCAGCATGTAAACCAGGTCCTCGGTAGAAGTGTTGCCTGACGCCCCCCGGCGCGAACGGACAGCCGCCCAGTCCGCCCAGGGTGGACTGCACGCCCTGGACACCGCACTCTATGGCTGCCAGGGTATTGACTATCCCCATGTTCCTGGTGTCATGGATATGTACCTGAAACCGGCAGTCGGAAAATTCCTTCATAGCCGCTTTCACATACTCTCTCACCTGGGCCGGGTGGGCCATGCCAATGGTATCGCAGATCACGAATTCCCGCACTCCCAAACCGTATATCTTACCCATCAGCTCCAGCAGGTCGTCAAGCCTCATGATTCCCTCGAAGGGGCATGCAAATGCGGTCGCAATATCTGACAGGATGGTCAGATCCGGAAGCTCTTCCCGTATCTGCCGCAGCTCTTCCAGGGATTGCTCCCTGGTTCTGTTGATATTGGCTTTATTGTGGCTTTCACTCAGGGAAATCACATAGGAGGTCTTCTTAATGCCGCACTCCCACGCCGCCTTCGCCCCGTATAAGTTCGGCACCAGGGAAAACAAATCCACATCCGGGTACCTGCCCGCGCAATGCTTTGCCAGCTCTTTGGCGTCCTTCATCTGCGGGATTGCCTTCGGGCTTACAAAGGAGGTAATCTGGATATGCTTCACCCCCGCCTCTATCAGACCGTCGATGTAATGCAGCTTATCTTCCATAGGAATGTACTCTTTCAGATTCTGGAATCCGTCTCTGGGTCCTACTTCCGCAATCTCAATCCTGTTTTGTCCCATGACCTCCACCTCATTCCTTCTTCCATACAGATTTTCTCACATAGACATGGCCGTCCAGGATCTTCCTGGCCGTGCGCAGGGTTCCCAGCTTTTTGATAACGGTTCGTCCCTCTTCCTCTTGGGCAACAGCCTCAATGGGAAGCATACCCGACGGATGGCCGATCCTCAGCACATCAGATTTCTTTGCTTCTTCATCCAGCAAATCCCATACAATGCTGCCCGGTATCCTGGACGCTGCCCCGGTTGCCACGGTACCTGTGATAGGATAGGCCTTGTGCATTTTCAACATGAAGGTAAGGCGCGAAACCACGTCCACATCCCCGGCTTCCAGCCGGACACCGTTAAAGCAGCCGTGGGCCGACGGCCTGCTGACCATTGCAAAGAACGGCTGGTAAGGCGTTACCTTTTTCGCCTCCCTCCAGTCCGTGACCAGGCCGATCATCTGGCAGGCCTTTCCTCGGATTTCCTCTATCAGCTCCATGAGAGGCGCATTCTCATCAATCTGCACCGGTGTCTCCACGCCCGTTATTCCCAGGTCCGCTGCGTTTATAAAGACAACCGTGTTGCCGGCGTCCACAATGGATACCGTGTACTGCTTTCCCCCTGCCTCGATGGTATCCTTCACATGGCCTGTGGGCAAAAGCTTTCCGGTAATTCCTCCCACGGCGTCTGACCAGTCCATCACGATCTTTGCCCCGGTTCCCGGCACACCGTCAATGGCAAAATCCCCTTCCGCCCTGGCTCTGCCATCCATCACCGGCACTTCTGCCGTAAGGATTCTGCCCGTGTTAGTCATATGGATTCTAACCTTCGTAACCGGCTCCACCGCTTCCACCATGCCGTGGTCAATGGCAAAGGGTCCCACGGCCGACGAGATATTGCCGCAGTTGCCGCCGTAATCGATGAATGCGTCCGTGATGCTGACCTGGCCGAAGGTATAATCCACATCCGCATCCTCCCTGGTGGAAGGACCGATGACAGCCACCTTGCTGGTCAGTGTGTCCGCGCCGCCCAGACCGTCTATCTGACGCAGATCCGGACTTCCGTAGATACTCAGGATGATTCTGTCTCTGAGCTCCTGCTCCTTCGGCAAATCCGATTCCAACAAAAATACACCTTTGCTGGTGCCGCCTCTCATGATGGAGCAGCGTATCATTTCCATTTCCTTATGCATTTAATTTCCTCCTCAGGTATTCTACCAGTCCTCCGCAGCCTATGAGTTCCATGATATGCGGCGGAAGCTGGCTGCAGGCATACATTTCCTGCTTTGTCTTGTTGAATATCTTCCCGTTTTGGTAATCCACTTCCAGTTCATCAAAATAGGATATCTTATCTGTCTCCTGGCATTCCAGGGCCAGGATTCCCAGATTGATGCAGTTGCGGTAGAAAATCCTGGCGTAGGGCTTTGCTATGATCACGTGTATTCCCAGGACCTTTAAGGTCAGCGGCGCTGTCTCCCGGCTGGAACCGGAGCCCAGATTCTGTTCCGCCACAAAGATATCTCCCTCCCTGCATATGCCGGCAAATTCCGTGTCTATGGGACTCATGGCATATCTGGCGGCTTCCTCAATCTTCAGCTCCATATAGGCCGGCGGAGAGATGATATCCGTGTTGATATTATCCTTATATTTGAGGGCCCTCCCTGTTACTGTTTCTGGCATGGATTCTTCCTCCTATTCATATTCTCTTGGGTCGGCCAGATGTCCTGTGACAGCCGCGACAGCCACGGACAGCG
>Ga0192243_10145_pt1 | contig 27829 bp, 21 predicted proteins | sample Koala_Koa27_K3_FD_131233 | JGI IMG/M metagenome (GOLD analysis project Ga0192243, IMG submission 131233) | Enriched cells from koala feces incubated with labeled cellulose particles, San Francisco Zoo, California, United States - Koala_Koa2-7_K3 ... | reverse complement strand
AAGCGACACTTTATTTAAAATACATTGTGTTTTATGGCTGCTTTTCGTATAATAAATGAAAGCAAAGCATGACAGTGGAAGGGCATGTAATTCCATTTTCCATTGCAAGATAGAATCTTTCATGATAAGTGAAATGGTGATTTCAGGAGGTGAAAATTATGCCTGTACAGGAAATAGAAGAATTGAAGAATCATTTCGTGGAGCAGCTGCTTCCGGTGCAGATATACCTGTTTGGTTCCTACGCAAATAATACTTATACGGATGAAAGTGATTTTGATTTTTACATTGTAGTCAAAGATGGAATATCAGATATTGCTGCAGAGACATCAAGGGCGTATAAGGCGGTGCGCAGAGTAAAACAACGACCGGTTGATATTATTGTGGGAACGAGAAGCAGATTCGAAACAAGAAAAAAATTTCCGTCTATTGAAAATGAGGTATATCGAAAGGGGGTCTTGCTCTATGATGTCAGCAACGAAAGAGTGGTATGATCTGGCAGTTACAGACCTCGGTGTTGCCAAACATTTGAATTCAACATATTATCCGAAGCCTCTTGAGATTATCTGTTATCATTGTCAGCAGGCTGCTGAAAAGAGTATAAAAGCTTTGATTATGTATTATGGTGCACAGGGCGGTATGCCGAAGCTTCATGATCTGTCATTTTTGTTGAACCAAATTAAGAATCGGGTTGAAATCGAGGATAAGTTTTACGAGTATGCGGATGAGATTGTGCAATGGGTCTCTGATATTGTTAATACATCAGGTGATAAATCATCCTGAACAGGTGTCACTTCAGAGGCTTAAAAATTGACCTATCCGTTCGAAATTGACCTGTTTTTCCCGTAAAAATCCGAAAAATGTTCCTGAACCGTGTGGCTGCCCGGGCAGGAAAATATTTTGACTCGATTCGATAAAAATACCGCAAAAAGCCCGTATTTCCGGGCTTTTTCAGACAAAAAATCACCCTCAGTGAATCTCTTCACCGAGGGTTTTCCTAGCAGGGCTACCAGGATTCGAACCTGGAAATGACGGAGTCAGAGTCCGTTGCCTTACCGTTTGGCGATAGCCCTATATAAATCGGAGTGACAGGATTTGAACCTGCGACCTCCTGGTCCCTAACCAGACGCTCTAGCCAAACTGAGCCACACCCCGTTCTTGTCCATATCACACAGCGCTTGTCTGCGACAGCTTGTTTATATTATCATCATCTTAAAAAAAAGTCAAGAAGAAATTCAAAAAAACTGAATATAAATCCGGACAACAATAAATCGAAAAATAATACAAAAGACGGAACCCGGACATTTCTTTTGTTTGACAGCGATGCATCGGAATGGTAATATGTCTAAGAAATCACATATAAAAACTATGAAATGGAAAATGTGCAGAAAGAGTATGGGAATAATGGATTTTACGAAGGATCAAGCGGAACGTTATTCCAGACATTTTGTATTGGATGAAATCGGTCCGCAGGGACAGCGGAAGTTATCGGATGCAAAAGTTCTCATCATCGGAGCCGGAGGGTTGGGATCCCCTGCGGCCATGTATCTGGCGGCAGCCGGAATCGGCTCGATCGGTATTGCCGATGCGGATGATGTGGATCTGTCCAACTTACAGCGCCAGATTCTCCATGGAAGGCAGGATGCCGGCAGGGCGAAGGTGCTGTCCGCGAAAGAGACGCTGAACCGGATGAATCCGGATGTCGCGGTTCATACATATCGTATGCTTGTGACTGCGGACAATATTATGGAACTGATTCAGAAATATGATTTTATCATTGACGCGACGGACAATATTCCGTCGAAATTTTTGATCAATGATGCCTGTGTGCTGGCGAAGAAACCGTTTTCTCACGCAGGAGTCATCCGTTTTCAGGGACAGCTGATGACTTACGTCCCGGGAGAGGGACCGTGCTATCGCTGTGTGTTCCGGGATCCGCCGCCGAAGGATGCGGTACCGACCTGCAAAGATGTGGGCGTAGTCGGCGCCATGTGCGGTGTGATCGGGAGTCTGCAGGCAATGGAGGCAATCAAATATATTCTGGGTGTCGGCGATCTGCTGACAGGGACGCTGCTGACCTGCGATGCGCTGACTATGCGGTTTCGGAGAGTGACGCTGCCGAAGGACACCTCGGACTGCCCGGTGTGCGGCACACATCCGACGATTATGAAACCCGGCTTTTAGTATTGAGACTGAAGTGAAACACGAAATGATACAGAGATGATGAAATATATGGAGACAGAGTATGGATTTGGAACGACTGGTAGAAATACGAAATACAGGATTTGTGAAGGAAATCGGATTGCAGATCACGCAGATTCGGGAAGGCTATGCAAAAGGGGAACTCGTACTGCGTCCCATGCACGGCAATCCGATCGGTTCGATTCACGGCGGTCTGATTTTTACGATTGCCGATACGGTGGGCGGCACGGCGGCCACCAGCCGGGGCAGGTTAGCGACGACCGTATCCGGAAATATCAATTATCTGCGCCCGGCGATGAACTGTGAAAAGCTGATCGGAGAGAGTGTCGAGATCAAAATCGGCAAAAACATGTGTGTCTATGATGTGATGATTACGAATGAGACAGGGAAAGAGATAGCAAAGGCGACGATGACTTACTATTACCTGCAGAATGTGCTGCCGGTAGAGGATACATTGTCAGAAATAAAAGAGAAATAAAAGAAATGAGGTAATGTTATGTATTGCACCAGAAATGTAACGAATGATTTGGTATGGGTGGGAGGCGACGACCGCAGGCTCGCCATGTTTGAGGGGGTTTATTCGGTCCCGGACGGCGTTTCCTACAACTCCTATCTTCTTCTGGATGAGAAGACGGTTTTATTTGACACGGTGGACAAGGCCGTGGACACCGTGTTTTTTGAGAATGTAACACATGCACTGGACGGCCGGAAGCTGGACTATCTGGTTGTTCACCATATGGAGCCGGATCACTCCGCCACGCTGGGAGGGATTCTGCTGCGCTATCCGGATGTGACAGTGGTCTGCAATAAGAAGACGGAGGGGATGATCTATCAGTTCTTCGGCGCGGATCTGCAGATGAATGTTCAGATCGTGAAGGAGGGCGATGTGCTGGAGACAGGCGCGCATAAGCTGACCTTCCTGATGGCGCCGATGGTACACTGGCCCGAGGTTATGGTTACTTATGACGCTGCGGATCAGATCCTGTTCTCCGCGGATGCTTTCGGTACATTCGGCGCGTTAAACGGCGCTCTGTTTGCGGATGAGGTGGATTTTTTTGCCGATTACCTGAAGGAGTCGCGCAGATATTATACGAATATCGTGGGGAAATACGGCACGCAGGTGCAGGCTCTTCTGAAAAAAGCGGCCGCGGTCGAGATCCGCATGATCTGTCCGCTGCACGGTTTTGTGTGGCGTGAGAATATCAGTGCATATGTCGAGAAATATCAGCAGTGGAGCCGCTACGAACCGGAGGTATTCGGCGTGATGATCGCTTACGCTTCCGTGTATGGGAATACGGAGAATGCGGCGAATATCCTGGCCTGCCGGCTTCGAGACAGAGGGATTAAAACGACCGTTTTTGATGTGTCCGTGACTGCTTCCTCAGAGATCGTTGCCGCATCGTTTGCATACAGCCATCTGGTGTTTGCGTCTACCACGTATAATGCGGGTATTTTCATCACGATGGACGAACTGCTGCGTGATCTGGCGTCACACAATCTTCAGAATCGGACGGTCGCTTTTATTGAGAACGGTTCCTGGGCGGCGACCAGCGGCAAGCAGATGAGAGAGATTATCGGCAGCATGAAGAATATGACTGTTCTGGAGGAGAGCGTTTCCTTAAAATCTGCACTGCGCACGGATCAGGAGGAGGAGATGAATCGGCTGGTCGACGCACTGACGGCTTCCATGCAGGCATAACGAAAGCTTTGATGCAAAATAACATAGAGCATATATCAAATGCGGGGCAGATTTTTCTGCCCCGTTTTCTATATGGTTTCAATGATGCAGGGATGCTTTTTCTTTTTTCCCTGTTGCGTTCTTATCATAATTTATTTCCTGATTGTAAAATTATGGAAAATCAAGTATACTCTTCGTAGCAGTTATGGGTTAGGTTTATTGGGAAAGAAGGTATACAAAAGGAATGTTTGAAGAGATGAAAAGGAGAACTGGTATAGGCAATGTCTTTGACCGCGTAAAAAATACGGATAAGGAAATCAAGGAAACTAAGAGCGGCAGCGAAATATCCGCAAAGGAGAAGAATAAGGAGCGCCCATGCCCGAAGTGCAAGGCACCTCTTCTGGGGCGTGTTGTCAAGGCGAATTATTATGTCTGCCCGGTGTGCGGCGGATATTATCGTGTCCATGCGTACCGCCGGATCGAGATGATCATCGACGAGGGTACCTTTGAGGAATGGAATAAGGAGATGCCGATCGTGGATCCGCTTCATTTTCCAGACTATGAACATAAGGTGGAGGAGACGCGGGAGAAGACGAATCTGAATGAGGCGGTGGTCACCGGCCGCGGGAAGATCTACGGCTATGATACCGTGATCGCGGTCTGTGATAACCGATATCTGATGAGCAGCATGGGACACAACATGGGTGAGAAGATTGCTCTGGCTGTGGAGCGCGCGACGGCGGAGCGGCTGCCGGTGATCATTTATGCGGCTTCCGGCGGCGCGAGGATGCAGGAGGGCATGATTTCCCTGATGCAGATGGCGAAGACGTCCGCGGCGCTGAAACGTCACGCGAAGGCCGGACTCCTCTTTGTGAGTTTTCTGACCGAGCCGACCACGGGCGGGGTGACGGCCAGCTTTGCGATGCTCGGTGATATTATTCTGGCGGAGCCGGGAGCCTTGATCGGGTTTGCCGGACCGAGAGTCATTGAACAGACGATCAACCAGAAGCTGCCGGAGGGCTTCCAGCGGGCGGAGTTCCAGCTGGAGCACGGCTTTGTTGATCAGATTGTGGAGAGGAGGGACCAGAAGGAGGTTCTGGGTACGATTCTGAAGATTCACAGCGGCGAGAATAACTGGCAGCAGTGGACACAGAGGGGCGGCGAGAAGCCGGATCATGTCAACCTCTTGGCGGGAGCGGCGTCCGCGTTGGCGGCTGATCCGGAGACGCTGCCGCCGAAGAGCCGGAGGGCACCGTTCTCAGGGACGATGCGGCAGGTGACACTGGATAAGATTGACCGGCGGCATCAGGAGCCGTGGGATGTGGTGCGTCAGTCCCGGAAGAGCGGACGGCCGACGTCCATGGATTATATTGAGACATTGTTTGAGGATTTTCAGGAGTTTCACGGCGACCGTTATTTCGGGGACGACGGAGCGGTTGTCGGGGGTGTTGCTTTCTTTGGCGGCATGCCGGTGACAGTGATTGGACAGGAGCGGGGGCGCGATTCTCAGGACAGCGTTCGCCGCAAGTTCGGCATGTCGAATCCGGAGGGGTACCGTAAGGCGCTGCGTCTGATGAAACAGGCGGAGAAGTTCAACCGGCCGATCATATGCTTTGTGGATACGCCGGGCGCTTATCCGGGCATGGAGGCTGAGGAGAGAGGACAGGGTGAGGCCATTGCCCGGAATCTTTTCAATATGTCCGACCTGCGGGTGCCGGTCTTAAGCATTATCATCGGACAGGGCGGGAGCGGCGGTGCGCTGGCGCTGGCGGTATCCAATGAGGTCTGGATGATGGAGAATGCAACCTATTCCATTCTTTCTCCGGAAGGATTCGCCTCTATCCTGTGGAAGGATGCGAAGAAGGCGGATGAGGCGGCGAAGGTCATGAAGATCACGGCGGAGGATCTGTATAAGCTCGGCACGATTGAGCGGATCATCTGTGAGGATGAGCCGGCAACGGCGGAGAATTTGCTGCAGATCAGTGAGATTATTGACCGGCATATGAGGAACTTCTTCGCGACCTGTGCCGACAAATCTCCGGAGGAGCTGGTAAACCAGCGATATGACCGTTTCAGGAACTGCTGATATATGGTAGTGTTTGTGCCGCAGTCATTGTTGTTTATTGTCTGGAAAGTATTTCTTACGATTCGGATTTACAGATGAATAAAATCCCTCTGGCAGAATGGGGAAACCGAATCTGCACAGGGGGATTTTTGTATCATACGATTCAAACGTTTTTATATGCCGGCATATAAATGTATACAATCGGTTTGCGCATATTTAAACCAATAGAAGAACAATTATGAATTCTTTGCAATACTCTATTCATTTTCTGAATAAATTCGGCTCTGCTTTTATGTTATTTTTTCATAAAGAGAGGTTTCTTTTGTGTCAACAATATTTCGGTTCGGGTATATGAAAGATTTTGACTTGCCCGGATTTGAATATAGATATCCTCTTTAGAAGGAACAGCCTGGTCGGGAATATAGACAGGGGCTGTTCTTTCTGTTTCAGGAAAATATTATTTTGGTAAGTGAAGGCCAGCTTAAAGATGGTATCTTTATATTTATGATAGCAGGACGTTACATTCGAATCCATGATGATCACCTCCTCTGTATAGAACACGAACAGCAATATCAAAATATCACAAAATACTTAAAAAATATTAATAAAAATAAAAAAAGGCTTTATGCGGATTGTCTGACGTTTTTTCTCGTATTCGTTTGGCAAACTTCCGAGTCCCCGATCTGAAAGATGAAAACGGTTGCCTCCCCCGGATTTTCGAGTATAATATAGGTGGAAAACAGCAGGTGTATCAAGGTTATACTTACAGATCGTCCTGAAAAATTACAAAATCTCATCATAAATATTTAGGAGATGCCCCATGAATTTGTATTTTGCCCCGCTGGAGGGGATCGGAGGCTATATATACCGGAATGCGCAGGCGGATTTTTTCCCGAAAGCGGACAGATATTTTTCACCTTTTCTGTCGCCCAGGACGGGAAAACGGCTGACTCCGAAGGAGTACCGGGACATCGCGCCGGAGCATAATGAGAATATTCATCTTGTCCCGCAGATTATGACGAACCGAGCGGAAAGCTTTATCCGGACGGCGAATGAATTGAAAATACTTGGTTATGAAGAGGTCAATCTGAACCTGGGCTGCCCGTCGCGAACAGTTGTGACGAAAGGGCGTGGCGCGGGTTTTCTTGCGTATCCGGAGAAGCTGGATCAGTTTCTGTATGATGTGTTTGATAAGACGGATATGGCAGTTTCTGTCAAGACGAGAATCGGTATGGAAGATGCGGAGGAGTTTATGCGTCTTCTGGAGATTTTTAACCGGTATCCGATTGCTGAACTGATCATACATCCGCGTTTGCAGACGGATTATTATAAAAATCATCCGAATATGGAAATGTTTGCGTATGCACTTGGTCATACGAATCTGCCGGTTGTGTATAACGGCGATCTGTTTTCCGTTTCGGATGTTCAGCGTTTTGCGGAGAGATATCCTGCCGCCCGGACGGTAATGATGGGAAGGGGTGTGCTGTGTGATCCGTCGTTGTTCGGGAAAATCAGGGCAGGTTTGTCCGAACCGTTTTTGACTGAACGGGAGATTGGCGACAGGCAAAATTTGCTTGAGCAGATGGATGGAAAAAAGACTGACTCGAATGTTTATTTTTGGGGAAATAACGATGAACGTGTTATTACGAAAGAGCGTCTGCGGGATTTCCATGACAGGCTGCTGTCAGACTACGCGGAAGTGCTCTCCGGTGAAAAACCGTTGCTTTATAAGATGAAGGAAATCTGGTTTTATATGGCGCATATTTTTACAGATTACAGTAAGTATGAGAAGAAAATACGAAAATCCATGCGTCTTACAGATTACAGGGCTGTCGTCAACAGTCTTTTCACGGAGCAGGAGTTGCGGATGTCTGATTTTGAAGGCTAATGTTTTATTGATTTGTATGAATTAAATGATCTCCCGGAGCAAAAATATAAGATGTCTTTTTTATAGTGCAAAAAAATGTAAAAAGAAAAAGGAATTCGGTTTTTTTTGCCGAATATAATAAATGAGGTTATATTTTGAGGTTGTATTTATGACGATTCGAGAGCAGTTGGAGCTGAGAGAACGTGAATATTTAAGCCCGTTTGCCTCATTGAGCGAGCATTCCCGCGGGCGGGATGTGCCGGAGGCACCGTGTGATATCCGTCCGGTCTATCAGAGAGACCGGGATCGGATTTTGCACAGCAAGTCATTTCGCAGGCTGAAGGACAAGACACAGGTGTTTTTGTCTCCAAGAGGCGATCATTACCGGACCAGACTGACGCATGTGCTGGAGGTTTCGCAGAATGCCCGGACGATCGCGAAGGCGCTGCGCCTGAACGAGGATCTGGTGGAGGCAATCGCACTGGGACATGATCTGGGGCATACGCCGTTCGGACATGCCGGGGAACGCATGCTGAACGAGCTTTGCGAGGGCGGATTTTTACATAATGTCCAGAGCGTACGGATTGTGGAACGCCTGGAGAAGGACGGGCGCGGACTGAACCTGACCTGGGAAGTGAGAGACGGCATATTAAATCACAAGACCAGCGGCCGTCCGTCCACGCTGGAAGGGAAGATTGTCCGGCTGTCGGACAAGATCGCCTATATTAACCATGATATCGATGACGCGATCCGGGCGCATGTACTGTCGGAGGAGGATATTCCCGGCGATCTTCGGGATATTCTCGGACACTCGACCAGGGAGCGTCTGAATACATTGATTCACGATATGATTATTAACAGTCAGGATCAGAATGATATCCGTATGTCTGGGGAGGTTCATGCGGCAATGGATGAGCTGCGCCGGTTTATGTTCCAGCATGTATATACGGCTCCTGCCGCCAAGGGGGAGGAGGACCGCGCGCGGGATCTTCTGGAACGGCTGTTTGTATATTATATGAAGCATATAGAGGAGATATCACCGACGTATTTTCGTATGTATGAGGCGGGAGAGCCGAAGGACCGGGTGATCTGCGATTACATCGCGGGCATGACGGATCAGTATGCGGTTGCAAAGTATAACGAGATTTTTGTGCCGAAACAGTGGCAGGTTTATTGAGATTTCTGGTCGGCGCGCTGCGTGAACAGCGCATGGAAGTTTGTCGGGTTTTCGTGTCGGAGCAGCGGCAGATATGCGGAGAGTGATGAGGCATGGCTTTTTATCCGGAGGAACTGATCGAGGAGGTCCGATCCCGCAATGATATTGTGGATGTGATTTCCGGTTATGTTCGTTTACAAAAAAAAGGCAGTACATATTTTGGTCTCTGTCCTTTTCATAATGAAAAGACGCCGTCTTTTTCCGTGTCGCCGGGCAAGCAGATGTATTATTGTTTCGGCTGCGGCGCCGGGGGAAATGTCCTGACATTTGTGATGCAGTATGAGAATTTTACGTTTCCGGAGGCTATGCAGAGTCTGGCCGGCCGGGCCGGCATTACATTGCCGGAGCGGGAGATGAGCACGGAGCAGAGGCAGCGGGCGGATCGCCGCGCGAAGCTGCTGGAGATCAATAAGGAGGCGGCGAAGTATTTTTACACGCTTCTGAGGGATCCCCGGGGAGAGCGTGCGCTGGCATATTTTCAGAAGCGGGAGCTGACAGCACAGACCATGCAGCATTTCGGACTGGGCTATGCCGACAAATACAGCAATGACCTGTATCGGTATCTGAAGAAAAAGGGTTATTCCGACGATCTGTTAAAGGACAGCGGTCTGGTTTCTGTCGATGAGACCAGAGGAGGATATGATAAGTTCTGGAACCGCGCCATGTTTCCCATTATGGATGTGAACCATCGTGTGATCGGTTTCGGAGGACGGGTCATGGGTGATGGGGAACCGAAATATTTAAATTCTCCGGAGACCATGATTTTTGATAAAAGCAGGAATCTTTACGGGCTGAATTTTGCCCGTTCATCCAAACGGACAGGCATTCTGCTCTGTGAGGGATATATGGATGTGATTGCCCTGCATCAGGCAGGGTTTGACAATGCGGTTGCGTCTCTGGGGACGGCTTTTACCTCCGGTCACGCGAGTCTGCTGAAGCGTTATACGAAGGAAGTATATCTGACCTTTGACAGTGACGGGGCGGGTGTCCGCGCCGCGCTGCGCGCCATTCCCATATTAAAAGAGGCGGGACTGACGGCAAAGGTGATTGATATGCAGCCGCATAAGGACCCGGACGAATTCATCAAGGCGCTGGGAGCGGAGGCGTATCAGAAGCGCATAGACGCTGCAGAGAACAGCTTTCTGTTTGAGATACGGATGCTGGAGCGCGATTATGATCTGTCGGATCCCGAGAGTAAGACGGCATTCTTCCGCAGGGTTTCGGAGCGTCTGCTTACGTTCCGGGAGACGCTGGAGCGTGAGAATTATATAGAGGCGATTACCCGGAGATATCAGATTGGTTTTGAGCAGCTGCGTTCCATGGTGAATCATGCGGGGACAAGAGAAGGTATCGCCGCACGGGAGAAGCCTCTGCCGGTTCGTTCCCGCAAGACAAAAGAAAAGGATGATGGGATGAATCAGTCCCAGAGGATGCTTCTGACGTGGCTGATCGAAGAACCGTCTCTGTTTGACGCGGTCGGCGCTTATATCACGCCGGAGGATTTTACCGGGGAGTTATACCGGCAGGCGGCCGGAGCTCTTTATGAGCAGCATAGCCGGGGCGAGCTGAACCCGGCACGGATTATCAGCCTGTTTCCCGGCGAAGAACAGCAGAGGGAAGTCGCCGGATTGTTTCAGGCGGGGATGCGGCTGCCGGATGACAGCCGGGACAGACAGAAGGCGCTGACGGAGACAGTGCGCCGCGTGAAGCAAAACAGCATTGAGACGCAGATGAGACAGCTGGATCCGACGGATATTGCCGGATTGCAGCGGCTGATGGAGGACAGGAAAAGCCTGGCAAAATTGCATATTTACATAGATTAGGGACACAATGTTACTATTGAATAGGTTCAAATTTTTGGAAGGATGAACAAAATGGCGGAAAAAAATGACCAGAAGATGAAAGATAATGCGGAAAATAAGGCGGAAGTGTTTCAGAAAAAACTGCCGGAGCTGCTTGCGCTCGCAAAGAAAAATAAAAATATGCTGGAGTATCAGGAGGTAGGGGATTTTTTTAAGGATTTTGATCTGGATGCGGAGCAGATGGAGCGGATTCTGGATTATCTGGAGGCCAATAACGTCGACGTTCTGCGCATCGGCGGTAAGGATGAGGATATCCTGATTGATACGGAGGAGGCAGAGAATATCGATGCGGAGGAGGAGATCGATCTGGGGAAGATCGACCTCTCTGTTCCTGACGGGGTCAGTCTGGAGGATCCTGTACGCATGTATCTGAAAGAGATCGGGAAGGTGCCTCTTCTGAACGCGGAGGAGGAGATCAGTCTGGCGAAAGAAATGGAGGCCGGCATCAATGCTTCAGAGGAGATAGAACGTCTGGAAGCTCAGCTCGCGCAGGCGTCGGAGGACGAAAAGGAAGCTCTTCAGAGTGAGATCGCCGCTTTGAAAAAGATTGCAGACAAAGGTGCAGAGGCAAAGAAACGGCTGGCTGAAGCGAATCTGCGTCTGGTAGTCAGTATCGCGAAGCGCTATGTCGGACGGGGTATGCTGTTCCTGGATCTGATTCAGGAGGGTAATCTCGGTCTGATCAAGGCGGTGGAGAAGTTTGATTACAAAAAAGGATATAAATTCAGCACCTATGCGACATGGTGGATTCGCCAGGCCATCACCAGGGCAATCGCGGATCAGGCGCGGACAATCCGTATACCTGTGCATATGGTGGAGACGATCAATAAGCTGATACGCGTATCCAGACAGCTCCTGCAGGAGCTCGGGCGGGAACCGACGCCGGAGGAGATTGCGGAGGAGATGAACATGCCTGTGGAACGCGTGCGTGAGATTTTAAAGATTTCCCAGGAGCCGGTTTCTCTGGAGACGCCGATCGGCGAGGAGGAGGACAGCCATCTCGGTGATTTTATTCAGGATGATAATGTCCCGATTCCCGCGGACGCGGCTGCGTTTACTTTGTTGAAGGAGCAGCTGGTGGAGGTCCTCGGCACACTCACCGAGCGGGAGCAGAAAGTGCTCCGGCTGCGTTTCGGCCTTGATGACGGACGGGCGCGTACGTTGGAGGAAGTGGGCAAGGAGTTTAATGTTACCCGTGAGCGTATCCGCCAGATCGAGGCGAAGGCGCTTCGAAAACTGCGCCATCCGAGCCGCAGCCGCAAGCTGAAGGATTATCTGGACTGATCGGATTGCGGCGGTTGAAAAATGATAATGAAAATGGCATGGGTAAAGAATCAACCGGATGATTCGGCGAAGAATGTAAATCATGAGCGAGATAACAAAACATATAAATTTATCCGGCCGCATGTCGGCTCTGGCTGCCCTGGTGACGCAGGGACACCGGCTGGCGGACGTGGGCTGCGATCACGGTTACATACCGATTTATCTTTGTCTGACAGACAGAATTCCTTCCGCGATTGCCATGGATATCAATCAGGGACCGCTGGCACGGGCAGAAGCCCATATCGCGGCGTATGGTTTGCGGGAGAGGATTCAGACCAGACAGTCGGACGGCCTGAAAGAACTCTGCGAAGATGAGGCGGATACGGTTCTGATTGCAGGGATGGGCGGTTTCCTGATGAAGCGAATTCTCAGTGAGGAGCATGCCGTCCCCAGGAGCGTTTCGGAACTGGTGCTGCAGCCGCAGTCCGATATCTGTGAGGTCAGACGGAGCCTGAGAGAACTCGGTTTTGTGATCGCGGATGAAGATATGGTCGAGGAGGACGGAAAGTTCTATCCTATGATGAAGGCAAAAAGAGTCCGGGAATCTTGCGGGAACACAGGGGATGGAATGAATTCGGATGCACGGGAAATCGACGGATCGGTGCAGACAACGGACAGTCATATAACGGCAGATCCGGGACAGTCTCATCTGGAGCGTTTGTGTGAGGATACGTTCGGCCCTGTTTTACTTAAAAAGCGTCATCTGGTTCTGCGGCGATGGCTGGAAAAGGAAAAAATGACAGCGGAGCAGATTCTGCTTCGGCTGGATGCGGCATGCGCAGACAGGACGCGGGATGACAGGGTACCTGACAACAGACTGATCGTACGGAGAGATGAAATATTGCAGCGGCGGGATTTGCTGCTGCATGCATTGCTCTATTATCAATAGACCGGCTGCATGCCGGAGACAGGAGGACAGATTGTCTGCTTTAAAGATTCATGGGAAAACAGTGTTTTATCCGGATGGAACATCTTTTTGTGATATCGCGCGGGATTATCAGAAGGATTACGATGAAGAGATTCTTCTGGTTCGCTTTTGCCGTAAGCTGCGGGAGTTATCCAAGGGTGTGCCCGGCGACGGCGAGCTTGAGTTTGTTACAATGGCAGAGACGCCCGGCAGGAATACATACCGGAGAAGTCTGACGATGATTATGGAGGCGGCGGCACATGAACTCTATGACGGTACGGATGCCGTTCCTTCCGGTGTCCGTGTGGTGGTCCAGCATTCGCTCGGAGAGGGATATTATTGTGAATTCCGGCAGGGACATACGCTCTTTCCGGCAGATGTCGCCCATATTCATGCGTTAAAAGAGAAGATGCAGGAGATTATATCCCGGGATCTTCCCATTGATAAGAGCAATGTCAGCCTGGAGGAAGCTGTTCGCTATTTTGAGCAGCATGACAGGCCAGATAAGTCGCGTCTTCTTCGCTATCGCCGGAGTTCCAGAGCCAATCTTTATGAATTGAACGGATACCGGGATTACTATTACGGTTATCTGGCACCGTCCGCCGGATATTGTGAGCGGTTTGATCTGGTCCCGTATCAGAATGGATTTATGCTGATGTTTCCGGACCCGAAAACACATCAGACAGCCCGGTTTTCATCTATGGACAAGCTGTTTACAACTATGGATGAGGCCGCTGCGTGGGGAGAGAGCATGGGAGTCCGGACAATCGGTGACCTGAATGACGTCATAGCAGACGGCAGGATTCAGGAATTGATTCTGGTGCAGGAGTCCTTTATGGAACAGAAGATCGGCGATATTGCGGAACAGATTGCGGGAGACCTGAGACGGAAGATTATTCTCATTGCGGGGCCGTCCTCCTCGGGGAAAACCACCTTTTCCCACCGGCTTTCCGTTCAGCTGTCGGCACACGGCCTGCGGCCTCATCCCATTTCACTGGATGATTTCTATGTGAATCGGGAGGACACGCCGCTGGATGAGAACGGGGAGCTGGATTTTGAGTGTATCGAGGCGATTGATATTCCGCTTCTGAATCAGTGTCTGGCTGATCTTCTGGCAGGGAAGGCGGTGACGCTGCCTGTGTTTAATTTCAGAACCGGCCACAGGGAGTATCGGAACCGTCCCATGCAGCTGCGTGACGGGGATGTGCTTGTGATCGAGGGAATTCACGGTCTGAATGAAAAGCTGACGTCCCGGCTGCCGAAGGAAAATAAGTTCAAGATTTATATCAGTGCACTGACACAGCTGAATATTGATTCACAGAATAATCTGTCCACGACGGATGCCAGACTGATCCGGCGGATGGTGAGGGATGCCAGGACAAGGAATACCACCGCGCAGGAGACGCTGGCGCGCTGGGCTTCGGTTCGTCGCGGCGAGGAGAAAAATATCTTTCCGTTTCAGGAGGAAGCGGATGTTATGTTTAATTCGGCCTTGATTTATGAACTGGCTGTGTTAAAATGCTATGCAGAACCATTATTGTTTTCTCTGGATATTACCTGTCCGGAGTTTGAGGAGGCGAAGCGTCTTCTGAAGATTCTGGATTATGTTCTCCCGGTTCCGGGAGAGAATATCGGCCATAATTCGATTTTGCGGGAATTTATGGGCGGAGGATGTTTCGGAGTGTAATACAAACGTTCATGCAACCGTGAGTAAGACAGGTGATCGCGGCTGCAGGTGCCGAAAGGCCGCAGCTGAGGAAAGTCCGGGCTTCACAGGGCAGGATGCCGGATAACGTCCGGTGGAGGCGACTCCAAGGAAAGTGCAACAGAGATATACCGCGTTAGCAATGAGCCATACGGTGGCAGGACTGAACGCTTCTTCGCAAGCTTGCTTGCGTAAGAAGCGGACAGGCCTGACAGAAACACGGCGAATGCCGTGTAGTGAGAATCGCGCAGCGATTCGAACTACCGCAGGGCGTATGCGGAGAACTACCGTATAGCTCATTGCTGGCGTAAGGGTGGAATGGCAGTGTAAGAGACTACCGCCCGGGTGGCAACATCCGGGGCATATGTAAACCCCATCCGAAGCAAGACCGAATAGAAGCGATGACGCGGCCCGCCAGCTTCAGGTAGGTTGCTGGAGATAACCGGCGACGGTTATCCGAGACAGATGATCACTCAACGACATAACCCGGCTTATCGTTTTGCTCACAAACAGGGCTGTGAAAACGGAGTCGAAAGACTCGCACATCGTTTTTGCAGTCCTTTTGCTTTATACAGATACAGAGATATGCAGGTTTTTTGAATCATTATCAAAAGATAAAATAATTCTAAAAATATCATAGGACGGTTGACAGTATGTTTTCAAACGCTAAAATAAAGATTAGATTTGATTCAGTAAGATGATTGGATTCGGTAAAAGAGGTGTTGGCATGAGAGACCGTTTTCAGAACTTTATGTATGGCCGTTATGGGAATGATCAGCTGAATCAGTTCCTTTCTCTGGCGGCTTTGATCCTGATCGTTATCAATTTGTTTGTGCATGTCCCGATTCTCTGGATCGCGGCGCTTGTACTTCTGATCTGGTCCTATTTCCGCATGTTTTCCCGGAATACATCGAGACGGGCCGTAGAGAACGACCGGTTTCTTGATTTTACGTCCCGATTCCGCAGGAATGGCGGTTATGGCGGTTACGGCAGCGGTTCCTATGGCGGATACGGAGGGAGCGGCAGGCACGCCCGGCAGAGCACAGAGGCGCGGAGAGCACAGCGGGAACAGAGAAAGTATTACCGGTTCTTTATATGCCCCCACTGCAGCCAGAAGGTGAGGGTCCCGAAGGGAAAAGGCAGGATTGAGATCACCTGCCCGAAGTGCCGTACATCTTTTATTAAAAAGACGTGATGGAAGAGTCTCTCATACATGGCGATGGCTGCTGCGGCAGTCATGCGCGTCCGGAATTATATCATGGCATGTGAAAGGGACGGCGGGAAGCGTACGCAGGAGGTTCTATGTTTGGATATATCTATATCAATCAGAAAAGTTTATCGGACGAGAACAAGAAACAGTATCAGTCCTACTACTGCGGTCTTTGCCATGTTCTACGGAAAAACTGCGGCGTCAGAGGTCAGATGCTTTTGAACTATGATATGACATTTCTGATTATTCTGCTGACGGGTCTGTATGAACTTCATAATGAAGAGATAAAGTTTATCTGTCCGCTGCATCCCGGAAAGAAAAAGACGGCGTATGTCAATGAAGCTTCCCGCTATGCCTCCGATATGAATGTGCTTTTATCCTATTATAATCTGGTCGACGACTGGAAGGATGACCGGAATTATCCGAAGCATGTGATTTCCCTGATGCTGAAGAAGGACTACGGGCGTATCAGCCGGAAATATCCGCGTCAGGCGCAGGCGCTTGACACCTATATGACGAAACTGGATCAGCTTGAGAACGAAAAGGAAGAGAACATCGACGCGATCTCCGGCCTGACCGGTGAGATGCTGGGAGAGATTTTTGCCTGGAAGAATGATATATGGGCGGAGGAGCTGCACTGCCTGGGATTTTATCTCGGCAAGTTTATCTATCTGATGGATGCTTATGAGGATCTGGAAAAGGATAAGAAAAAGAATGAATATAATCCGTTTCTGGGGTTGTCCAGAGATAATCCCAGAGATTTTGAGACAATCAGCAAACTGATTCTGACCAGTATGATGTCAGAGTGCGCGAAGTCCTTTGAGCGGCTTCCTATTTTACAGCATGCGGATATCATCCGGAATATTCTGTATTCCGGCGTGTGGTCAAAGTATGAATATCTGCAGGAGAAAAAGAAAAAGCGGAGGAATCCAAAGTGAGAGATCCATATGAGGTACTGGGCGTTTCGCGCGGAGCCACAGATGAAGAGATAAAGAAAGCATATCGAAGGCTCAGCCGCCAGTATCATCCGGATTCGAATGTTAACAGTCAGCATCCGGAAGTGGCGGAGGAGCGTTTTAAGGAGATACAGCAGGCTTATAACCAGATCATGAAGGAAAAACAGCAGGGTTATACCGGCGGATATCAGAACGGCAGTGCTCAGAACCGGAGCGGATACGGATATCAGGGACAGGGCGGTTACGGACAAAACCGTTACGGAGGCTATGCCGGCTCCGGGAACAGTTACGGCGGTCAGGGTGCTTACAGATCCTATGGCGGTTCAGGATCCTATGCAGGTGATTCTCCGGAGATGCGTTCCGCGGCGAGTTATATCAATGCGGGCCAGTTCCATGAGGCTCTGAATGTTCTGAACCGTATTCCGGTGAACCAGCGGACTGCACGCTGGTATTATTTTGCGGCGGCGGCGAATCAGGGCGCGGGCAATAATGTTCAGGCGATGGAATATGCCCAACGGGCAGTACAGATGGAGCCGAGCAATATGGAATACCGGCAGTTTTTGCAGAACCTGGAATTCGGCGGTACCTGGTATTCGAATATGGGATCATCTTATCAGCGGCCTTTTTCCGGAACAGCCGGGATGTGTCTGACGCTGTGCTGTATTATGTCGTTGTTCGGAGGGTGTTGTTTCAGACCTTTCTGATTTTGATATGACGGAGGGTTTTTCAGAAAGAGAAATGAACCGTGAATTAACAGGAAATAATTTAATAGAAGAAAAAGAAACTCCGCAGGCTGCAGAAGTGATCGAGGCGAAAAAACTCCGCATTTCGGTTCGCAATCTGGTGGAGTTTGTTTTTCGTTCAGGGGATATTGATAACCGGGGCGGTAAAGGCGTCCGGCAGGAGGCCATGCAGCAGGGGAGCCGTATGCACCGGAAGATTCAGAAGCGTATGGATGCGGAGTATCGTGCGGAGGTGCCGCTGAAGCAGGAACTGATCATGGGGCATTATGTTCTCATGGTTGAGGGGCGTGCGGATGGCGTGTTTTGGCGGGAGACCGGGACAAAAATTTACTACATTGATGAGATTAAATGTATGTATACGGATGTGACCCGGCTGGAGTGCCCGCAGCCGGTGCATCTGGCACAGGCGAAATGCTATGCATATATCTTTGCCGCACAGAACGGATTGGACCGCATGGGCGTTCAGATTACTTACTGTGATCTGGACACGGAGACAATCCGGCGTTTTGAGGAGGTGATTCCGTTTGCCGATCTGAGCTGCTGGTTTGGGGAACTGACAGAAGCTTATCGGAAATGGGCGGACTATCAGTATGAATGGAACCTGATTCGCAGGGACTCCATCCTGCCGTTGGAGTTTCCGTTTCCCTGGCGTCCGGGGCAGAAGAAGCTGGCGGAGGATGTATATCGAACGATCATACGGGAGAAAATTCTGTTTCTGCAGGCTCCCACAGGCACCGGAAAAACGATGGCGACCGTATTCCCGGCGGTCAAGGCTGTGGGTGAGGGACTTTCGGATAAGATATTTTATCTGACGGCAAAGACGATTACACGCACGGTGGCGAAGGCTGCTTTTGACATCCTGAAAGAGGCGGGTTATCGCGGCAAGGTTCTGACGATCACGGCGAAGGAGAAGCTGTGTCCTCTGGAGGAGCCGGACTGCAATCCCGTTCATTGTCCTTATGCGAAAGGACATTATGACCGTGTGAATGACGCGGTATTCGAATTGATGACGACAGAGCATGATTATACCCGCGAGACGCTGCTTTCCCATGCGGAGAGATACCGGGTCTGTCCGTTTGAGATGGCGCTGGATCTGTCTCTCTGGTCCGATGTGATCATCTGTGATTACAATTATGTTTTTGACCCGAACGTATATCTGAAACGCTTTTTTGCGGAAGGTGTGCGGGGGGAATATCTGTTCCTGATCGATGAGGCACATAATCTGGTGGAGCGCGGCAGGGAGATGTACAGTGCGACTCTGCTCAAAGAAGATTTCCTGAAGATGAAGCGTCTGTTCCGGACATACAGCACGAAGATCGCGTCGGCTCTTGAAAAATGCAACCGGCAGCTGCTGGAATGGAAAAGAGAATGTGAGCGTTATACGATTCTCGAGAGCGTGGGAACGTTTGCTTTTTCCCTGATGCGCCTGATGTCGCTGATGGATGAGTTCCTGCAGCGCCGTGCGGAGTTCCCGGAGAGGAAGGAGGCCACGGAGTTTTACCTGAACCTCCGTCATTTTATGAATATGTTTGAGCGGCTGGATGAGAATTATGTCCTGTATACGGATTTTGATGGGGAAGGTCATTTCTGCCTGCATCTGTATTGTGTGAATCCGGCACAGAACCTTCAGGAATGTCTGGACAGGGCGCGAAGTGCTGTTTTCTTTTCAGCGACACTGCTGCCGGTTCAGTATTATAAAAATCTGCTCAGTGCGCGCAGAGATAATTACGCGGTCTACGCCGCATCTGTTTTTCCGAAGGATCATCGTCTGTTGTTTATCGCACGTGACGTGAGCAGTCTGTATACGAGGAGAAATCGAACGGAGTTTGATAAAATCTCTTCATATATTCAGATTATGGCGCAGGCACGCCGGGGAAATTATATAGTCTTTTTTCCGTCATATCAGTACATGGAGTGCGTGAGGGAAGCGTTTTTACTGCAAAGCGGCGCATCGGTTGATTTTGTTATGCAAAGTTCGCATATGGGAGAGGAGGAACGGGAGGCATTTATCGCGGAATTTTCCGGAGAACGGGAACGATCCCTGGTCGCGTTCTGTGTGCTCGGCGGAATCTTTTCCGAGGGGATTGACTTAAAGCACGATCGTCTGATCGGCGTGCTGGTGGTGGGAACCGGCCTGCCGCAGATCTGCAGCAGACGGGAGGTGCTGAAATCTTATTATAATGGAGAACTTGAGCAGGCCGGGGAAACCGTGCATTCGGAAGACCGCGGCGGAGACGGCGGTTCGGGTGTCCGGAATGCCCACGGCAGGAAGGACGGATTTCCTTACGCATATCAGTATCCGGGCATGAATAAGGTACAGCAGGCGGCCGGACGCGTGATCCGGACGGCGCAGGATTACGGAGTGATCGGACTCCTGGATGAACGCTTTTTGCGGCAGGATTATCAGCTGCTGTTTCCGCGGGAGTGGGATGATTGCCGGGTGTGCAGTCTGGAAACATTGCCGGAGCTGTTGGAAGATTTCTGGCTATGCATAAACCGCATAAGTACATCTGGTAATGAAAATAACTAAATTCCAAAACCGCATAACCGTTTTCGTTGACATGGTTGTGGCGTGAGGGTATCATAGTGGAAAGCAGGTACCGTATAGTCACTATACAGCTACGGGCGTAGACAGTGGCTGTCATGGATTGAAAGCAGGTTTTAAAGAGGATGAAAAAGACAAGGGGATGGAAGATTTTTACGGCAGCAGCGTTGCTGTTATTCGGCATATTTGTGATGGCCGGATGCGGGAGCACGCTGGCTGTGGATGAGGAGTATTCACCGACGCTGGTGAATGCTGAGATCACTTCTTATAATGAGGGCTCCGTGTCGGAGCAGTATGTGAAGGTAATTCTGGAGTTTGATCAGGACATTTCTGTCAATGAGGATCCGGACGACAGTATGAGAATTACGATTGCGCAGGAGCGCGTGCAGTCGGATGAATATACGCTGACGCAGGGGGAGAACACGAACGAAGCGGAGCTTCTGATCTCTGTGACGGCGATTACAAACGGTGTTCTTTATATTGAAAAGTCAGAATCCGCGGATGTGATTTCAGATATCATGTCGGCGGACGGTCAGTATGCCGTCAATGATTTTACGCTGGAGGGGATGATCCCGTCGGGTGTGACATTGACGGATGTTTCATCGACAGATACCGGTGTGACGAAACAGGTCGCTTCTCTCTGGAATATACGCAGTATCGCCTGGGTCTGCGTGACAAAGGACGGGGAGGTGGTACCTGCCGATGAGTCGGATTCCAATGAGGAATTAGACGGATATGTGGCGGTTCACGGACATGAGTTTCTAACAGACGACGACGCCGTGATTGCGGAGAGTATGGTGGAGTCGCTGGAGCGGGTTTACGGGGACGAGTATGCGTTCAGCTGTAGTCAGAACCAGGTGACGGTGACCGCGCTCAGCGGCGAGGCGGCGGTGTATGATATACAGATTTATGACTATCTGAAGATCAACGGAGAGGAGGTCTCTTCAGAGGGTGCGGATGAGACGGCATCTTCAGAGGAGGGTGACAGTGAGGACGAGCATGAGGCCGGACTGAAATCCAAGGTTTCCGAGATCAATCGCGAGCCGTCCGATGAGGAGCAGGCGTTTATCGACCGGCTTCATATTTCACAGCTGTCCGATGAGGAATTCCCGGATGGCGGAGAAATATACACGACGCTGACGATTACCGGTGACGCCTTGTCCGAGGAGGAGATTTATTCTGTCAGGGATCTGGAGGAACTGATCGAGCTGTCTTATCAGAATGAGAATATGAATGCGATCGATCTGCCGCAGACGGTTGAACTGGAAGGTCAGACATATTACGGCATGGATCTGATCAGTTTTCTCGAACTGTGCGGTGTGGATATGGGGCAGGAGTCTCTGTATATGGAATTACAGATGGATGACGGCAGCAGTGAGGTGATCGATCTGGCCGCGCTGGTCGCGGAGGACGCCGGAGCGGAGCTGATATTTGCGTCTGAGACAGAGCCTCTGCATGCATCTTCAGAGGGGCTTGCCGGTCCGATTGCGTGCGTCTGCGGGACGTCTGCCCGGGGAGGCGTCAACCGGATTACGGTGAGTGCGTCGGAGGATGTGACAGATCCGGAGTATCGGTTCCATAACCGCGATCCCTGGTCGGAGGATCTGGATCAGACGTTTACGGTTGAGGTATACAAAAGCGGTGCGGAATATCTGGGAGCTGTGATTTCGAAGACTTACACAACGGCAGATATGGAACAGCTGATGCGTGACCATCCGGATCAGGTGGTCGGGAGTTATTACGGAACAAGCGGGAATACGGAACTGTATCAGTACATCGGTACCGGCGGGTGGCTGGATTATTTTGAGGGAATCGATCTGTACTGGCTCCTGACGGAGGACGTTGGTCTGGAATCAATCAGCGGGTCGGCAGAATTATATGACAGGTATCTGGAATCTTACGGAACGATTGATGATCTGGCTGCGTATTTTGATGTGGAGGACACATCAGCGTATTATACACTCAGTTCAGAGGGAATCCGCGTGACGAATGCGGTTCCGATGATTGCCTGCACGAAGAACGGTTATCCGATTCTGCCGGAGCATGATCATGAGAGTTCCGGCTATATAGCGTACAATGTGATGAACCAGCAGCTGGAGAATCTGGGGATTGATACAGAAGTCGGTGTTGTGAAAAATCACAGCGGCCCGTTTATTGCCTGTCTCGGAAATCTGGACGGTGTGTACGGCGGCAGTGAGATTGAGACTGGAGGAGACTGCTGCCTGATGAAGATTTATATAGATTAAACGGTTTTGTATTCCTGTAAATTCGGGTACAAAGAAATCTGGGAGTACATAGGAAAGGAAGAGAGGATGCCGGTGAGAAAAAACGGAATGAAAAAAAGAATAGCGGCGGTGCTTGCGTGTTTTCTGACAGCGGTTTTCGTATGCATGCAGTGCAGCGATGTAGCATATGCGTATTTTAACCGGGGTACGGTGACGATGTCGCTCGGTAAACAGAGCGTAAGTCTGGAACAGGGAGCTTCGGAAAATATCAGTATCAGTTTTTCACCGGCTTCCGATGATCAGCTTCCCGGCTGCGGGATGGCGGAGTGTCCGCAGATCTGCGGAGAAAAGGAATGTCTGGATGAGAATTACAACTGCTGCTGCAACGGCACGACTTACACGACGTACTATGCTTACGCGACGGTGAGCTCCAGCAATACAAGCGTTGCGACGGCCACTTATGATAACGGGGTCGTAACGGTAAAGGGTGTCGGATCAGGTACGGCGACGATCACGCTGACAGCGTCTCTGCGTCAGTTCACCAGTTCTACACAGACGATGGAGGTGACGGTCACGGCGGCCAGTACATCGGGGAGCAGTTCGTCAGGAAGTACATCGGGGAGCAGTTCGTCAGGAAATACATCGGGGAGCAGTTCATCGGGAAGTACATCGGGGAGCAGTTCATCGGGAAGTACGTCGGGGAGCAGCTCGTCAGGAAGTACATCGGGAAGCAGTTCGTCAGGAAGTACATCGGGGAGCAGTACATCGGACAGTTCTTCTGTCGGCGTGACACAGGTGACCGGTACGGAGGATGTCCCTTCCTCTGATACAGAAAATACGGATACAACGGATGAAACAGCGGAGGTTGCGGATGAGACTGGGGAAGCTGCAGAGACAGAGGATGAGATTAGTGTGATCGAGAGTGATAAAGGAACGATCTGGTTTGTTCCGATCACCGGACTGGCACAGGGAAAGGATCAGTTCGAGCAGATCATCGGTCAGGAATCATATTATGTGGATTTCCAGATGAAGGATGCGTCTGATACTGTGCTGTATGCGTGGGAGTTCTGCGGAGCGGACGTCACGGCAGCGGAGGATATGATTTTTACAATTGAGAGCAGCACGGATGCCTTTGACGGCTGTTCTTACGGGTCTGCATCGGACAGCCTGTATCTTGCCTTTGATCAGGAGGGAGACTTTGTCGGAGACACTTCTGTCTATATGCAGGTGGATACATATTTTGGCGAGGATGATCTGCTGAATCTTTATCAGTATGATGCGGAGTCGGACGAGGTTTCTTTGTTGCAGGAAGGGCTGGAACTGGCCAGCGGCTATGTGACGATGGAACTTGCCGCAGATGAGGGCGGGCAGCTGATCCTGACGACTCAGACTTTGGAAAATATTGTGGCGGAAGACGTCGGCAGCGGGGAAGATGAGGATTTGTCAGTGGAGGAAGTGACGAATACGGAAAAGGCTTCTTCATCCCACAGAGGAGTAATCGCAGCAATCGTTATTATCATAGTAATTATTGTTATTCTGGTCTGCGTGTTAGTTCTGCGAAAGAGAAAAAAAGCCGGTTCGGACAGGTAATATATATGATACAGGTAGAACATGTTTCGAAAAAATTTGGAGATCTTTCGGTGCTGAACGATATCAGCTTTTGTGCTGATGAGGGCGGGATATACGGACTGATCGGTTACAACGGTGTCGGGAAGACGACATTGATGAAGATCATCAGCGGTATCTATCGGCCGGACAGCGGAACGGTAAAAATCAACGGCGAACCTGTATATGAGAATGCCTCCGTGAAAAAACAGTGTTTTTTCATGACGGAGGAGGCGACATTCTTCTCTCAGGCATCCCTGATGCAGATGCGCCGGTTTTACCGGGGGTATTATGAGCACTGGTCTGACCGTACTTTCAACGGACTGATCCGGTTATTCGGGGTGGATCCGAATATGAAGATCAGCCGGTTTTCCAAAGGCATGCAGCGGCAGGCGTCGCTGACGCTGGCTTTTTCCACCCGGGCGAAGTATCTGTTTCTGGATGAGGCTTTCGACGGGCTGGATTATACCATGCGCCGGATGATGCGTGAGATGCTGATCTACTACGCGCGGACATGTCAGGCGTTATTGCTGGTTTCTTCACATAATCTGCGTGAACTGGAGGGTCTGGCGGACCGGATCGGGATGATCAGTGACGGCGAGTTAATTTTTGATGATTCTACCGGACATATGAGAGAGCGGTTTTCTACCTGTTATTTTCGTATGGAGGAAGGCAGAGAGCCTTCCGTTCCGAACGCCAGACTGATCGAGAGAGAGAAAGACGGATATATGTGCATTGTGGAGGCGTCTGAGGAGGAATCGCGGCGATTCCTTGCGGAAGCCGGAGCAGCGGATATCCACGTCCGGCCGATTCAGCTGGAAGAGTTTTTCCTGCAGGAAAGAAAGGAAAAGTCGATTGACTGGGAAGAGATTTTTGCATAACAGGGAATCGAATACGGCGGACGGCAGGGAACCGGTCCGGGCGAATCGCGGGAAATCACGTACGGTAAATCCGGGGCTTCATGATCTGGCTTATGTTTTCGGTAAAAACTACTGGATTCTGCTGATTACTGCGGCTTATTTCCTGATTACGGTTCCTTTTCTCACCGCGGGGCTGCCGGGAGATTCTGTTTTTAATATAGAAGTAACGCATGATCAGCTGAAATTCAGGCTGATTCATGAAAGCTATCTGCCGGTTGTGCTGGCGGGAGCCGTGGTACTCGGGATGATCGGAGGAATTGTTTCTTTCCGGTTTCTGCAGGACAAAAAGGAAACTACGATTTTTTTCTCGCTGGGCTTGACCCGGATGAGATTGTTTGTGAATCGCTGTGTGTCGGGACTCGTGATGCTGTTTGCGGGAATCGCGGTTCCCATGCTGGTTTCCGTTGGATTGAATATCAAGGCACTGGGTGTATATGACGGTCTTGTACGGGATGGATTTTATCTCATGGCAGGACTGACAGTGACGGCGGCGGTCAGTTTTTTCGTGGCGGTGATCGCAAGCGCGCTGGCGGGTACGCTGGCGGAGACCATTGTTTACTGGTGCGGCGTCATGGCAGCGCCCTGCGCGGTATGTTTTTCCCTGAATCTACTGATGAAAAAACTGTTCTGGGGAAGTGCCTGGGGTGTTGTGACATATTCGGGTTCGGAAGCAATCCGGCCGGATCTGATGACAAAATTCGCGTGGCTTAATCCGCTTACTTTCTTTTATGAGGAGATGCAGACTCATGCGCAGTATTCACGTCCGCTGGCGGAACCGATCGTACCTTCTGTTGAGCCGGGGAAACTGATCGGATGGAGCATTGTTGCGGCGGCACTGCTGGTTCTGTCTGTCATACTGATGAGGAAACGAAAAGCTGAGGTGGCGGGCATTGCCGGAACGAACCGCGTCCTGTCCGAGTGGCTGATTGCGGTGACATCCTTTTTTGCATTTACGCTTATTTTTTCTTTTTTATATACATTCAGTCCGATGTTGGGAATTGTGCTCGGCATGGCCGGGTTTGCGGTGGTACACCTGTTCTGGAGGAAAGCACTTTTTTCCTGCGGGATCAGAATGCCGGGCAGGAGTTTGTCCCTGGCGGCGGGAGCGGCTGTGTCACTGATCATCTGCGGCGCTTTTTATACAGGCGGTTTTCAGAGCATCCAGAGGTATCTGGACAGCGGACAGACTGCGCAGGTTTCCGTCAGCTATGTGGGTTCGCCGTCGTACCTGTATGAAGGAGCATCGGGCAGCAGCACCGGCCGGGGGTATTATCTGACCGCGCAGCTGACATTGCAGGATAAGGATGCAATCGCTCTGGTCAAAGAGATACAGAGAAGCTTCATCGAGAGCGGCCGTATGGAACTGGCGACAGATGAAGATGAGTTTGAGCAGACCGTGATCCCCTATGATATAACTTTCGCGTACACGGATGCGGACGGGACAGAGCATATCTGGTATTATGACAGGGCTTCTTTCGCACAGTTGGAGCAGCTCCTGATGCTGGAGGATACTTCCGCCGTACAGACCGGCGTGAGTGAGCTGTTTGAGGGGACATATGAGTCAGAAACTACCGTGTGGGCCGGTGAGGCTTACCGGAATGGCGAGGTTTATCTGACAAACGCCTGGTGCAGTCAGACATATGCGCTTGATCTGTCAGACGGGCAGCGGCAGGAACTGCTGACCGCGATCAGGAAGGACCGCGCGGGGCAGACCGCAGAGGAGTTCAATTTTCCTGAGGAACAGGCGGTGACGGTACTCATGTTTTCTCAGAATGGAGAGTATGACTGCGAGTATTACGCGTTTCATCTGGACAATTCCTTCATTTATGTGACTGCAGAAGATGAGCATGTCATCGCTTGGCTGGAGCAATATGAGTTGTATGATCTGGTTGACGCTGATGTTGAGATCGAGAGCATTACACTGCAGGAGTTTGATCCTTATATCGGGATGGACGGCCTGAGCGACCCGTTCGGAGTTTACTTTATGTCATACCGGGCGGATTCTCTGGATGATTTTATGATACAGAAGGATTTCGGAAAGAAAAATACGATCACGGATGCGGAGCGGATCGCACAGATTGTGCCGGGTTTGAGAAATGGTTATTTCATGAGCGGCGGCGGATATCTGGCGGCGGTGAAGGTCGCAGGGATCGACGGCTATATCTATATGTTCCTGCCGGAAGAATACGCGGCGGATGACTGATATTAAGAAGTAGAATCAGGTGAAATGCATCTTTGAGAGAATGTAGCTATTCCTCGTGCCTGTGAAGGTATTGAACAGTTACAAAAGGATATATGGACGCAGGAGAGGTAAGATCATGGGGCGGCACGGAAAATTAAGAGGAATCATCGGGATACTGGTGCTGATCCTGTGTATTCTGTTCCTGATATCAGCGGCGCTGGGGCGTTATACCCTCAGTCCGGCGGAGATACTGGATCTAATAAAATGTAAGGTGACAGGGCAGCCGTTTTCCGATGCGTCGGCGGCGACGGTGCTGTTCGGATCACGGCTGCCGCGGATCTGCGTGGCGATGCTGGTCGGCTGCGCATTGTCCGTGTCGGGCGCTTCCTATCAGGGAATTTTCCGGAATCCGATGGTTTCACCGGACTTACTGGGAGCCTCGGCGGGCGCAGGATTCGGGGCGGCGCTGGGATTCCTGTTCGGATTCCCGACGATACAGACGCAGCTTCTGGCATTTTGCACCGGGCTGGCTGCTGTTCTGATCACGCTGACGATCAGTCGGTTTGTGGGAGGCGGGCTGGATGCTTCCCCGATTTTGCTGGTGCTTTCCGGTATCGTGGT